>Ga0210019_1000226_pt1 | contig 75843 bp, 69 predicted proteins | sample CryGeyCG2114_020_2_FD_183969 | JGI IMG/M metagenome (GOLD analysis project Ga0210019, IMG submission 183969) | Groundwater microbial communities from aquifer - Crystal Geyser CG11_big_fil_rev_8/21/14_0.20 (SPAdes) (version 2) | ecosystem: Environmental > Aquatic > Deep subsurface > Groundwater ...
ATCTTCAACTAGATGACAACGTAGTTGAATCACAGCCAATATCCCAAATGAAGGAAATTCCTGAGCAACCATTATTGAATGAAAATAATATAGATATAAGTGATTGGAAAACATATCGAAATGAGGAACTAGGAATTGAGTTTAAATACCCTGATGAATGGGGAAATGTAATAATTAAATTTATGGATGAGTCTAAGTATGTAAAAGGAAAACAGTATATTTTAAAATTTACAAATGATTCGTCTCGATCAAATGGCGATCAAATAACTGCTCATATATTTATCAAGTCTATCGATTATCGTTTTGAAGGACCAACAGATGGATCTGATATATCAATAAATAAAATCGATTTAGAGAAATCTAATACCGAATTATTAACAGCGTTAATGAGGCCGGGTACAGTTGATATGTTTGTACAAAAAATTACTATTTCTGACAAAAAAGGGGTGTATATCAAAGAATCTTTTGTTTATTTAGATGGTAATGAATATGAATTAGTTTATTATATATTCCCTAAATATGATAAAAATAACTTGTTAAATTTTGTATTATCTGGTGATATACAAATTTCAAATTATCTTAATTTAATTGTTGGAACACTGTCTTTATATTGATATTACATATTTATAGATTAAATGTTTATTATAAATATGCAGACTTCTTTGGGAGGTTAAAGTGAATTATCCGGAATTCGTCTGTTTTTATATTTTAATTCTGACTTATATTCTTGTCAATATATGTCCAAAATTGTCATATTCAGAATCATTCATATACCCTTTTGATTCAACAAATGCTTATGTAGACTTTTGGGTACTTGAAGAATATTACGATGGACATCAAGGAGTTGATTTTGCATGTAATGAAGGTACTCCAGTATATGCTTCACTTTCTGGAACTGTTATTGAATCCTATGATGAAGAAGTGATAAAGTCGTGTAATCGAAGTATACCTGCTGCATTTGGAAATTCTATTGTAATAAAAAGCGGTGTTTATACAATAAGATATGCTCACTTACTTGCACATTCAATTCCTTTTGAAGTTGGAGAAGATGTAAGAGCTGGACAATTAGTTGGTAGAACAAGTAACACAGGTTATACAACAAATAGTTTATTAGAATGTTTAGATAATGTTGGGTATCATTTACATTATGAAGTTCGTCGTGATGGCTTTAATAATGGTCTTGATCCATTTGACAGCTTATTTATTATAGATTCTGATGGTTCTTTTAGATTTCCATCAGAAATGAACTATGGTGAATATATTAGCAAGAGTAATTTAATTACTTTTTATTACAATAATTAATTATATTGCTATTACTATAAATCCATTATCTATTTTTGGACAACCTATACAGATTGATTTTCCATTTGAAGATGGATAATTCTGGATTCCAAGCACATATGATAATCATGCTGGAATAAATATAGATGATAGTTGGAGTAAAGCTGTAGATTTTTATTTTGCAACACCAATCAATCATACGGAAAACCAGTTTATCCTGCACATTCTGGAAGAGCAAAGTTTATCAGTATACCGTTAAATAGTTGTGACACAAAACCATATTTGAAGAAGCTAAAAATGATGTTGAAAACAACGCCATCCATCTACTCCATAATTGGAAATCCATATCCATTCCAGAGCACAAGATTGAGTTAGTCCACTCCATCTTCAATGACTCTGAATATCTTTTAGAAAAACTTAAATCCTTTGATGTCCATGAATCCTAAACGTATCTTTGCCTTTGACCCCAACACTAAAGGTTTTGGCTATGTGGTAATGGAGGGAGTCAACAATTTAATAGATTAGGGGGTAAAAAATACCAAAGACAACAAAAACGAAATGGGTAGATATGGAATTACAAGATAAGGGCAACTATTTGAGTTAATCATTCCGGTTGATAAATGCAATGCAAAAGTTTTGGGGGAAACTTAATCCATTGCATTTTAAATTGACGCAGAAGGTCATTTACTTTATCCACACAAGATGAAAATCCCATCATGCTATAATGAAATCATGTAATCCATATTTTGATATGGAAGTTGTGTTGGCAGAGATTAAAGTTCAGCGCAACGTGATACCAACCGTCAAAGCAGACCTGCTATTTATTTTATTATCATTAACCATTATTCAATCCAATTTATTATATGAAAAAATACATTTTTAGCTTTTTAGTTTTAGTGGTCGGTGTTTTTGTCGGCGCGCAAAGTGTTAGCGCCGCTACTTGGAGTGGTAGCGCTAATTCAACTGGTAATCCTATAGTTTCTGTTAATAATGTAACTGCGGATTCGCCGGCTACTGCAGTTATTTGTAGTTTTGCTGGATTAGAAAAACCTTTTTCTTTTGTCCCAGAAGCTAATAGATATATTTGTACTATAAAATACACTCAACCAAATCCATCGCCTGTGCCAAGAGTTAATATTTCATTTTCAGGTAATGGAAGAGCTGTAACTGGTCTTTATCAAACTATAACAAGTCCAGGTTCATATTCTTTTGTAGGTAATGCCGCATCAGTCTTAGCTTTCGGATTATATAATAGTTTAAATAATGGAGCTGTTGCACTACAAATAAATTATGAATGGACAAAAACCCCTTCTCCAGCACCCTCCGTATCCGTTTCAGCCGATAAAACAAACGCTACCTATAAAGGTGATCCGGTTAATATAACTTGGTCATCTCAAAATGCAGAATACTGTCAACCATTCGGAGATTGGAATTTTTCAAGTGGCTCAAGACAAGGAACCTCCGGTTCTCAAAGTATAAATATGAGTAATACTAACTTCGCCTTTGAATCCTCTTTAGTATTTACAATGCGCTGTTATGGAGATGGAGGAGAAGTATCTGATTATGTAAACGTTTCAGTCAATCATCTACTAACAATAAAACCTGATTTTTATTACCCACCATCAAACGCTCCTATAGGTCCTAATGGCTCTATTCGTAGTTTTGAAGGTCATCAAGATAAAGCTCTTATAGCTCAAAGACCTCAAAACCACGGCAATTTAGGAGTTCAGATAAGTATAGATAATGGACCTTGGCAAAATATATCTACCAACGACAATCGATTATTTAGATATAACAATCCGTATAATCTAAGCGAAGGCCCTCACACTTGGAAATTAAAATATAATCATAGCGATGCCCCAGAAACAAATATCAGAACTTTTATAGTAGATAAAACAGGCCCTGCAGGGAATTTTCAAGCCTCTTATCTACCAGATCAATCCGTGGCTGTTTGGCAAAACCATTCTTTACAATTTTCTAGAGTTAGAAAAAATGCTGTTTATTTTGATCATAGTTTTAGCGATGTTTCAGGTTTAGCAGGTCCTTTTCTTATTGAAAGGTCAATTAATAATAGTCCTTTTACTACTATTCTCAATGATGCATTAGAGGTCAAAAATTTTGATGAAATTTCAAGCCCTTATATTAACTCCGACGGCACAATCTTAGGAAATACTAATATAAAATATAGAGTAACAGTTAAAGATAGAGTTGGTAATTCTACAACTAGAGATATTTCTTTAAACGCTCCTCCAGGTATAACCCCTCCAATTTCTCCTGCTAACGTAACCGTCACAGTCAAAGACAATGATGGCAAATCTGTGCCGGGCGCAAACGTAACCATCAATCCAGGCAGTTCATTTCCGGCAAGCAACAACTCAACTACTTTTCCTATCAATCCAGGCTTTCCATATTCGGTTACTATCAGCGGCTATGACGCAAATATCTACTCATTAGATAACGATTCAGACGGGCATATTGCTAGAGGCGAAGTCAGAGTGGACTATCAAGTCTCAAGCGAAAACAACAATAGAAATCCCATGAACTGCGGCACAAACCAAGAACGCTGCAAACAGGTCTTGAACCACTGGATGCACGGCGACATCAACCGCACCTCAAATCCATCGGGTTTTAATAACTTTATCAGTTTTGATGAGTCCGATGATTCGTTTACGTTTGTTTTCAATAAAGCAGAAGAACTACAGCCAACTCTCAATTCGCTTAGCGTCTCACCCTCAGTGGTAAAAAGTAATGAACCCGTAACTATTACATGGACAGGTGAAAATCTGGTTTCCTGTACGGCAGCTGAATCAAAAATTCCCGCCAACGCTCCCATCTTAAATAAAGATTTTTGGCAAGGCGAGGTTCCAATCACTTCGTCCACTTACGGCTCTGTTACTTTCAACGTTCCACCTGTCTCCCAAACCACCGTCTATCAACTTGGTTTAAGCTGTGGTGAGAATACTGAAGCCAAAATAGTTAATAATCCAAATAATGATAAGTCTCCAATTCTAACCGTAGAACCAGTTAGACAAATAACAGACGAAACTCCTATAACCACCACACCGGATGCGGTCACCATTCCAAAAATTCCAGAAACAAAAGTAGCCCCAAATATATCAGGCAGGGTATACGATCAATCCGGTAAAGGAATAAAAACTAAAATCATAATCAATCGTATTCAATACAATACACAGGATAATGGCGTGTTCTCGATATCTCCATCTATACACAAAATTCCTTTTGCCGGAAGCTATCAGGTATCTATAGAAATTCCAGATGGCTTCCAATCAGTCAAAGCCGTCAACGCCAGAAACAACGATGATAAATACCGCTATCAAGTTTTGGGAACCACCTGTACAACCAATAGCGAATGCCAGACTCTCTTTGACCAGTACGGGCGTCAGGGCGATCCTGTTCGGTCACGAATATTTGATTTAGATTCCGACAGTTCCTTTGAGTTTCTTCTTTCTACTAACCCAAAATTAACAGAGCCGCCAATCGTACCGAATACAACTGGAACACAAAATAATCCACAAACTCCAACCACCTCTACTGGCATACCAGAAATTCCAGGTACTCCTGTATTTCCTACATTAAAATTATCCGCCGATAAAAATTCTATAAATTACGGCGAATCTGTAACTCTTTCTTGGGAAACAGAAGATGCTCAAGTATGTGTAGCCTCAGGTGATTGGAGTGGTGTTAAAGACCCTAATTACTTTGAAACTATAAATAATATTACAGTCTCACCATCTGAATTTGATTTAACTTGTTATACAGACCAATCCTTATCTAATGGTGTAACTAAAAAAGTAGCAATATCTATTTTTGCAGATTCATATCCTTCTGATATCACTCAACCTCCAAACAATCAAAATGATCAAATAAATAATATTCCAAATGATAATGAGGGTGGATATGCTGACCCAAATGGAGCCAATGATTCTAATGACTCAATTTCAGTCATACCTATCCCACTGCCAGTGTTATCTTGCAATCCTCAAGGGCAAAATGTTAAAAATGTCATCAAAGGAGCAACGATAAATGTATCTGATTTTATCGGCAACTGTACGGTGTCTAATGTTTTATACTCAGTCAACAGAATTACATCAGACAACAATAAGATTCCGGTAGATTTGAAACCGGGCAGTTCAACACAGTTTGTTCCTACAAATTCAGGTAGTTATGAAATAATGGCTACATCGGTAGATGCCAGTGGTTCCTATATGAGAAACATCATCATCAACGTCTTCAACCCCGACGCGCAAGAGGTTAGTCCATAAACGGTTTATATCATAACCAAAAAAAGCCCCGGCTAAAAGTTAGTCGGGGTTTGTTATTATTATTTCGGAGTAAAGAGTCAGTGCATCCACCAGTCATCAACGCTGGTGGGTATTCTTGGAGTTGGGGTAGGCAGAACCTCAATGCTGGAAGGTTTAAAATCAGTTCCACTTGGCACACGGTCAAACACCGCCGCTACAAACACGGTATACATTCCCGGCTCATCAAGCGTAATATCTACGCTTCTGCTATTCCCAAGTGGAGCAGGGTCAACCCGACTTATGAAAATGTTGCCTTGATAGACATGCACTTCAAAAGATTTTGGGTCTTGTGCCGCCTTTGGCCACTGCCATAAAACCGTATACACGCCAAACTGCTTGGAATCCGGTGTTACGCTAACGGATATCACTTGGGCTGGTGTTGGAGTCGGTATTAGCGTTGGCGTATTGGTGGGAGTATGTGTTTGCGTTGGTGTTGGCGGAAGCGGGGTTGGCGTAGCCGTTGGCAGGACAACCTCTTTAATCTGCCACTCATATTCTTCCGTATAAATGCTTGCCAAAGTTCCTGATGGATTATATACCTCAATGACATATCCTCTATCCAAATTATACGGATTGTAGACAAGATATTCCTTTGCCGTTTCGTTTGTAACCCGAAGTGTCAAAGTCTTACCAATAAGTCCATGCAGTTCCAAGTCAGTCCACGTTGTTTTGTTAGAAATGCTTTCATCAGTCACACCATTTACAAGCCAAGAAATAGAGTAATCATTTCCTGTTTCAAACAGTGAAATGGAAAGAAGCGGCTTGGTGGTTGAAGGGGACATCGTTTCCAGTTTAGGCAAGACGATTTCTTGGGTTTGATTGGAGATTTCAACTTCCCGTGTTCTGGTCAAAGCCTGTACGGTAAAAGCATGTTTACAGACTTCGCAGTATCCATGTTTTGTGCCAGGATTATCCATAATACATTTTCCACTGGTTGGAGCGAATAAGATGTTGCTATAACCAAACGCACCAATGGTATTATTCCAGATTATTTCAGAAACAAATAATAATTCTCCAAAAGAAATTTGAGTTGACCTAAATGTTGGAAGTGGCGTTCCATCATCAATCAACGGTGCCCAGGGAATTCTACTCTTGGGTATATCCACAATGTTGACGTTGATTACTTCTCCATTTTGAATCTCACCAGTAGAAATGTAATTCAAATCTCCATAAAGATTCACCTTGTTGACGCTACCGTCATTTTGAGTGAGGTAATTCAACTGCCAATTTCGGCCTGTCCCTAATGCAAAATATTCATCCGCTAAATCGGCGATAAGATGACCTAATTCATGGGCAACTATACCTGTTGCAACAGAACGAAGGCTGACAGAAACATAACTTCCATCCAAACCATCGGGTTCTAAAGGTTCATCATATCCACTTGTCCGAACTCCAAGTACATTTGAAAAACCGTTCACATAAGCCAGAAATTCATTTTGACTGTACTCTCTGTTTATAATCGAAGTGATAATGGGTCTGACAGTTCTGGCAGGGTAACCTTCCTGACCGAAAACATAAAACCCCAAGTCATCTGCCTGTACCACAATAATGTTATAGAGTTCTTTGCACGGAACCGACTCAAGAAAATAATCTGACTCTTTTTCTGCATACTCTAAAAGTTCACTCCACGACACATGTGTATCTGAGACGATATAAATATTGAGAGCATTTTCGCCTGCAATATCTTGTCCTAAAATATCCCCATTGTCAGAAGCGGCTTGATGCAGCCACTTAGCTTCCTGCAATTCTAAAGCATTGGTTTCAGAAACACACGCTAAAACCACTAAGAAACTCAATAAGAATGTCCATCCTTTCATTGGTCTTCTCCTCTTTATTGTGTATATTTATTGATGTCAATGATTCTATATACATTGTAACATATTATTACATTTAAGTAAAACTACGGAATTATGTGTTAAATATTGCTTATTTTTGGATATTATTAAAATTTAGGCATCCTTTGCTCCTCTAAATATGTAAAAAGGGATAAAGGCTCAAGATTATGCTGCCTGTAACACGGTCAATTCATGGCTGTATTTATAGGTTTGGAAGATAACGAAGGATTTGCATTAGCTAAACCAATCTGTTTTGAATTAAAACCAAAAAACCAAATATTGGTTTGGACATTACAAGATGGAACGTATGAGATTAAAGACGTTAATGGAAATGTCTACATCTGATGGCTGCTTTCAAAAGATGTTGATTTAAAGGTGAATGGAATCCGAATTGGTGGAGTGAATAAATATGTAATTGATCAAAGTACAGGCACTTAGGGTTTTAAAGTGAAATTTAGAAAATCATAAATCAATTAAGTTTTTCCACAAGAACAAATGCAGAACAGGAATTATTATAAATATAGCCTATAATATTATAATTAGTTTCATAAATATCTTGTCTTTTTCCATCAATTATCCATTTTTTCGCTTTATTGTGTAATTGATCTTTTTCTTTTTTAGAAAGAGTTTTGCTAGAAGCAGAATTTCCTTTTTCAATTTTCCATTCGTTATCGATTTTATTCCAATTATTTGCAATACCGATTGCTAATTTATAATCTTCAAAGATAATTCTTGAAGCAACTATATTGCTTATTTTTTGATTATGAGTAAGTTCATTAAACAATGTTTTAATATTCTTTATTTTTGTTATATTTAATGAGTCAAGCAACCAATATGGGGCAAGAATTTGTTTTGCTACCTGAAAACAAAATGTTTCTTCTTTATTAGAATGTTTAATAATTCTTTTTGGAATTTCTTCATTAAATTTTTGTAATCCATCTTTGTCATCATGTTCAAGGTCAAGCCACTCGTCAAAGTGTTGTTCCGGTAATATGACAGGCATCCGTTCATGGATTGGCTTCATAATCTCATTGGCAGAAGTGGTAATAATCGTGCAGGATTCAACGGGTTCTTCAAATTGGTTATTCAATTCCCATAATCCCGCAAACATAAACGGTTTCCCATCCATTCTATGAATATAAAAAGGCTGTTTGGTCTTGCCATCTTTCTGCCATTCATAAAACCCATCCGCCGGAATCAGACACCGTCTTGATTTAAAGGCAGACCGAAAAGGCGGTTTCTCTGTGATCGTTTCAGCACGGGCATTTATCATCTGGGCAGCCATTTTCTTGTCTTTTGCCCAAGATGGCATAAGTCCCCAATACAGAGGCACAACTTCTTTTTGATTGTCTTGCGGACTGACCCGTACCGCAAAAACATTCTGCGTGGGGGCAATGTTGTAATTTGGGACATAATCGTAGTCATATAATCGAACTTCGCCTGTCAGAATCTTTTTAATCAATTCCAGTTTTGAATGTTGAGTAAACCTACGGAATTGAGCAATGTGCTAGAGATGGTAACCGATGCTTGGAACTACTTTCCGCACAAGGTTCTTAGTGGTATCTCCCCGGCCGAGAAAATTTTGGAATATAAACAAAAATAAGCTAAAATACAACTATATGAAAAGACTCCTGATCATAACTTTCATTTTTGGATCAATGCTCATCGCCGGTTCGGTGAATGCCCAAATGATGGGTGGATTTTCCAACACGACAGTTGATTGGAATGAAGTCGTTGAACACACCGCCCGTGAAGAACAAGAAGGTAAAGAGCTCTGGAATAAACTACAGGCAAAAGAGGTTGTTTGTGCCGATCTAAACGATGAGCAGTATGGAATTCTCGGCGAATATTTTATGGGTCAAATGGCCGGTGAGTCGCACGCCGCCATGAATGCCATGATGATTCAGGCGCATGGCGAAGACGGCGAGGAACAGATTCATATTGTCATGGGCAAACGACTCTCTGGTTGCAATACGTCAGCGGCATTTCCGGCTAAAAGCCTCGGCTGGATGCCGATGATGAATATGATGTGGGGAGGATGGTCGTCTCCTCTTGGTGGCAGTAACTCAATAAATAATATGATGAACTTTGGATTTGGGTCATTTGGCGGTTTCGGTTGGATTTTTATGATCCTCTGGTGGGTCTTGATAATCGCGGGCATTGTCGCACTTATCAAGTGGCTCACGAGCCAATCGCGCGGCACTAACAATCACGCAAAATCAGCACTCGAAATTTTGCAGGAGCGATACGCCAAGGGCGAAATTAACAAGCAGGAGTTTGAGGAAAAGAAAAAAGATTTAAGTTAGACTACTATGAAAATCGGTATAATCTTACAATCCAACAATCCGGAACACATTTGGAATACGTTTCGTTTCGGTATCACTTCGCTTAAGGCCAATCATGGCGTGACTATATTTTTGATGAGCGAGGGAGCCGAGCTTGATACCATTGCCGATACGGAACACTTTGATATTTCCAAGAAGGTTGCGGAGTATAAGTAATTAAAAGGAGATTTGTACGCATGCGGTACGTGTTTGGAAATTCGCGGTAAAAAAGAGGCTGGGGTCTGCCCGATCTCTACTATGACTGATTTGCTCAAGATGGTTGAGGAGTCGGATAAAGTGCTCGTGTTCGGATAAGAAATTTTGTTAAGTAATTAAGACTTGGTGTCTCAATTAGTGCAAAGCTCTGTAATAGGGTAATTTTTTAATTTTAAATTTAATAATTTTTTATGATTGAACGACTTATTTTATCTTAATAATAAAATTTTTAATATAATACTTCTGTGCATAACTTATTATTTTTTTTCATTTATTTCGGTACAATAAAAGTAATGTTTAAAAAATTTATAAAACTAGCAACGAGTTTATTTGTGCTGGGAATGCTATTAGTTCCTAATCAGGCTTTTATGCAAACATCAGCAAGTAGTTCTAGCGACACTTTGGTGGACGCTATTAGAAAAATAGTAACAGAGGCGATGGCTGATCTGCACACCGAGATTAAAGATTTAAAGCAACAGGTAACAGCTTTAGAAGAAAAAATTACAAGGGTTGGTTCCGGTTCAAGTGTTTTTTCGCCTTCTGTTGTAACTTCTTCGCCTTTAACTGCTTCAACTTCTGTCTGTAGTTTTGGTTCTAATTTATCTATTGGTTCTCGGGGTGATGGTGTAAGTCGCTTACAGACTTATCTTAATATTACTCCTACCGGAATTTTTGATGAAGCTACTCGGCTAGCTGTTGAGGCTTGGCAAAATAAACGTCCGGCTATGTTGTCTAAAGTGGGTTTATCTAAAGGCACTGGCTACTGGGGAACACTTTCTGAAGAGCAGTGTCGGATAGAATCAACTAATGTCGTTTTACCTTTGCCGGTGATTTCTACTCCTGAAATCAAGCCAGAGTTACCGTTAAAGCCTATAGTTAATCCTGGGGCGTCGGCCTCTGTTTCTCTTCTTTCTCCAAGTAAAAATAAAACCCTTAATCCTGGTGGCTCTGTTCAGCTTAAGTGGGAAGTCAAAAATGCTCCTGTTAGCGCTTGGCTTAATTTCAAATTGCGTCGTCAGGATACCGGCGTTGAACATCATATCCAGGGGCCGATGACGGCCGGTTCGGGTGTTTATGAAAATATTGCCACTATTCCTAATAATCTAGTTGAGGGATCTTATGACCTGGTTGTTTATATGCTTGATGGTGATAATAAAAATCCGGATTATCTTAATAGTGTGTCAATTCCAGTAAATATAAAATCTACTGCTCAAAATACCACGACTACTAATACTACTAATAATAATCAAACTTCATCTTCATCTACTACTAATTCGTCCTCAAATACCAGTGGTGGTGAAAACAATTACATCGCTCTCTATTCTAGTGAAACGTTTGTTAACTGTATGAAACAGCAAGGCTCGGCTGGGGAGTCGGCCTTGGCTACTATTCAAGGCTGGGCTAATTCGGGCTTGAAACGTTATGAGTTCCCTTGGGGACAGCTTACTGGAGCCATTGCTAATTCTGTGCCGTCTTGTGAACAGTTAATCGGTATTAATTATAGTGAAAACTATAGTAGCGAAAATTATGGCAATTGTTACAATAATGCTAGTGAATCATCCTGTGGCGCCCAATCCGGTTGTGCCTGGTATGGTACTTTCTGTGAAGGAGACAATTATAATTATGGCGGTTCATCTACCGGTACTGGTGAAATGGCAAGGTGTTTCTATCCAAATACCACTAAAGATGGTACTCATGTCGGCTGGACTATTTGGTGTGAAAAAGATTACTATAATTGTCATTACGGCGACCCGGCGGGCGACTCTTTAGATTTGACCGGAGTCGTCCTGGGAGCTCCTAGTTCCTGTGAATCAGGCTGGTATGGCGGTTCCGGTTCTACTGGAAATAGTAACTGGGTAAACAAGACCTGGAACTTCACTGACGGGTCCACAACTTCTTATGTTTTAGATAGAACAGACCAGGAATATCTTGATTATTTAAACAACGTTCAATCTCAATGTCAGCAAGTTAGTAAAAATAACTACTGTTGGAAAGATGGGGCAGGGGATGACACTCAATGGCAAAATTTCGGTGTGCCTGATTGTTCCGGTTCATGTTCAGGTGGTGGTGTAAGTTTAATTCAACCCTCTACAAATAATTTAATGGCTAATACTTTAAATCTTATTGGGCAGACTTTGCGTAATTTGACTGGTTTTCTTTTTCGCTAAAAAATAATTTTAAAAGCATGCCCCGTAGGGAACTTGTTCTCCTACGGGGTTTGTAATGTTTTTAATTCGGGAGCTAAAATATAGGTCTATACATAATATATATAGCATGTTATAATGTGGTAGTGTTAAGCACAAAAAATAAAGTCGAGGTTTTAAGCAAAATAACAAAATATTAATATGCAAACAGGAACAATAAAAACTATTGTTGATGGTAAAGGGTATGGATTTATTGCTCGTGAAGGCGAGGAAAAAGATCTTTTCTTCCATTCAAATGAGCTAGTAGGTGTTAGTTTTACTGAACTCAAAGCAGGGGATGCGGTTACTTTTCAGGTTGTTGATGGACCAAAAGGGCCGTCGGCTACAGAGGTATCTTTGAATAAATAGTAATTAGAAGAGGCGCTGATAGGCGCCTTTTTTTAAATCTAATAATTTTTAGTTATTTAGATATTTTTTGAATGGTATTTAAAAAAATAATATTTGCTTAAAATATAAATATGTGTCATTGTGTTTATATATGATAGAAAGAGAGGAATATCCTATAAGGATAAATAAATATTTGGCTATAAAAAAGGTATCAACTCGTCGAGGGGCAGATGATTTAATTAAAAGAGGACTAGTAAAAATAAATGGTAAAAAAGCAAAACTTGGAGATAAAATAAATAAAGGCGATAAGGTTGATGTATCTAGTAAAGCGTTAGAGGGAAGAAATTTTAAATACGGGGCTTTTTATAAACCTCGGGGAGTAGTCACGCATTCGCCGGTCAAAGGAGAAAAATCTATAAATGATATTATAGATTTAGGATATCTTTTTCCTATTGGAAGACTTGATAAAGAATCGGAGGGGCTGATGATATTAACTAATGACGGAAGAATAACGGATAGATTATTAAATCCGATTTATGAGCATGAAAAAGAATACAGTGTAAAAGTGCGTGAAAAAACTCCTAATAGAATTATAAATATTTTAGAAAAGGGAATTATAGATAATGGCGAGTTACTTAAAGCAAAAAAAGTTTCCATATTGCAAAATGGAAATTTGAGTATAGTTTTAACGCAAGGAAAAAATCATCAAATAAGAAGAATGTTATCTTTTGTGCGGTTAACGGTTGAGAAATTAAAGAGAGTAAGAATTATGAGTGTAAAGACAACCGGATTAGCGGTGGGGGAAATGAAAATTTTAGAGGGTCGTGAGAGGGAAAAATTTTTGCGAGATTTGGATTTAGGATAGAGTTGTTGCGTAAGTTTAGTTTTTGTATTATTATGAATTTATTAAAATCGCCGTGCGCGCTTTTTTTATAGATATTATGTCGCAAAAAGGAGAAGTAATTATAAGTTTTGATAGGGTTTCATTTAGACATAGCCCACTTAGGCCTATTTTAGATGAGGTTAGTTTTAGTGTGCGTCGTTTATCTAAGGTAGCTTTAATGGGGCAAAACGGAGCCGGTAAAAGTACCTTATTTCAGTTGATAATAAAAGATATTATACCGGAGGAGGGGCGTATTAATTTAGCCTCTAATATTTCGATTGCCATAGCCAAGCAGGTGATACCAAGAGAGCAACTAAATATAACAGTTAGAGAATTTTTTGAAAAAAGTTTTAGCGAAAAGGTTTATGATATAGATCCTAAAATAGATAATATTTTAGAGGTGGTTAATTTAGAGGCCAATAAAGAAAAAAAGATAAAAGATTTTTCTGGAGGACAGCAGGCGAGACTACTTTTAGCGCAGGCTTTAATACAAAATCCGGATATTCTTTTACTGGATGAACCGACTAATAATTTAGACAAAGATGGAATAAATCATTTAACACAATTTTTAATTGATTATAAAAAAACAGTAATTGTGATTTCACATGATGCGGATTTTTTAAATGCTTTTACAGAGGGGGTTTTATATTTAGATGTTTTTACAAAAAAGATAGAACAGTATACCGGTAATTATAAGGATGTGGTTAAAGAAATATCCTTAAGAGTAGAAAAAGAGCTTAGAAAAAATGCTCAATTTGAAAAGCATATTCAGGAGAAAAAAGATAAGGCTAATTTTTTTGCCAATAAAGGCGGTCGGATGAGAATATTAGCTAAGCGTATGCGTGAAAGTGCAGCCGAGGCGGAGGAATCTAAAGTGGATGTAAGGAGGGAGGATAAAATTATTAGAGATTTTGTAATTGAGGTGGGCAAAAATCATGTGGGAGAAATATTAAATATTAAATCTCTGTCTATTATGAAAAATCATAAAGTGGTTAAGGGAATAGCTAATATTTCTTTAAAAAAGGGTGACCATCTTCTTTTAGCTGGCCCAAATGGAATTGGTAAAAGTACTCTACTTAAACATTTGGCTAATAATACAGAAAAGGGAGCTAAAATAGCGGAGGGGGTAGTGGTCGGTTACTATAGACAGGATTTTTCTACGCTTGATTTTGATAAATCCGTTTATGAAACTTTGGAATCTGTAATGGGGCAAGCAGATGAGCAGACTATGAGAAGTGTGGCGGCCGGATTTTTAATTGATCAAGACGTTATGAGAAATAAAGTGGGAAATTTATCCGAGGGTCAAAAAGGGTTAGTAGCTTTTGCAAGATTAGTTTTATTAAAACCTAATTTATTAATACTGGATGAACCGACTAATCATATTAACTTTCGTCATTTACCTATAATTGCCAAGACGCTTGATAAGTATGAGGGGGCGATGATATTAGTTTCTCATGTACCGGAGTTTGTAAATCAGATTCGTATAGATGAAATTTTGGATCTTAGTAATTTGAGATCTTAATTCTTTTTTTTATGTTTATTTCTTTCGCCTTCATTTAAATATTGTTTGCGAAGTCTGACAGAGCTGGGAGTAACTTCTAAATATTCATCGGCCCGCATAAATCCTAAAGCTTTTTCTAGGGTTAAATCTAGGGGGGGAGATAATTTAATATTATCATCAGTGCCGGCGGCGCGCATGTTGGTTAGTTGTTTGCCTTTAGTAGGGTTAACAGTCATATCCTCGCCTTTACTAGTACTACCAATAACCATGCCTTCGTAAACTTCGGTGTTTGGCTTTATATATAAAATACCTCTGTCTTGCAGATTGTATAAAGAAAAGCCTAAAGCTTTACCGGTAGCCATAGAAATCATAGAGCCCAATTCGGTTTTTGATATAGAGCCGGCGTAGGGAGCGAATTTACTAAAAATAGAGGTTAAAATACCCTCGCCTTTAGTATCTATAATAAATTCATTTCTATAACCTAAGAGACCACGGGTTGGAACCTCAAATGTGAGTTTGGCCTCGCCATTTTCTTGTTTAATATTAGTCATAATTCCACGACGCTTACCTAATTTTTCTATAACGGCTCCGGAAAATTCTTCGGGAACAGAAATATTAACCTCCTCAAATGGTTCAAGCTTTTGGCCATTTTCCTCTTTAAAAATAACCTCAGGCTGTGAAACGGCTAATTCAAAACCTTCACGGCGCATATTTTCTATAAGGACAGCTAAATGAAGTTCGCCACGACCATATACTTTAAAACGAGCGCCGTCACTAAAATCTACTTTTAAACCCACATTTATTTCAAGTTCTTTTTCTAATCTCTCTCTTATTTGTCTACCAGTCACAAATTTACCGACACGGCCGGCAAAAGGAGAGTCATTAACAAACATAAAAAAAGATATAGTCGGCTCATCAATTGAGATAGCCGGTAATATTTCACCCTCTTCATTTTCTAAAATAGTTTGACCGATAAATATATCCGGAAAACCGGCTATCATGACTATATCTCCGGCGGTGGCTTCTGACACCTCTTTTCTTTCTAGTCCTTCAAAGGTAAATAGTTTGGTAACTCGGCCTTTAAATTCGTGGCCGTTTATGTCTTTAATAAATAATTCTTGTTTGTCTTTAATAATGCCTTTATAGATACGGACAATACCCATACGTCCTAAAAAAATGTCGTAGGCTAAATTAAATACTTGAGCGGATAAATTTTCATTTTTTAAATTATTACCTGAAGCCGGCGGAACTTTTTCTAAGATGGTGTCTAATATAGGGGAGAGGTCAATAGCATTATCGTCTATATTTCTTTTAGCGACTCCATCTCGGCCGATAGCATAAAGAGTGGTAAAGTTTAGTTGTTCATCGGTGGCGCCTAAGTCTAAAAATAGTTCATAAACAGCTTCTTCGGCCATAGCTATATCGGAGTTTGGCTTATCTATTTTGTTTAATATTAAAATTGGTTTGAGGCCTAGCTCTAAAGATTTTTTTAAAACGAATTTGGTTTGAGGCATTGGACCCTCGGCGGCATCAACTATCAAAAGAACAGAATCAATTGATTTTAAAACGCGTTCTACCTCGGAACCAAAGTCGGCGTGGCCGGGGGTGTCTAGAATGTTGATTTTGGTGCCTTTATAAAAGACGCTGGTATTTTTAGCGTATATAGTAATGCCACGCTCTTTTTCAAGATCGTTTGAGTCCATAGATACTCCTTCAACGCCGGCGCCGGTTTGCTTTAAAATGGCGTCGGTTAGAGTGGTTTTACCATGGTCAACGTGGGCGATAATGGCGATATTTCTGATTTCCATATAAAAATCCGCGTTAGCGGTGTAGTTAATATATTATAATATGTGGTTGTAATTTGCAAATTTTATTAGGGTAGGGGACTATGTAAATAGGTCTGTCGGCTAGTCTACTTGACAATGGCTTTGAAATGTAATATACTTACTGTTAATAAGTTATGTCTCTTTAGTTCTAGCATATTTTTTCTAAGGACCGTTAAGAGAATCCTAGCTCTAACTTATCTCTTAATATTAAAGGCTAGATAGGAGCTCCATTAAATTTAAAGGAGCCCCAAGAAATAAAATATGTTTAGACGAACAAATAATGGTCAAAGAAAACCCTTTGGCAGACGTTTTAGTCCGGGTAATAGACCTAGAACTAATAAAAATAATAGTCAGTTTAGTGACGTATCAAAATTTATAAATAAAGCGGTCGCTTTGGAGGAAAAGCCTTATGAGGCCAAAAACTCATTTGGTGATTTTGAGATAGATCAAAGATTAAAAAATAATATCTTTAAAACTGCTTATAAAAATCCGACTCCGATTCAGGATGAGTCTATTCCTCATATATTAGAGGGGAGAGATTTAGTGGGAATTGCGAATACCGGAACTGGTAAAACAGCGGCCTTTTTGGTTCCTTTACTTAATAAGGTCTTAAAAAATAGAGGCGAAAGTATTCTAATTATGGCGCCAACTCGGGAGCTGGCAATTCAGATTAACCAGGAGTTAATAAAATTTGCTTTTGGCTTAAAAATTTTTTCGGTTTGTGTGGTTGGAGGGGCGCCTATGTTTAGACAAATAAAGGATTTAAAAAGAAGTCATAATTTTGTAATTGGAACGCCGGGCAGATTAAAGGATTTAGCTAAAAGAAAAAGTTTAGATTTAAGTCGTTTTCAAACAGTAGTACTAGATGAGGCGGACCGTATGCTTGATATGGGATTTATAGAGGATATGAGATTTTTATTGTCATACCTACCAAAGAATAAACAGACTCTTTTCTTTTCGGCTACCTTATCTAATGATATTAAAAAAATAATTAACGAATTTTTAAATGAGCCGGTTAATGTGTCGGTTAAAACCAGAGATACGGCTTCGAGTATTGACCAGGATGTGGTTTATGTAAATGGAAAAGTTAAGCTCGAGGTTTTACATGATTTGTTAATACAACCCAACTTTGATAAAGTTTTAATTTTTGGAAAAACAAAACATGGAGTGGAAAGATTATCTAATACTCTTTTTGAAAGAGGATTTAAAGTTAATTCAATTCATGGTGATAAGAGTCATGGACAAAGACAGAGAGCTTTACAATCTTTTAAAGGTAATCAGGTTAATATTTTAGTAGCGACCGATGTGGCGGCCCGTGGGCTTGATATTTCGGGAGTAAGTCATGTAATTAACTATGAATTACCATCTACCTATGAGGATTATATACATCGCATAGGTAGAACCGGTAGAGCCGGTAATATTGGAAAGGCGTTAACTTTTATTTAGTAAACGTTTTGATAGTGGGATAGGCGAGTTATTTGTTTATTTTTCGGATTTATAACGATGGCTATTATATCCAGGCGACAAAGTGTTTCATAACCTTTGGTGTAGATAGTAGCCATACGGCGAATTTTACTTAGTTTATTTTTATTTATCATTTCTTCAGGTAGGCCAAAGGCGTCGCCGATTTTAGTTTTAACTTCTACAAAAACGAGGGTGTTTTTGTCTTTGGCGATTATATCTATTTCACCAAATTTATTTCTAAAATTTCGCTCTAAAATTTCATAACCTTTTTGTTTTAAATTTTCGGTAGCGGCTGTTTCTCCTAAGCGACCGGTGGCTAAATTTTGGGATTTCATTTTAAATAAATTGTTTGTATTGAAGAGCCTCGGCTAGGTGGATGGGTTCTATAGTGGGTGATTCGGCTAAGTCGGCGATAGTGCGAGCAACTTTAATAAGTCTAAAATAACTGCGGGCGGAAAAGTCGTATTTTTGAGCGGCTATTTTTAAAATATTTTCAGCTTGGGGAGTTAAAAAAGCCAACTTTTTTATTTCTTTATTTTGCATTTGTGAGTTGGTGTAAATAGTCATATTTTGAAAACGTTTTAGTTCTATTTGGCGAGCTTTACAAACCTCAGCTTTAGCTTCTTTAGAGGAGAGAGTTTGGTTAGGTAGAGGATGGGTGGTGGAAAGTTTTTCTATATCTAGACTAGAAACTTCTACACAAAGATCTATACGATCCATAATGGGGCCACTTAAACGTTGACGATATTTGGTAATTTGATGAGGAGAACATTTACATTCTTTGGTGGGGTGGTTTAAATAACCGCAGGGGCAGGGATTAATGGCGGCTATGAGAGTAAAGCTGGCTGGATAGCTAACGTGACCTAGAGCGCGGACTATTTCTACAACTCCATTTTCTAATGGTTGACGCAGAGCCTCTATAATATTTCTTGGAAATTCGGGCATTTCGTCCATAAATAAAACTCCAAGATGGGATAGACTAACTTCGCCGGGAAGAGGATTACTACCACCACCGATTAAACCGACAGAACTGATACCGTGGTGGGGTGAGCGAAAGGGGCGAGTTTTAATAAAACTTTGACCAGATGGCAGAAGTCCACAAATGGAATAGATGCGGGTTACTTCTAGAGCTTCTTTAGGGGAAAGCGGGGGTAAAATACCGGGCAGAGCTTTGGCGAGCATAGTTTTACCAGTGCCGGGTGGACCCCACATAAGAAGATTATGACCTCCGGCGGCGGCTATAATAAGGGCGCGCTTAGCTTGTTCTTGGCCGGCTATGTCTTGAAGATCGCAATCGGTTTCTTTAAGCTCTATATTTTCATTTATAGGCGTATAAGATAAAATTTCTATTTTAGGTTCACCTTTAAAATGGGAAACAACTTGATTTAAATTTTGTACTCCAAAAACTTTTATATCGGATACAATAGAGGTTTCGGCTGATGATTTGTGAGGAATAAAAATAATTGAATCTTTTTGTTTTTGAGCGAAAAGTCCGACTAATAAAGTGCCTTTAGTGTGGCGCAGAGAACCGTCTAGGGAAAGTTCGCCGTAGAAATATGTTTTGTCTAAAATAAAGGAATCTTGGTTTAGTTGGGAGCTGGCTAAAAGAATACCTATGGCAATTGGAAAATCGTAGGCCACCCCGTCTTTAGGAATATCGGCTGGGGCGAGGTTGACAGTGATTTTGCGAGGGGGAAATTCAAAGCCTGAATTTATGATAGCGGTCTTAACTCTTTCGCGAGCCTCGTCAACAGCTTTACTGGCTAGGCCGACAATAGTAAACCCGGGAAAGCCGACATTAGCCACATCTACCTCTACATCAATCGGTATGGTCTCTAGTCCTAGGTTGGCTACAGAAAGTATTTTAACTAACATATTTTAATTTTGATTTAAATAATATTTACTGTCTTGTTCTAAAACTTGTTCTTCTATAGCAAGCAGAGAAAGCTCGGCTCCTATTTCGGAAATGGATTTATTTAGATGCCTTGAGATTTCGTTAATAGTTAAAGGTTCATTTAATAAGAGGGATAAAATAGGGTGAGTGATTTTTTTATCTTTAGGAGAGGTTTTATTTTCTATTTCTCCTAAATACATATCGGCTTTGCCTTCTGAAATTAAAAGATTGGTGCCACGAGAGACATGGCTCGTGATAGGGCCGGGCACAGCCCAAAGTTTTCTATTAAAACGTTTAGCTAAATTGGCGGTTATTAGGGAGCCACTTTTAAGAGCGGCTTCTATAACATATATTTCATCTGATAGGCCGGCTATGATGCGATTTCTGGCTGGAAAAGTCCAGCGAGCGGCGGTTAAATCTTTCCATTCGGAGATAATAAGTCCGTCGTTTTTTATAATTTTTTGAGCTAGTTTTTTGTCCTCGTTTTTGAGATGGTTATTTATACCCCAACCTAAAATTCCGATAGTTACACCTCCGTTTTCTATGGTTTTTTCATGGGCGTATTGGTCGGCGCCATACATCATACCGGAGACTATAGTTTGACCTTGCCAAACAAGTTTGGGAATAAGAGTTTCTATAACACGTTTACCATAGGCGGTGAGGCGACGACTGCCGACTATAGCTATACAATTTTGAAAAATTTCGGGGCGCCATTTGCCCTCGGCGTATAGTTCTTTGGGAGGATTTTGGATAGAGTTTAGTTTTTTAAGTTCGGGGAGTTTTTTAGGATTTGGTATGTGTTTAATATTAACACTCATTTTTTAATGATAGATGTTTTTAATAGAATCACCAAGTGGAAAATTTTAATTTGACCCTGTTAAATAATTTTGAAAAATCAAAATTAAAATCTAAGATTTTATTTAACATGGTTGACAATTTATTTTTTTAGTGTATAGTTTAATTAGCATTAAAAAATTATATTATGGAGGTTGAGGTTAATGGATATTTTATCAGATTTATATTTTTTCCTTTCTTTAATTAGTCTTTCTTTTTGTGAGTCAGCTATTATGACGTTTCTTGGGTGTATTTCTATTTATTTTATTTTTGGAGAAAATGGAAAAAATATGATTTCAAGTAATTGGAATTATATTTTAAAGATTTGTGGATTTTGTTTTTTGATAGGTTTTTTCGTACTTCTTATTAGAGATTTTATTTTTAAATCTCCCTTCGTTATTTAAATTTAATTTAGTTTTTTACAAAAACTAAAAAGCCCCTCTTAATTGAGGGGCTTTTTTTGTTTATCGATTATTGCGGTGACAGTCTCTACAAGTTAATTCGTGGAGACGATCGGAACTTGGTTCAAAGGGAAGCTCAGTAATCTGAGATCCGCATTGTGAACATGTCCAATTTCCGCGATGCATCTTGCGCTCAAATTGATCATTGTTATTGCTATTGCTTCTTTGTGGTCTGTTTTTTTTGTGACAGTCTCTACAAGTTAGCTGATCTAATCTGCTTGGATCTGGTTCAAAGGGAAGCTCAGTAATCTGAGATCCGCAAGATGAACAAGACCAATTGCCTTGATACATTTGTCGATCGTTGTTGCTGTTATCGTATGCCATTTTGTCTTACTTATTTTATGATGACCTTTTTCTAAAAAACGTAACGACAAAATGGCTTTTAACCCCATACTGTCTACTTACTTTAGAGATTTTATTGTACTATGTTTGTAGTTTTTATGCAAGGGTGATAGCCTGTGGATAGAATTTTAATTTTATTTTATTACCCTAAAAGTTATTTTTATATAATGTTATACTATATATATGTTTAGGTTTTTAGGATCTTTAATTTTTATAGGACTTTTAGGGGGCGGTGTTTATAGTTTTTATTATATGGGTTATGACTTTAAAGATGTAAAAAATACTTTAACGGCACTCGTTTCTGATACCGGTCTTTTTTCCAAAGAAATGGAGTGGATACAAAATGATTTTAAGGGAAATGATAAATTTACTTTTGATAAGCCGGTTGATTATGTCATAGAGGAGGATGAAGAAAATGGGGTTGTTTTGTTAAAGTCATCTGATAACGAGGAATCCGATGTGACTATTGCTTTTGAGGAGCTGGCAGAAATTAAACTGCCGGGCACAGCCTCTAGTACCGCCGAGTCGGTTGAAACGGTTATAGTGAGTGGTCAAACAGCTACTATACTTAAAGGTAAAGAAGGAGAAAATAATGTAGCCTATATTCCGGTGCCAGGGGGCGGGCAGGTGGTGGTTTCGGGTAAAGGTAAAGTTTTTGAGGAGACATATCAACATATAGATGTATCTCCCAGCGTAGCTAACTGGAGTATTTTTGGTAAAGAGTTGCCTGAGACTATTCGGATTGCCAAGATTTTAGATTCTTATTTAGCTAGTATTTCCTCCCAAATATTGGGTGGAGAAGTTAATAACTCTGTCAAAGGTAATCTGATTATTACCATAAAAGATCAATCGGTTTCTTATATCGGTTTTGGGGATGGCGCAAATCAGCAGGCGTTGATACTTGATACCAATGTCAAAGAGGGTGAGTCGCCAAAAGTTTTAGGTTTTTATAAATTACCGATAGTAAAAAATGGATCGCGTTATATAGTAAAAGGAGAAAGTGGCGAGGCGGTGGCGATATTGCCAACCAGCTCAATGATTTTAGAAAAAGATTCGGGCGGGGAGTGGAGGTAAAAAAAAAGAGTATTTTATATGGTTTTTAAAAATGGGGTGGTGAAGTTTTTATAAATAAAAAAATAACCCCCGACAAATTTCGTTGGGGGTTTTTGGTTTTTAGCCGGTAAATTCTAAATACAGAATAGGACCTGCATTTTCAAATGGTCCTTCAAAGCGTGGACTTTCTGCGCTGTGACCATTTTGAACAGCAAATACTTCAAAAACATAAGAGCTGTTAAAACTTGGTTCTGTCCATGAAAATAAATTTACATTATTTGATACGGCTTTAATAAATTGTCTTGCGCCACCATTTTCTTTTACATATATATGGTAGCTGATGACTTCTTTAGTGTTTAATGTCCAACGGACCACTAAAGATTTATTATTAGCAATATCAGTGTCGGTACCGCCACTTAGGTCGGCCGTTTTAGTTAAATCGTCCGTCACCCAAACTCTATTTGGTATAGGGGTTGGGGTCGGAGTGATTGTTGGTGACGCTGTGGGTGATGGTGAAGGAGTAGGAGAAATAATAATAGTAGGTGTAGGAGTCAATGGAATTTGAGTTGTAATTTCTTTTAACTCAACTATTCCATTGGCTACTATTGTATGTAGCCTACTATGATCTTTCTCAAATCCAGCAAGTAAGAAGAAAACTGTAAATTGATACGGAGTATCAAATCGCGGACCTCCTTGCCCAAATTCTCCAAGGAGAGGAGCATTTGAATTCCATTTAAAAAATTCTTTTTCTCCTCCGGTTCTGCTTATATAGTTAGTGCCGTTATATATATGTACGTCACTAACGAGGCCGAAAGTTTGGATAATTTGATCCAAATTCCACCAAATAACTAACTCTCTTTCTTCGTTTATATCCTCATCAATAAACCCGATGAGGTTTTGTGATGAAAAAAGATTGTCAGTGACAACCAGTTTATCCGCCTCAACTTCTACAGTCACCGCCATTATCGTAGGGGTAGCTGTTAGAGTTGGGGTTGAGGTCGAAGTTCTAGTTGCCGTTGGTTTTAATGTGTTGGTTGGTGTAGGTAAAGGTGTATTTAAAGGATTTAGAGGCGTAAGACCGCTATTAAATTCTTTAATTAAATTACCATTTTTATCTACGCCTTTAACTATGACATTGAAAAATCCGTTGGTGGAAACTAAAAAAGTAATATTTCTTAAATCAGCTGACAGATTAGTTTTTTCTTGAAAATTATTTTTGCCGTTTATTTCTAATCTGACAGTAAAACTATCCACTTCCAAATGACCCCAGTCCCAGCTAACTCTTACATCGTTATTACCAGTCGTACTTAAATTTATAACTGGCGTTGGAGTAGGGGTAGCGGTGGTTGTGGCAATCGGTGTATTAGTGATAGTTGGAGTTCTGGTTTGAGTAAAAGTAGGAGTAGGAGTTGGTATACTTGATACCACTTCGTACTTTATAACTTCTACTACCGGTGAACTCGCTCCATCGCTAATAGTTACAGTTACTTCTTTTTTACCAACTGAACTAGTATCCAAAATTAATGAAACCAAAGTTGTATTACCGATAGGTGACAAACTTAAAAGAGTAGCACCTTCACCAACTTCAACTGTAATTGGATTAGATTCTATATCTTTAATGAATAAAGATATTTTCTTTTCTAATCCGATTAAAGCGTTAGAAACGTTGTACTTTAAAACTTCAGGCTGACTATTACCAGGCACCGGCGTGTTAGTGTTCGTCGGAGTTGGCGTTAATGTGAACGTCGGTGTAAATACTGGTGTGGCGGTAAATTCTGGCGTTTCAGTACTCGTTGGAGTTTGTGTTTCCGTCGGAGTATCGGTTAACGTCGGAGTGTGGCTTGGTGTCGGAGTGCTGGTCGCTACTCTGGTTGGAGTAGGAGAAGCGTTTGGATCAATTATATTAATAATTAGTGATCCTATTTCCGATGGTAGTCCACCTGGATCTTTAGCCTGCCAAGTGATTTTAATTTCGCCTGTAAATCCTTTTTTAGGGGAAAAGATGAAATTAGCAAAAGCATGACCATGAACAACTTTTTCAGTAGCGTTTAAAGTCCCACTACTACTCGGCTCTATACTTAAAATCTTATAAGTGAGAGGTGAGTCGTTATCTAGAGCCAACATACCAAATACTGTGGAAAAAGTATTAACCGTAATTTCATACAATATTTTATTATTACTTGAAATTATCGGAGGCCCCGGAATAGGGGTGTTCGTGAAAGTCGGTGGTGGCGGAGGCAGAGGAGTGTTAGTAAATGTCGGAGTGCTGGTTGGCGGTAGCGACGTATTACTAGGTGTTGGCGTGTTGGTCGGATTAAAATTTCCCGGCAATACAATAACTGTAACCGTGCCAACATTAGATAATAAATTACTAGGATCTTTAACTTTCCAGGTGAAAGTGTCGTTGCCTGTAAAGTCTTGATTAGCTACATACTGTAGTTGTCCGTTTGAAGGATTGAAATTAATAATTTGTCCTCCAGTTGGATTACTTTCAATTTGATAGCTAATTGTGTCACCATCTGGGTCACTTCCGGTTAGACTAATATCAATAGTTTGACTGGGTAGAGCGGCGGTAGTTATATTACTTCCAACTAAAGGCGGATCGTTTACTGAATTTACCGTGATAGACACAGTGGCCTCATTGGAATCAAAACTACCGTTGTTAACTTTGAACTTAACTTCATCCGAACCATCATAATTTTGATTCGGGGTGTAGGTAAATGTTCCAGTTTGTGAATTAAAATTTGAAACACTTCCATTGGACGGATTTTGAATAATTACAAAACTCAAAGTCGTCCCCAAATTTTCATCGCTACCGGTTAAAGTGATTTGTTCATTTGAATTTTCATTCAAAGAAACATTTTGACTATTAACTGTTGGCGCGATGATGGGTGGCTCAAACTTATAAGTTATAGTTTCAGCATTTGTAACTATAACTAAATCATCAAGTTCAAAATTGGCAGAAGTCGCCCTTAAGTTAATTTGTTTTATAGTGGCTCCGCTTGCAACATAATCTATGTTAGCGGGAGAGCCTCCGTAATTTGCCCAAACAATTGTTTGAGATTTTATTTGACTTAAGGTTGGCCCGCCTTGGATTGGGTCACTTTGTCTAATCGGATCATGAAAACGTAATTCATTTGTTCCGGATCCGGTTTGAATAAGATTCCAAGTATCCGACGGTAAGCTTCCACTATTAATATATTGTGGTTCACCGGTAAGTTTATCGTCAAATGTATTAAATCTTTGTCCGATAAGTTCAATGATAAAACCATCATTATTACTTGGAGACTTTGTTTTATACTGAATAGAAGATATATTTGATATAGCAATATCTGTAATATCAATTGATATAGATCCACTTCCAGTACTTCTTAAGGCTCCAAATCCACTAAAGCCATTTCCTCTGTCAAAACTTAAGTTAGTACCCCCAGATCTTACGTATATAGTCTGGTCGGCATTTATATTAAGTATTGATAGAGAGATAAGCATGATAATCACTCCAACTTTCTTTTTCATAACATTTCTCCTTTGTATTATGTAGTTGTTTAACATTGTAAACGATCTGCCTCAAAAATAATGAAAATATGAGCAAATGTCAAGAATTGTTGTTTTTGCCTAATATAGGTTCGGCAAAGAGTTTAGGGATAACCTATTTACTTATTATTTCTTTTGTTTATACTATAGGGGAATTGTTTTGAAGATTATTCGGCCTTCAAAAAAATAAAAAGGTTATATTTATAAATTAAAATTATTATTATGAACAGCAGTATTATTAGTAAATCTTTTTTTGCAAAAAGATCAGTAGCCTGGCTATTTGCTTTTGGTATAACATTCGCTTTGATTGGCGGATTTTTTATTTACCAAGCAATGGCTGTACAATCTATCACTACCGCAACTGGTGGTGGCGCAGTTTCAATTGACACTACTTCAGCCAGTGGTGGGTCGGGTACTTATACAGACTTAGGAACAATTAGTATTTTAGAACAAGCTATAGGAGAGATTGGACTTGGCTTGCATACATTTACTGTTCCATCAGGTTGGCAGATTGATCCGGGTTCAGTTATTACAGTTGGAGCCAACTGGGCTTTGTCTGGATTATCTTTATCTCACCCAACAACAATTACACCTGATAATAGTACACAGTTTTCTATTAACATAAATGCAGTATCAAATAATCAGGTAGCAACTTTATCTTTTCAAGGCTTAAGAGTTCGTCCAACTGGAACTGTGCCTTCAACTGGAAATATTTTGCATACAGTTGGAACAATTACTGGTGTAACAAATGGCTCAACAGACTTTGGAACACTAACTACAGTGCCTGGAGCGCCAGAGCATTTTACTCTAACAGTTGATGATACTACCCCAGGGGCGGGAGAAACAGTCACAGCCACTATGACAGCCCGTGACCAATTTGAAAATGTTACGACCACATATTCGGGATCAAAAAATATAGCTTTTTTCTTTAACAACACCGAGGTGGCAGCCGCTCACTTGTCACCAAACTCAACCAACCCAACAGCGGGTGGAAGTAACTTTGGAGCAACTATAGCTTCTACTTTTACTAACGGTGTAAGTGCAGGTGTGTCTTTAGTATTTAGTAAAACAGAAACAGCCGATATAGATGTAACCGAACAAGGCGGTAGTAATTTAACTACGACAGGGAATGTTGATAGAGATGTGTCGGTGACAGTCTCGCCTGGCAACTTGGCCTCTATGACAGTTGATGCCATAGGCGCGCAGGTAGCTGGAACTCCATTTACTATTAATGTTAACGCTTTTGATGGATTTGGAAACGCCACCACCAAAGATGCAGATGGAACGGCTTTAACAGCTAGCGAAGATATTACGGTCAGTTCAAGTGCGACAGCCTCAAACAACGCAACCATTCCTTTGTATAATGGAAATGATTTAACAAATGGAGAAGCAGATACTATAGATTTTTCTAGCGGAGTGTTTACCTCAAAAAATATAATTCTTTATGATGCCGGCGAAACCCCAACTATTACAGTTGCTCATGGATTGGTTAATGTCATTACTCCAGTTGTAACTGTCGGCGCCGGAGCTTTTGATGGTTATATAGTAACGACGCAAAATGCCGGTACACAAAATGTTGATAATTTATTTAGCGTAACTGTAACTCCGGTTGATGCTTATGACAACGTACAACAAACTGGAGCCACTAACGGACAAATAAACTTTACAAGCACGGCTACAAACGCACCTGATAATACAGTGCCAACTATTTTAGCTAGCGCTACTTTAGATTTAAGTACGGGCGCAAAAACTACAACGGGAACATTTAGATTAGTAGATGCCAGTGAAACCCCAACGATTACAGCCACTGATAATGCAGACGCAAACAAAAATGGAACAACAAGTGCAATTACTGTTAACGGTGGAGTTGAGGCAGAACTTATCTTTACTCAGCAACCGGCTGGTTCTGTTTCGGGTGTGGCTTTAACAACGCAACCGATCGTAACGGCAACTGACCAATTTGGAAATATTTCAACTTCGTTTACAGAGCTTGTTACTTTAACAGAAGGAAGCGTAGGAACTTTAACTAACAATACTCAAGTAGCGGTTAATGGTGTAGCCACATTTACCAATGTTATTTACACAGCCGCGGTTGATGGAGAGAGTGTTACATTGACTGCTAATGATGATGATTTAGTAAATACAAATATTCCAACAGTTGACGCAACTCCATTTAACTCTGATGTAGTGGCCACAACTTTGGTATTTTCACAACAACCAACCGCTGGAGCCAATAGTGGAGCAGTGTTAGCTCAACAGCCAATTGTAACAGCTCAAGGACCAAATAATGTAACTGACACAGGTTTTACAGAATTAATTACTTTAATAAGTGATGTTGGAACAATAGGCGGAACTACAGCTGTTAACGCCATAGCGGGTGTGGCCACCTTTACAAACGTGACTCACACAGCCACAGTTGATAATCAAGTAACAACTTTATCGGCTAATGACGAGGACGGAGTCGGGACAAACTTAGCGTCCGTAAACGCTTCTACGTTTACAACGTTAGTGGTAGCGACAAAATTGTTAGTGACAACAAATGTCACAAGTCCACAAGAGGCCGGAGTAGATTTTACTGTTCAGCCGGTTGTTAAATATGTAGATGCAAGTGATGTGGTTGATGTTGATATAGACGCAGATCAAATAATTGTATCTGAAAATGGAGCAGGATCGTTAAATGGAACTTTAACAGTTACAGCAGTTGATGGAGTAGTTACATTTGCCGGACTTGATTACACAGGTGGAACAGAGGGCGAGATAATAACTTTAATTTTTACTGATGATGCTGGTAACACAGTTAATTTATCCGCAAGTCCAGTTAATGGAACAACTTTTAATGTTAATTTCTTGAATAATATTTATGTTGATCCAGCTGGTAATAATGCCAACTCTGGCACAAGCTTATCACCAAAATTAACAGTGCAGGTTGGTTTAAATTCGGTAGCCACCGGTGGAACAGTTATTGTTAATGCCGGAACTTATGACGAACAATTAACAATTAGCAGAGCGGTCACACTTCAGGGTGTTAATCAGGCCACAAGTATTATTGCACCAACCACAGCTCCTTCGGCTGGAGTCTATGATGTTCAGGTTGATGCAAGTAGTGTAACAATTGAGAACTTAACTTTTGATTTTGATGGAGCAGATGGAGACAGGGGAGCCTCTAACGCTGGGGGTATTGCAGTTAGCGAATCAGGTGGAGCTACTCCAGTAGAAAACGTAATAATTCAAAACAATATTATTTATTCGGCAGCGGTGGCTATTCAGTCGGGATTAAATATCGATGTTGACGGCTTAAATATTAGTAACAACACAATTCATTTGGATGCAGATGGTGATGGAAACTTAGCTTCATGGGATGTAGCTGGTATTTATATAAATCCAAATGCTGGCACAGGAAGTGTTACAATTTCAGGCAACACAATTGACGGACACATTGGTTACGGTATTGCTTTTGAGGCAAGTAATGTAACAGTTAGCGGAAATACAATAGATAATACTGTTGGAACGGCTGATAAAGCTGGTATTAGATATATAGATTGGTATAGCAATGATCACACAGGCGCAGTTATATCGGGTAATACTATTGATTCTATGCCACGAGGTATTTGGGTTGATTCGGGTCAGGGAACTGGTACTTTTGCTGGAGATATAATTAGCAATACTATTACTAACGCAACTACGGTTGGTATTTGGGTAAATGTTGGCGCTACCGCCGGACTTAATATAACTAATAATAATACACCTTCGGCTGAAGATAATTCGGCTATCGGGGCAACTTGGAGCGGAAATACTTATGGAAATTTTTCATCTAATACTAATTATCCAATAACTTATTTATTAGCTGGAACAAAGGGTTCAGTAGATTCAACTCCGGTTGGTAGAATGGATGCAGGCTTATCAACTGTGTCGGTTTCATCGCCAACGGTGGCTGATAATGCAGCGGTATCAACAGTTACGATTACAGTTGTAAATGCAAGCAGTACCCCACTTAGTGGAATTGCAAATACAAAATTTGTCATTTCTTCAACCGGTACAAATAACACAATAGTTCAGCCAGCTAATCCTACTAACGGATCTGGTGTAACTACCGGAACTATTAAATCTACTAAAGCCGAGGTTAAAACGATTTCTGTAACAGTTGGCGGAGTCGCCATTACGCAAACAGCCGACGCAACCTTTACCCCAGCCCCAATAGATGACTATATAATTACAAGTGGAATAATTGGAAATCAGGTAGCGGGAACGTCATTTGAGGTAGTTATTCAAGCAAGAGATGTAAATGATAACTTTATTACTTCAGGAGGTGATGCCTCTGAAACAATTAATATAACTTTAGGACAGGTTGATGGAGCAGCTTCAGGTTTATCTGTAAATACATCTGGAGGTGTGGCGACAGCAACTATTACTTTAACAGTAGCGCAAGCTAACCAAACTTTAACTTTTACCGGAGTTACATCAACTAAAACGACTGGAGCCTCAAACACCTTTACGATAACTCCAGGAGCAGTTAATGCCGGAACTTCTAGTTTAACAGTTAATACTAATTCTTTAACAGTAAATTCTGGAACAGCTTCAAGTACAGCTACAATTACACTGCGTGACCAGTATTCAAACCTTATTACCGGAGCTACAGCCGTTCTATTATCTACCGGTACCGATAACTTAATTTCTGGTACAACTGATAATGGAAATGGAACATATACAGCTACAATTTCTTCCACCAAAGCGGAAGTAAAAACTTTAAGTGCTACAGGAGATACTGTGACTATCACTCAAACACAGGCTGTAACCTTTAACGCCGGAGCCTTCGCTTCCTTCAACGTGGTGCCGGCTACCACAGCCCCAACTACAGGCACAGCCTTTAATGTGACTGTAACAGCGGCGGATGCTTTTTCTAACGCAGTCACTTCGTTTACCGGAACAGTCTTATTCTCAACCGATGCCACCGCCCCATATACACTTCCAGCCTCAACTGTATTTGCTGGCAGTGATAACGGAGTAAAAACTGCGAGTGTGATATTTAATGTGGTTGAAAGTAATAAGACTATAACAGCGGTTGATTTAGCGACAGGATTAAAAACAGGCACCTCGGTTGGTATTAGTCCTGTAACCAGTGATCCAAATGCACCTACTATAGTATCTTGGACTCCAACTGATGGGTCTACAAATGTAAGTGTATCGCCATCTATTACTTTGAATTTTTCTGAGGCTTTAAACCCAAATACGGTTGATAATACTAAGTTTAGAATTAGAAAATATAGCGATGATACAGATGCTCCGGGTTCACTTAACGTAGTTTTGCAGGGTGGAAATACTAGTGTAATAATTACACCAAATACTCCACTTTTGTATGGAACTCAATATTATATTCATGTAGTAAGTACAATAACCGATGTTTCAGGAAATCAGTTTGGCTCTAGTTGGCAGTCTGGAGAGAAAGCAGACCACGAATTTACCACAGTTCCAGCCTTAACAGTTGATGATGTGGTTTTGGAGCAAGGAACGGCCACCGCTTTTGATAGCTTCGCTAGTGGATGGAGATATAGATTTGAGGTGACCAGTAACGATACTAGCGAAAATACTTTAGAATTAAGACTAAACGATTGGGCAAAGTCGGGTGGCGGCGGTACAGTTACAACCACCTTAAACACCAGATTATTATTTGACAGTTCCTCTGGAGATTCTTTTGCGGCGACCAGTTTAACCGATACTGATGTTATAAATGGATCGGGACTTATTGTAAGTAGGGCAGTTGGTAGTGCGGTAGATTATTCTGAATCAGATACTATCACTATAACAGGACTTGATAACGATACTGGCACAGCTGGTCGGCAGTTAACCTTTTATGTGTATGTGAAAGTGCCAACAGGAACGGTGTCGGGATTCTATGGTACAAGTTACGGAATCTTAACTAATTAATAAATATAAAAGCATAGACGTTTAATATGTCTATGCTTTTTATTGACCCCATTAAATAATTTTGAAAAATCAAAATTAAAATCTTAGGATTTTATTTAACGGGGTTGACTATATATTATTTACGTGATATTTTATAAAAAACTATGAGGTCTATTATTTTATCATTTTTGTTAATCGGATTACTTACTTTAAACGGAGGAGTAGTTTTGGGAGCCGAGGTAACAGGCACTATTGGCACAAACGCCGGTGTGTCAGCTACGGCGCCTAGTGCGCCCACCGGACTAGCTGTGTCGGCTAGCTCTGGTACAGCCACCGCACTTTCTTGGACGGCGGTTTCGGGAGCCGATTCATATAAAGTTTATAGACAAACTGTTAATAACGGCTTCGATTCAGCCGTGGCTATCGCCAGTTCAAGCTCTAATTCATATAGCGATTCCGGTTTATCTTCCGGGGTTTACTATTATCGTGTTAAAACAGTTGATGCCGGAATAGATTCTGAATTTAGCAGTGTAGTCTCGGTTTCGGTTGACGGCGCCGGTTCTTCCTCATCCTCGTCCTCTGGCGGAGGTGGCGGCGGAGGTGGCGGCGGAGGTGGCGGTTCGGTGGCGACAGCGGTGACTACTACCACGACTACCTTATCAGCGGATGTGAAAAAATATGACATTGATGGCGATGATAAAATAGGACTGAAGGACCTAAATAATATATTGTTTAATTGGGGAACCGACTATGGCATTCTGGATTTGAATACATTACTATTCAACTGGAGTGTGTAGATAATTAATTTTCAAAATAGATCAATGAAAAATATTTTTAAAGTTTTAAGTTTGGTGGCAGTGTTGGCGATAGCGATGCCGGTCTTCGCGGCGACTAGCTTGTCAGTTTCGCCGGCAACGGTGGCGGTCAATAAAGGGAGTACTTTTGTAGTAACGGTGTCGGCTAACGCCTCCGAAAAGATAGGAGTAGGTCAGGTAGAGATGACATTCCCGGCGGGAGTCGTCAAGGTGACTGATTTTAGTTGGGTGGCGGCGACGAGCTATGAGGTGCCGGATAACAAGATAGATAATGTGGCGGGCAAGTTGGTTCAGGTAGGAGGTTTTCAGGGAGGAAAGGAGGGAGCGTTAGTTTTGGCACGGGTGACTTTTTCGGCGGTGGGAGAGGGAACGGGATTAATCGCGCTGACGAGTGGCACGGATTGGTTTAATAAAGACAACAGTGATACAGTTAGCACTTTACCTAATGTTTTACCAGTGACGGTGAAGATGCCAATTCCAGTAGTGACAACGACAGTTGATCTGGAGCCAGTGACTACAATTACAACCGCTCCACCTACAACTATAGAGGTTGAGGAAACTTTAGAGCCGGAAATAGTTTTGGAGGAGGCAACTACAACAGATGTAATTGTCACAGAGGAAATAGTTTCAAGTGAAAATACAGAACTTTTGGCTCAAGCCACCGAATCACAATCATCCTCAACTATGTGGATTATAATTGTGCTTTTGGTTATTGCCGGCGGATATGTTGTGTATAGTAAAAAGAAAAGTTAATTATCAATTTTCTTAAAATCATTCAAGTTGTTTTTATCAGGCACGGCACTCGCCCCTTCCAGCGAGGGGCGGTGCCTCGTTCTTTGGTTAATTTTCTCCCTAAGGGAGACCTAGCAAAATTAACCTGCGAAAGGCCTTTAAAAACAACTCGGATGATTTTTTTATTGTGAAAAATAGTTTATAATATGGTCAATGAGTTTAAAGGCAATTAGTCATAATAAGGTTTTTCCTCTATTGGCGCTAGATCATAGAGGGAGTCTAAAAAAACTTTTAAAAACTCAAAATGATTCCGATGTTATTAGGTGGAAAGAAAAAGTTTTAGAGTATTTATTACCGCATACGCCGGCGGTGTTACTCGATGTTAATTATGGTTTAACGGCTTATAGGCATATAAATATGACAAAATCTTATTTATTAGCCATAGAGAAGAGTGGGTACCAGGGAAATGATGAAATTGGCCGAAAAACAAAATTAAAATACACGGCTAAGCAATTAAAGGAGTTGGGGGCCGAGGCGGTTAAACTTTTAATCTATTACAATCCTTATAATAAAAACAGTACTCATCAAAATAAAATCATTAAAGAGGTTTCCCTAGAGTGCGAGAGAGAAAAAATTCCTTTTTTGCTTGAGATAGTAACCTATAATAATAAAGGAGAAAGAAAAACTAAAAATGATTTAGTTATTGATAGTTTAAAAAAGATAATGGCTTTAGGGGTTAAAGTAGATGTGTATAAACTAGAGTTTCCAGGCAAGGTTAATCAAAAAAAATCAGCCTCGGTTTGTGCGGAAATAACTAAGATGTTAGGCAAAACTCCTTGGATATTATTGTCGGCCGGAGCCGATTACGAGGTTTTTAAAGAGGAGGTAAAAATAGCAACTCTAAATGGGGCCAAAGGATTTTTGGCGGGCAGAGCTTTGTGGCAAGACTTTGCCGATTATGGCGATTTGGAAAATTTTTTAAGAAAGGTGGCGGTTAAGAGGTTGGCAGAAATATCAAGTATTGCCAAGAGAAATGTGAAATAAATATGTTTATATAAATAAATTAAAAAAATAAAATATAAATTTATCTTTACAAAAACAGGTCTCAAAGACCTTATAAACAATAGTCGCCTAACTTCGTTAAAGCCTCCTTTAACTCATTAGAACTCCTTTGTTTAAAAAGAACTTTTCAAATTGTTTTTATAAAGATAAATTTATAATAGTGTTGTAAAATTCTTGCTTAAAGTATTTTTTTATTATATAAATAAAATATATGTAACTTGATAATTAAATAAAGAGGAGAAAGAAGATGAATTATTACAAATTACTTAATGTTTTATTAGTAATCATTTTTTTATTTTGTATTTATTGTATTAAATCTGTAGCAGAGCCATTTAAATCTGTTAAAGATTGGCGAGTTGATATTAAAAGGGGAGATATTCTTTATGATCCAAATGGCTGGGAATTAGATATTTTTAATGTACTAGAAAAATTGCCATGGTTTGAACCTATTTTAACCGGTCATATTGGTATCTATGTCGGTGATATTGTTAGTGGTGATATTGTCTGGCCACGACAGGTTGTAGAGGCTTCTTTTGTGGGTGGTGAAGTTTATAATATTGGAGTTGAAACTTGGGATTATCCTAATGTTAAAGAGGCTTGGATTCTACGTCCTAAAGCTACCACAGAACAGATAAATAAAGCCTTAAGTTTTATTTTTAAACAAGTAGGAAAAAAATATTCTATTGATTATCGTTCAAGTCAGGTTAATTCAGATGTAAATAATGAAAGTTGGTATTGTAGTGAATTAGTTTGGGCGGCTTATAAGTCGGCTGGAGTTGAGTTAATTGACTTTGGTCGTCAAGAGGGGAAAATTTTAGATGTATATGTTTCTCCTCATGATATATTTGCTGATAATGACGTGAATGGAGTTGGTTATCATGGAGAAATATCTCCTATTCCAAACGATGCTTATAGAGCTCATAATAAAACTTTGAGCCGTTCTTATTTTTCCATTTCCGAGGCTTTGGCAGATGCCAGGCCAAATAATAAAATTGAAATTACCGAAGGGGGATATTTAGAATTACTTGAAATTAAAACATCTGGTATGCAATTGACGGCTTTAAATAAAAGTCGTCAAGGAATAGCAGAAACAGTTGTGCGCAGTGTGGAAAAAAAAGGTGTTTTAAATAAAAAATTGGGTGAATTTATGGCTTCTTATTTTGGTTCTACTTGGGACCCGCGAGAATCCTCAATTATTATAAGTACTCCACAAGTTATGGTAGATGGTATTACTTTCACGGGAGCTTGGGGCGGGGAAAATTTAAACGATATTGAGGATTGGAGTCAGGTTAACGCTGGAGTTAAAATAAACTCCGAGGCTAATAATTGTACAATTAGTAATTGTATAATTTTTAATAATCCTTTCGGAATTGCGGTTAGAGATTCCAGTCAACATAATTTTAGCCAAAATTTCATAACTTATAACACTCACGGCATTGCTATGCTGCGGGTTTATGATACCGAAATATATAGAAATGAAATTGAAAACAGTTTTGAACGCGGTATAGTGGCCATTGAAAAAGAAGAGGATTGCGCCACTTTAAGCGTGATTAAAGACTCTCAAGATACACAAGGAGAAGAGGTGGCGGTTGAAATTCGTAGTCTAAGGGATAATAAACTACCATCTTCTTTTGTAGAGGATTATTATCGTTATAGCTCGGAAATATTGAGGGTTATAAATAATAATTCTAATTTGAAAGAAGAGGCTGTGAGTCTTTATTCTAAACTCAAGCCTTTGGTTTTGGATAATGATTTAAAGTTTTCTTTAGAAAAAAAAGAAGAATTAGTTTCTTTTTTGGAGAATCTTAAATTCGAGGTGAAAAAAGAAGAGGCTAAGGCTTTTTTAGATAAAAGCCTTTTAATTGCCCAAGAAACAGCCGGACTTTCTTTAAATGAGATTATAGAAATTTCATTTTTAGATGAGAAGAAAATAAATCCTTCAGCGGTTGCAAAAAGACCGGTGTATGTATTCTTAAATTTTTTTAAGAATAATAGTAAAAGTTCCACTCATAAATACTCTGACGGTTTATTTTTTTGGTATAGTCGTCGGGTTTTAAAATATAAATATAAAGAAGAGTGGTATACTTCTTTTTTAGGCAACCGTTTAATGGGTCGTGATGGGTCTGATAATGATTTGAATGGAGTTATAGATGTTAGTAATTATGGAGATAAATATCCATTAGTCTCTCATCCTGATGAGTATCTTTTAGAGGGAGAGCAGGAAGAAACCAAAATCCACAATTGGACTTTGTATTAAGTTTTGTTGTGCTAAATTTGTTGTCTCCCTTTGTCATACGCGAGGTTTAATCAGACCTCGCTTTTTATTTATTAACACGCAAAATTATTTTTTGTCTGTTATAATTAAATTATATAAAAACTTTTTGTGATAGGAATTTCTTTACAACTCGGAATAGTTTTAGGAGTTGCAGTGGCAATTTCTTGGTTAGCTAAAAAATTAAAACAGCCTTTGGTGGTTGGGTATATTTTAACTGGGCTTTTGATAAGTATAGGTGCCTCGCAGATAATTAATATAAACGATTTAAAAACTTTTATTGATTTAGGAGTCGCTTTACTTTTGTTTATGGTAGGGCTTTCGTTAAATCCGCGAATTGTTTCCGAGGTGGGTTGGCCTTCTTTAGCGACTGGCTTGGGGCAGATTTTATTTACCATGTTTTTTGGATATGGTATAGCGATTTTACTTGGTTTTTCCTCTGTGGTGGCTTTATACTTGGCCATAGCTTTTACTTTTTCCAGTACGGTTATTATTATGCGTCTTTTGCAGGAGCGAGGAGATGAAAATACTCTATACGGCAGAATTTCTATTGGATTTTTAATTGTGCAGGATATAGTGGCGATGATGATTTTGATTATAGTGTCTTTATTTAGTCAGGTCGGGAACGCAGGTTCTAGTTTAAATGAGGCTATAAGTTTAGCCATTTTTTCTTTCGGTTTAATTATTATAGGAGTGTGGGTATTGGCTTATTTTATAATCCCAAAAATAGATTCATTTTTTGCCAAAGACACCGAAACTTTAGTTTTATTTTCTTTAGCCATCGCTTTTTGTTTGGCGGGACTGTTTCAATTTTTTAATTTTTCAATGGAGATGGGGGCATTACTGGCTGGAATTGCTTTAGCCTCATCACCCTATCAAAGAGAAATTGCCTCAAGAGTTAAGCCTTTGCGAGATTTCTTTTTAATAATTTTCTTTATTGCGCTGGGTTTCAAACTGTTACCAAGTGGGGGAGTTATACCATTAATACCGGTGTTTATTTTTTCTTTGTTTATTTTAATTGGCAACCCGTTGATAGTTTTAATAATTATGAGATATTTAGGTTATTCACTGCGGACTGGTTTTATGGCTGGTTTAACAGTGGCACAAATTAGTGAGTTCTCGTTAATTTTAATTGCGCTGGGAGTATCTTTGGGACACTTAAATTCCTCAATTATGAGTATGGCAGTTTTAGTTGGTTTAATTACTATTATTGGCTCTTCTTATATGATAGCTAATGCTGATAAGATTTATTCTTATTTATATCCATGGTTACGTAAATTTGAAAGACGAAGCACAGTTAAAATAAAAGAAAATTTTGAAAGCTTTGAGGTGGTGGTTTGTGGGGCGCACCGGTTTGGGGAATATATAATAAAATCTTTAAAAAAAATAAAATCTCCATTTTTAGTGATTGATAATAATCCGGAGATTATTAAAGAGTTGTCTAAAAATAAAATCAAAACTTTATTTGGAGATGTTTTTGATGAGGAGTTTTTAGAAGGCTTATCTTTGCATAGCGTAAAAATGGTTATCTCCTCAATCCCACAGTTAGAGGCTAATTTAAATATTTTAAGATTTTTAAGAAGAATAAAAAGAAGTAAGGCTTTATTTATATGTGTAGCCGGCCATGATTATGAGGCAAAAAAATTATACGAAGCCGGAGCCAGTTTTGTAATATTGCCTCAATATTTAGCCTCGCGTTTTATGGCTGAGTCTATAATTTTTAATAAATTTAATTTTAAAAAATATAGTAAATTTAGGGACGCTCATTTAAAGGCTTTGGATAGATAAAATATTGTGTTATACTCTACTTTCTATGAGTCAGTATTATAAACCACATCGTAATATTTTATGGAATTATAGAGGGCCTAATTGGAGATTATCTAGATCTAAAATAGATTTATTTAAGGAATGCCCTAGGTGTTTTTATATTGATAATAAGCTTGGCACAGCCCGGCCTCCGGGATTTCCTTTCGCCTTAAATTCGGCCGTTGATACTTTATTTAAAAAAGAGTTTGATTTTTATAGAGTTAAAGGTAGTCGCCATCCCTTAATGGAACAGTATGGAGTGGAGGCGGTGCCATTTAAAAATTCTAATATGAATGAATGGCGAGAAAACTTTAAAGGTATAAAATATTATCATGATAAAACCGGCTTTACGGTGTCTGGGGCGGTGGACGATATTTGGATAAATCCAAAAGGAGAACTTATAGTGGTGGATTATAAATCAACCAGTAAGGAGGAAGAGATTAATTCACTTGATAAGGATTGGCATAATGGCTACAAACGTCAGATGGAGGTTTATCAGTGGCTGCTTCGTAAAAATGGGTTTACGGTATCCGATACCGGTTATTTTGTGTATGCTAATGGAAAAACCGACAGAGAGGCTTTTGATAAAAAATTAGAGTTTGAGGTGACTTTAATTTCTTATAAAGGAGATGATAGTTGGATTGAACCGACACTTAGTGAAATTAAAAAAACTTTAGATAGTGATAAAGTGCCGGAGGCATCTTCTGAATGTGATTATTGTACTTATCGGAAAGCGGTTAAAGATGTTTTAGAAAATAAGTAAGAGTCTTTTATATAAGTGTTTTTTTGTTATAATTTAGTTGGTGCTTACAAATAAATTTGAGATAGCGACAAATAATATAAGAGAGAAAGCAGTCTCAATTATTGAGGCTGGTTTATTATCTATAAATATTTATAAACAAGTTAATGAAAAAGTTAATTTAATTCAAGATACTTTAATCGTTTTAGGGCAGAGATATAATTTAAAAGATTATAACCGGGTTTTTTTAGTAGCTTTTGGAAAAGGTTCAAGTGATTTTGCGGCGTCGGTCGGCAATATATTAAGCTGGCGTTTATCGGGCGGAATTTCCCTTGATATAAAAAAACCCGATATTCCAATGTTTGAGACTTCGCCCGATATAGATTTTTTAATAGGGACTCATCCGCTGCCCTCGTCTTTAAATGTGGTAGCGACTAGAAGAATTGAGAATTTGGTTGAGAGGCTAGATAAGCGTGATTTATTGATTGTACTTATAACTGGTGGTGGTTCATCGCTTCTTTGTTCCTCGCCCGATGAGATGCAGGACTCTATTTTAATAATAAAAAATATGAGTCGTATGGGCGCTCCGATAGAGGAATTAAATATTGTCAGAAAACATCTAAGTGATTTAAAGGGAGGAGGGTTAGCGAGGTTGGCTTATCCGGCGACAGTTTTAAGTTTGATAGCTTGCGATGTGTGTGGTGAAGATTTAGTTGATAGTCATTTAAGTTTAGTAGCCAGTGGGCCGACTATGTTTGATAAAAGTTCTTTAAAGGAGGTGGAGAAAATATTAGGTAAATATGGATTGGTGTCACATAATTTTAATTTAAGAGAAACTCCAAAAGAGCCCATGTATTTTGATAAAGTTAAAAATATTTTATTTGCCTGTAATCAGGATGCTCTGACCCCTATGATGGAAAAAGCTCATGAGCTTGGCTTAGCCTCTAGTTTAGTTTCCTCTACTATTTCAGGCGAGGCTCGTGATATTTTAATACCTTTAATATCTAAAGTTAAAAAGGGCGAGGTTTTGGTGATGGGGGGCGAAACAGTTGTAAATGTTAAAGGAAATGGAGTTGGGGGAAGAAATATGGAGGCGGTTTTAGGAGGACTACAATATATTAAAAAAAATATGGATTTTGAGGATGATTGGCTTATATGTTCTATAGCTAGCGATGGGATTGATAATACAGAATCGGCGGGAGCTTTGGCTGATTTTGAAATAGAAAAAATTGTCAGACAACACAATATTGATTTATCAGATTTTCTTAAGAGAAATGACTCGTTTACCTTTTTTAAAGGCGTGGGCGGACTTTTGTATGCAGAAAAGACTAGTTTTAATGTAGCCGACTTGATGTTTGTTATGAGGGTATAGTATAATTTTGACATATGGGATTTGAAGAAATAAAAAATATATCTCCTGAAGATAAAGAAGAATTATTAAATAATATTAATAATTCATTAGAAGATAATAAAGAATCTTTAAATTCTAGATTAGAAAAAAATCCTGAATATATGACTTTTAATGAAATCAAAGAATTGCTCGATGATATAAAGGAGGAGGTAAGAAAGATGAATGAAAAAAGTAATGATGTTAAAGGATTAGATCCTAGAATAACTGAATTATTTGAAAAACAAAGAAGATTTGTGGCCAAGTATCAAGAGTTAAAAAGAGCAGCCTAAAAAATCCGCCTTTCGGCGGGTTTTTTGTTTATATAGAGTTTAGGATTATAATATAGGTATATGGAATCTTATATTTTACGTTTAAAAGATGTGTCTATAAAGGATGTGTCTTTAGTGGGTGGGAAAAATGCCTCGATCGGAGAGATGATTCAAAGACTTAAGCCAAGAGGAGTTAATGTGCCCGATGGATTTGTGGTCACAGCTTTAGCTTATAAGCATTTTTTAAAGGAAAATGGTATTGATATAAAAATAAAAGAAATATTAAAAAATTTTGATACGAAAAATATAAAAGAGTTAAATAATAAAACAAAGCAGATTCGTGATTTAATTGAGGGGAGTGAGTGGCCAATTGAGATAAAACACGGGATTGAATTAGCTTATCGGACTATGGAAAAAGAGTATGGAAAGAGAGTGGATGTGGCGGTGAGAAGTAGCGCGACTGCCGAGGATTTACCGGGGGCTTCGTTTGCGGGCGAACACGAAACTTATTTAAATGTGCGCGGGGAGATAGATGTTTTAAAATATGTAAAAAAAGCGATGGCCTCACTCTTTACGGCACGAGCTACTTCGTATCGGGTAGATAAAAAATTTGACCATATGAAGGTCGCTTTATCGGTTGGGGTACAGAAAATGGTTAGAAGCGATAAAGCCTCTAGTGGGGTTATGTTTACACTGGATACAGAATCCGGCTTTCGTGACGCGGTTTTAATTAATGGGGTTTATGGTTTAGGGGAAATGATTGTGCAAGGGGAGGTTATTCCGGATGAGTGGCTGGTATTTAAAAAAACCATTGAAACTTATAAACCAATTATTCATAAAAGTTTAGGAGAAAAAGATCGTAAAATGATTTACGAAAATTCCTCTACAGCCGGAACTAAAATAGTTAATAATAAACCTTTAGAAAAAAATTCTTTTGTTTTAACTAATAAGGAGGTTTTAAAATTAGCTCGCTGGGGAATGATTATAGAGGAGCATTATTCATCTTTATCTAATACTTGGCGACCAATGGACATTGAGTGGGCTAAGGATGGCGATACCCAAGAACTTTATATTGTGCAGGCGAGGCCTGAGACAATTCACGCCGAGAGAGATTTTACCAAAATGAAAACTTATCACCTTAAAGACAAGGGGGAAGTTGTTGTGGTGGGAGCCTCGGTTGGCAGTAGTATAGCCTCGGGAAGCGCCAGAGTTATTATGGATGTAAAAGATATTCAGGCTTTTAAGGCGGGCGAGGTTTTAGTGACCGATATGACTGATCCTGATTGGGAACCAATTATGAAAATAGCTTCAGCGATTGTGACTGATAAAGGGGGGCGGACGAGTCACGCGGCCATTGTCTCTCGTGAGCTTGGTATTCCGGCTATAGTTGGTGCGGGTCTAGCAACTAAAAAAATAAAAACAGGAGATTTAATTACAATTGATACAACGAGTAGTGAGGGAGTAGTTTTAAAAGGAGAAATTAACTTTATTGTTAAAGAGGTGGATATAAAAAAGATTCCTAAAAAGCCGGTCAAAATTATGGTTAATATTGCCACCCCAGACACAGCTTTTGAAAAATCATTTTTACCACACGATGGAGTCGGGCTAGCTCGAGAGGAATTTATTATTGCCTCGGAAATAGGTATTCACCCGATGGCGCTTATTAATTATAAAGAGATGCCGACTGCTATTAAAAAAGAAATTGACAGACGCACTAAAGGATTTAAAAATCCGGTAGATTTTTATGTGGAAAAATTAGCTTTCGGTATTGCTAAAATATCAGCGGCTTTTTATCCGGAACCGGTAATTGTGCGTTTTTCTGATTTTAAGACCAATGAGTATAGGTCTTTAATCGGTGGAAATATTTTTGAAAAAGAGGAGGCTAATCCGATGATAGGCTTTCGTGGGGCTGCGCGTTATTATAGCCCTTTATTTGAAAAAGCCTTTTTGCTTGAAGTAAAAGCCATTAAAAAAGTACGTGAGGAATTTGGGTTAACTAATACGCAAGTAATGGTGCCATTTTGTAGAACAGTTTTAGAGGGTATAAAAGTTATGGCTTTAATGGATAAAACTGGGCTAACACGTTCAAAATCCAGTTTAAAAAAAGATATGAGCTCAGCTCTTAAAATATATATGATGTGCGAAATTCCTTCTAATGTTATTTTAGCTGATAAATTTTTAGATATATTTGATGGCATGAGTATTGGCAGTAACGACTTAACCCAACTTATTTTGGGTATAGATAGAGATAGTGAAATTATCGCTAGCGTAGGCAATGAAAACGATGAGGCGGTTAAGATAGCTTTAGAGCAAGTGATAGATATTTGTAAAAAAAGAAATAAGTATATAGGTATTTGCGGGCAGGCGCCTAGCGATTATCTGGATCTAGCTAAGTGGTTAGTTAAAAAAGGCATTAGTAGTATTTCTTTGAATCCAGATGCGGTTATATCCACCATACTTTCTTTAGGAAAAAAATAACGCCTACTTGATAGTAGGCGTGGCTAAGATTTCTTTTATCCATTTTTCATATTCTTCATCATAATTTTCTGGAATTATATTTTCTGCTATGAGTCTTTGCCTTTCTTCTTCTGTGACTGTAAAGTCTTGATGATCTATTCCGCAACATTTTTTATTATCCATAATATTTATCCTCTCAATTTTCTATATTCAGTATGTTGGTTTTATTTTTAATGTCAACCAATAAACATGTTATAATTTTTATATGAAAATATCGGCTATTGATATTGAAATAATTCACGATTCTCGGGGAGTTGAAACTTTAGAGGCTAGAATGGAATCGGGTCATTCTTGGGGAGTTTCTAGTGTACCTAGCGGAAAAAGTCGGAGTAGTTATGAGGCCTATGTTAAAGACCCTAAAGAGGCTAAATCTTGGTTTGAAAAAAATTTAAAAAAAGAATTAATAGACAAAACTTTTTTATATCAAAGAGACTTTGATTCTTGGCTTATAAAATTTGATGGGACAAGAGATAAATCTTTATTAGGCGGAAATTTAATATTAGCCTTATCTTTATCTTTTGCGCGACTTAAGGCTCATTTTGAAAGAATAGAACTTTATCAGTATATAAATAAGCTTTATAGAGGCAGTATTCATATTATACCGCCCACTATTCCAAGATTATTAGTTAATATTATTAACGGAGGGGCACATATAAAAAAGCCTAGCTTTAATTTAGGTTTTCAGGAGTTTCACGTTATTCCGCATCATGAAAATGTGCGTGAAAGTTTAAAAGCAGTTAATAATTTATATAATAGCTTAGAAAAAAAAGTTATAAATTTATTTGGTAAGAATGAAGTTTTTATGGGAGATGAGGGTGGTATTTCGGCTCCTTTTTTAAGTAATGAACAAGCCTTATCTTTATTAAAAGAGGAAACTCGCGAGTTGGCTTTTAATAAAAAGCACTCTTTTGATTTAGGAGTTGATGTGGCGGCTAATTATTTTTATGTAAAGAAGGATAATTTTTATAGAGTGGGAAATGAGACCTTTAATAATAAAGAATTATTAGATTACTATGACCATTTAATTCATAAATATGGTTTGATTTATATGGAGGATCCGTTTTATGAGGAGGCTTTCCATGATTTTTCTATTTTAAATAAACGTAAAGGAATTTATATAGTTTCCGATGATTTAACCTCTACCAATTTAGACAGAACCAAAATGGCGGTTTCAAATGATTCAATGGATGGCTTAATTATAAAGCCAAATCAAATTGGAACATTATCGGAGGTTGTTGAGGTATCTGATTTTGCTCATAAATCTGGGAAACAATTAATAGTTAGTCATAGAAGTGGAGAGACAATGGATGATTTTGTAGCCGACCTAGCAGTCGGTTTGAATGCTTGGGGTATAAAAGCGGGAGTACCCAAACAAAAAGAAAGATTATCTAAATATCATAGACTGATAGAAATAGAGAAAAAATTAACTCATTAGATAAATTTTATCATATAAAAAACCTCTGTATATAATACAAAGGTCAGTTGTTTGTTTTGCAAAATATAAATATAAAAAAAGAAATAAATATCAATAAAGAAACTAATAAAAATGCCTCTGTGGTTCTTGTAAAATCTTGTATTATTTCCATTCTTATATCTCCTTCTTGTATCTCTTTTTGGTTCTAGATTAAATATAATATATAATATTAATAATGAAAATAGGTATTTGGAGGATAAAGGGCTGGGAAAAGGATTATTTAGAATCGGCTTTAAAGGGTCACGAGGTTAGTTTTTTTGAGGGAGATTTAAATAAAGATACCATACCGAGTGATACCTCTTTTGAGATTATCTCTGTTTTTGTGGGCTCTCTCTTGGATAGCGAGGTTATTAATGCCTTGTCTAATTTAAAATTAATTACAACCAGATCTACCGGCTTTGACCATATTGATTTAGAAACAGCTCATAAAAAAAATATTCAGGTAGCCTATGTGCCAACCTATGGAGAAAACACAGTCGCCGAACACGCTTTTGCCTTGCTTTTATGTTTAGCCCATAGAATTTATGAAGGTTATGATCGTTTGAGAGAAAAAGGCGTTTATTCTTTTGAAGGATTGGAAGGATTTGATTTAAAGGATAAAACTATCGGAATTATTGGAACGGGTCATATTGGTCAGTATGCGATAAAAATTGCTAATGGATTTTCTATGAAAGTTATAGCCTTTGATGCTTTTCCTAAAAAAGATTTAAATAATGAGTTAAATTTTGAGTATAAAAATATTTTAGATGAATTATTAAGTGAGTCCGATGTGGTTAGTTTGCATGTGCCTTATATAAAAGAGACTCATCATATGATTAATAAAAATAATATTTTAAAGATGAAAAAAGGCTCGGTGCTTATTAATACGGCTCGTGGCGCTTTAGTTGAGACCGAGGCTTTGGTTAGCGCCTTAGAAGGCGGTCATTTGGCGGGGGCGGGGCTGGATGTTTTTGAGGAGGAGGATGTGGCAAAAGATGAGTTAGGGTATTTATTGAGTGGGAGTGATAAATCTGATTTAAAGGTAGTTTTAGAAAATCATAAGTTAATAGATATGAACAATGTAATAGTAACGCCTCACTCGGCTTTTAATACGAAAGAGGCTAAAACAAGAATATTAAATACAACTTTAGAGAATATAAATAGTTTTATAGAAAAAGGAGAGGCGGAGAATTTGGTAAAAAAATAAAACTGCTTTTTAGGCAGTTTTCATTTTTATTAAATATTTTTTTACTTCATTTTTCTTTTGGATATAATGTTTATAATAGATAAAGATAAAAATCCCCATACAAAAGTCACTAATTTATCAGAAATAAATATATAATAATTTAAATGGGATTTAATTTGAAAAACTTCATTTTCTAATATATTAACTATTGATGCCATTACAAAAAGTAAACATATTAACATGAAATTATCACTTTCCATAAGTTTACTTAACTTCTCTATTATCTTCATCATTTTAAATCTCCTTATTCCTTTATTTAATTTTTAAAGTGCCTAAAATGTTCCTAATTTAATATTTACATATTTATTTAATATTGTCAAATATTAGTGAGAGATTATAAAATAAGTTAATATATAGATATGATAGATTTATATTTAGTGATAATTGTTATTTTGGGGCTGGTAGTTTTGTTAGGTGGTTTTTTTATTATTTGGCTTAAAAAACAAAGTTCTTCCTCGGGAGAAAAGGATAATGCGCTACTCATGATGCAGGAGCAACTCAAGGATATAAATAGAATGCTGGATGAGAAAATGCGCCATTCTAGCGAGACTATGGATAAACAATTTAATAGAAGTGCCAAGATTATTGAGGATGTAACCAGTCGGTTAACTAAACTTGATGAGACTAATCGTCAGGTGGTGGGGTTTGCCGAGCAACTGAAAAATTTTGAGAATATATTAAAAAGTCCAAAACAGAGGGGAATACTGGGGGAGTATTTTCTAGAATCTGTTTTGTCTAATGTATTACCACCCGATTCTTATAAAATGCAGTACGCCTTTTCCGATGGGGAGATAGTAGACGCGGTGGTTTTTGTGCGGGATAAAATTATTCCCATTGATTCTAAATTTTCTTTGGAAAATTATAATAAATTAGCCGAGGAGCAAGATCCGACTTATAGAGAAAACTTAGAAAAAGTTTTTAAAGCCGATTTAAAAAAGAGAATTGATGAAACCTCTAAATATATTCGCCCTAAAGAAAACACCACTGATTTTGCTTTTATGTTTATTCCGGCTGAAGGAATTTATTATGATTTATTAATAAATCAGGTGGGGGCGATACGAAGCTCATCACGTGATTTAATAGAATATGCCTTTTCGCAAAAACACGTGATTATTATTTCACCGACAACTTTTCATGCCTATTTACAAACAATCATGCAAGGCCTTAAGGCACTTGAGATAGAAAAATCAGCTCAAGAAATTCGTAAAAGAGTAGAGGATTTATCAACGCATATAAAAAATTATGATAACTATTTTAAGAAAATCGGCGGTCATCTATCAACCACCGTTAACGCTTATAATAGTGCCTCAAAAGAATTAACTAAAATTGATAAGGATGTTTATAAAATAACGGGGCAATCAGTTGAAATTGAGGTTGATTTACTTGATAGGCCTAAAATGGAGGATGAATGATTTAGCTAGAGAATTATTTTATAAAAGATTAGGGCGTTTACCCTCTGATTTTTCTATCAAAAGAAGGCGTCAGGATGTGGTTTATGATAAAAAATGGTTTTTGTTTTTAAAGAGAGTGGCTGTTTTTAGATATATGCCTTTTATTAGATTGGTATTTGGAGCCGGGTCTATGGCTCTTAAAAATGTGCATAAAAATTCTGATTTTGATGTGTTAATTTGCGCAAAGCATGGACGAATTTTTACCGTCAGATTTTTATCTATTATATTAACGGCTCTACTAAGAATACGAAGAAATAAATATAGGAGTAGTAACTGTTTATGTCTAAATCATTTTATAACTTTAAAAAGTTATAAATTATCTCCGCCTTACGATGTTTCTTGGATGGAGTTATATAAAAATTTGGTGCCTATCTATGGCCAAAAAGAGGCTATTCTAAATTTTTTAACTCAAAATAATTGGGCGGGGGAAATTACTTATAAAAATGATTTAAGACATATATATGAAGGAGGTAATAAATTTAGTATTTATCTGGAAAAAGTTTTAGGAGGTAGAGTAGGCGACTTATTAGAGAGAGTTTTTAAGTATTTACTTTTATTAAAATTTTATCGTTTTAATAATTTACCTAAATCCAGGAGGGATAGAATTATTATAAGCGACGAGGAAATGGAGCTTCATTTAGAGGCCAGGCCAAGAGATGAGGTTATTAATTGAGTAATAAATTTATAGACAGCTATGTATTTATGAGGTAGGTTTTTTATTATTGACTATTAAAAAAAATCTATTATAATGTAGCTTACTTAATTATTATTAATTATATATATATTTATTATGTTAAAACCTCTACAAAATCGTGTGTTCATAGAGCTTTTGGAGGAAAGCAAAACAACGGAGTCTGGTATAGTAGTACCTGATTCAGGTGATAAAAAATCTATCAAAGGCAAGGTGGTTGCGCTTGGAGAGGGTAAAACCTCATCCGATGGTAAAGTAATCCCTATGACAGTTAAGGTCGGGGATAAGGTCGTTTTTAACGAGTATAGTACAACTGATATTAAAATTGACGGCAAAGAATATAGAGTTTTAAGTGAGGATGATATATTAGCTATTTTAGATTAATTTTTTATAAATATGGCAAAACAAATACAATTTAGTGAACAAGCAAGAAATAGTTTAAGAGCTGGCGTTGATGCGTTAGCTGATGCAGTTAAAGTAACTCTCGGTCCAAAAGGAAGAGCGGTAGTATTAGATAAAGGTTTTGGATCTCCAATGGTAACTCATGATGGAGTCACAATCGCCAAAGAAATTGAGCTTGAGGATAAGATTCAAAATATTGGAGCCTCGCTGGTCAAAGAGGTTTCATCAAAAACAAATGATGTGGCTGGAGATGGAACCACCACAGCGACCGTGCTTGCACAAGTTTTTATTCGTGAAGGATTAAAAAATATAACGAGCGGAGTTGACTCAACCGGAATATATAAGGGCATGCAGATGGCCTACAAAAAAGCTTTAGAGGCTTTAAAGAATTTATCCAACCCTATTTCCGGAAAGGAAGGCATTGCGCAGGTGGCTTCTATCTCGGCTCGTGATGAAGAAATTGGTAAATTAATATCAGAGGTTATTGATCAGGTTGGTAAAGATGGTATTGTAACGGTTGAGGAATCACAAGCGGTTGGGCTAACAAAGGAGGTAGTTGAGGGAATGAGATTTGATCAGGGTTATGTTTCGGCTTATATGGTTACTAATCAAGAAAGAATGGAAGCAGTGCTTGATGATCCATATGTTTTAGCTACTGACCAAAAAATTTCTTCCATGGGCGATATTTTGCCTTTACTTGAAAAAGTGGTAAAGAGCGGTAAAAAAGAAATGGTTATAATTGCTGACGATATAGATGGGGAGGCTTTAGCGACTCTCGTGTTAAATAAACTTAGGGGTGTGTTTACAGTTTTGGGAGTTAAGGCGCCGGGCTATGGTGATAGAAAAAAAGAAATGTTGCAAGATATTGCAGCCGTCACCGGAGCGGCTTTTATTTCGTCTGATTTAGGTAAAAAATTAGAAAATGTTGACCTATCTGATTTAGGATCGGCTCGTAGAGTGATTGCTAATAAAGATAATACAACTATTGTTGATGGTAAGGGAGATAAGGAGGCGATAAAGGGTAGAATTGCTCAAATTAAAAAACAAATTGAAAATACTGATTCAAGTTTTGATAAAGAAAAATTACAGGAAAGACTGGGTAAATTATCTGGTGGAGTAGCAGTTATCAAGGTAGGCGCTCCAACTGAGGTTGAGCAAAAAGAAAAACAACATCGGATTGAGGATGCTGTTTCGGCGACCAAAGCCGCCATAGAGGAAGGTATAGTACCAGGCGGTGGAGTAGCGCTGGTACGAGCCGCTCAATCGGTTAAAAACTTAATTGCCGAACTTGACAAAGATCAAATGTCGGAAATTGTCGGAGCTAAAATTATTTTAGAGGGACTTTATGCGCCAATTCGTCAAATCGCAGTTAACGCTGGAGCGGATGGTTCAGTGGTCTTGGATAAAGTATTAAATGGCAGTGGAAATTTTGGCTTTAATGCTCTAACAGGCGAATATGAGGATATGGTTGTAGCTGGAATTATTGACCCGACTAAGGTAACTCGTTCAGCCTTAGAAAACGCTGTATCGGTAGCCTCAATGTTTGTTATTACAGAGGTAGTAATAACTGATATACCAAAAAAAGATGATGACCATTCTCATATGGGAGGCGGAATGCCTGGTATGGGAGGATTTTAAGAGTAAAAGAAAAGACCCGATTTAACTTGGGTCTTTTTTTATTAAATAAGAGAGAAATGTTAATATATTACTCTTATAAATGTTAATAGTAGACTTTTAACGTTATTATTTGTACAATTAGACTATAAAAAAAAGCTTATGAATATTATATATATTTTACTTGGGGTAGTAGCTTTAGTTGGGTTGTGGCTTATATATGTCTACAACCGATTAGTGCGACTTAAAATGCGCTCAGATGAGGCGTTAAGTGATATAGATGTGCAAACAAAGAGGCGTTTTGATTTAATTCCTAATTTAATTGAAACGGTTAAGGGATATATGACTCATGAAAATGAGGTTTTAACTAAAGTAACCGAGGCTAGATCTAAAGTAGCTTCCGGGGGAGATACTCTTAATAGAGCTGAATCCGAAAATATGTTGTCAAGTACTTTAAAAACATTATTTGCAGTCTCCGAAAATTATCCTGATTTAAAAGCCAACGCTAATTTTCTAGATTTACAAAGAGAGTTAGCCGACACGGAAAATAAAATACAGGCATCTAGGAGATTTTATAATTCGGTGGTGATGGATTTAAATACCGCTATTGAAACATTTCCAATTAACTTTGTTTCATCTGTTTTTGGATTTTTTAAGAAGGATTTTTTCAAAGCAGAAAATGAGGAAAAAGAGAATGTGCAAGTTAAATTTTAAAATTAATTTTTTTATTTATGAATTCATATTATGTATCGGATGACAGACTAAAAGAGCTTGAGGAAGAGTATGAGGAGTTAACTTCTATACGTCGCTTAGAGGTAGCGGATAGATTAAAAAAAGCTAAAGAATATGGTGATTTATCCGAAAACTCCGAATATAACGAGGCTAAAGATGAACAGGTGCAACTTGAGATAAGAATTGCGGAATTGGAGGATGTTTTACGTAATGCTGAGCTTATTAAAAAAAGTTCATCAAGCGTAGTAGTTATCGGCTCGACTGTTAAGGTAAAAAAAGCTGATGGCAGTGTCAAAGAGTTTATTATAGTTGGTTCGCAAGAGGTTGATCCTGACTCTGGTAAGATTTCAAATGAATCTCCAATCGGAAAGGGTCTTTTGGGCCATTCTTCCGGTGAAGTTATAGAGATAGAAACATTAAAAGGTAAAGCAAAATACGAAATTATTTCAATTTCATAATTTATGCTTGATGATATAGTTAAAGAAAGAAAGGAAAAACTCAAGACTTTAAAGGAGGCTAGTATAAATCCATATCCGGCCGTTTCTAAAAGAACTCATGAGATAAAAGAGATTTTAGATTCTTTTTTATCTCTAGAGAAATCTAAGAAAAAAATATCTATCGTCGGCAGAGTTAGGGCTCGGCGGGGTCAGGGAAAGATTGCTTTTATGGATTTAGAGGATGCAACTGGTCGTATGCAGATTGTTTTGCGAGATGATAAAACTTATAAATTTAAAGATTTAGTGCCTAATATAGATGCAGGTGATTTTTTAGAGGTTCAGGGCAAAGTTTTTGTAACTCAAAAAGGAGAAAAGAGTGTTGAGGGGTCTCTAGTTACTATATTAAATAAAACATTACTACCTCTGCCTAATGATTATTACGGTCTTGATGACTTAGAAACAAAACTTAGAAAAAGATATTTGGATTTAATATTAAATAAAGAAGTGAGAGAACTTTTTAAAACCAAGTCAGTTTTTTGGCAATCTATACGCCAATTTTTAATAAAAGAAGGATTTATGGAGGTTGAGACGCCGGTACTTGAGGCGACCCCGGGTGGAGCCGAGGCTGAACCTTTTAAAACTTATCATAAGGCGCTTAATGAGGAATTTTATTTGCGTATTTCGCTTGAGATAGCTTTAAAAAAATTAATGGTAGGTGGTTTTGAAAAAATATTTGAGATTGGGCGAATTTTTAGAAATGAGGGAATTAGTAATGAACATTTACAGGATTATACTCAACTGGAATTTTATTTAGCTTACGCTGACTATGAGACTCTTATGAAATTAGTAGAGAAAATGTATAAACAGGTTATAAAAGAAACTTTCGGAACATATATATTTACTCATAAAGGGCATAAAGTTTCTTGGGGTGGAAAATGGAAAAAAATTGATTACTTTGAGGCCTTTAAAAATGGCACAAAACTTGATTTGGAAAAAGTAACTTATGATGATTTATATAAAAAAGCTAAAGAATTGAAATTGCCAGTAACAAAGAAATTATCCAAAGGCAGACTTATTGATTTATTGTTTAAAAAAACGGTACGCCCTAATTTAATTGAACCCGCTTTTTTAATAGATCCGCCGGTTGAGATTGAACCACTAGCCAAGAGACATAGAACAAACCCTAAAAAAGTGGAACGTTTTCAGGTGGTGGCCTATGGTAGTGAGTTAGGAAAAGGTTTTTCGGAAAGTAACGACCCAATAGATCAAAGAGAAAGATTTATAGAGCAGGAAAAGGCCAGAGAGCGAGGCGATGTTGAGGCACAAATGCTTGATGAAAGTTTTCTAGAAGCACTAGAATATGGTATGCCTCCAATGGCTGGGTTTGGTTTATCGGAAAGGTTGTTTGCAGTTTTAGCCGGTCGTCCAATAAGAGAAACAGTCTTTTTTCCATTAATGAAAAAAAAATAATATGTTAGATTTAAATACTATAAGAGAAAATCCAGATAGAGTAAGAGAAAAATTAGCCTTGCGAAACACCCCATCTACTTTAGTGGATGAATTTTTGAAAGCGGATAATCTTTGGAGAGATTTAGTTTCTAAAAGAGATGAGATGCGTGCTCAACAAAAATTACTAGGTAGAGATTCTATGGAAGAGGCTAAAGAGTTAAAAATAAAAATACAAAAATTAGAGGAGGATATAAAATTATTATCAGAAAAAAGAGACGATATTATTTTACATATTCCTAATTTGCCGAGCGACGAGGTTCCGATTGGAAAGGATGATTCTGAAAATGTGGTAGTGCGTGAGGTTGGGGAAAAGCCAAATTTTAATTTTAAAATAAAAGATCATGTTGAGCTGGGTAAAAGTTTAAATTTGTTTAATACCGAAAAAGCCGGTCAGGTAGCGGGAGCCAGGTTTAATTATATTTTAAATGAGTTGGTGCTTTTAGAATTCGGTCTGATCCAATTAGCTTTTAAGGAGGCTATTAAGCTTGGTTTTATTCCGGTATTGCCGCCTGTTTTAGTTAAACCGGAAATTTTAAAAGGCATGGGAAAGGGAAAATTTTTAGATGAAAAAGAGGCCTTTTATTTACCCGAGGATGATTTGTATTTGGTAGGGAGTGCGGAACACACTATGGGGCCATATCATGCTGATGAGATATTAAATGAAAAAGATTTACCACTGCGTTATATTGCTTTTTCAACGGCTTTTAGACGGGAGGCGGGCTCTTATGGCAAAGATACAAAAGGTATGCTTCGAGTGCATCAATTTGATAAAGCCGAGCTATTTTCTTTTACTCATCCCGATAAATCAAAGGAGGAGCATAAATTTTTAGTGGAGTTTGAGGAAAATTTAATGAAAAAATTAAAATTGCCTTATAGAGTTTTAGATGTGTGTACGGGAGATATGACTTTTTCTGATGTGCGTCAGTTTGATATAGAGGCCTTTATGCCGGGACAAAATACCTACCGAGAAACCCACTCTTGTTCTAATACAGGTGATTATCAGGCGCGAGGTATTAATACTCGTTTTCGGGATAAAGATGGAGAGGTGCGTTTTGTGCATACTTTAAATGGCACCGCCTTCTCTCAACGGCCACTAATAGCCATAATGGAAAACTATCAAACAGAAAATGGTTCAATTATAGTGCCGGATGTTTTGCGTGAATATGTGGGCCAGGATATAATCACAAGAAATGGCTAAAAAAGAAATAAAAAGTGTTTCTATAGATGATGTTTTAAGGCGAAAACGCAAAATACGTTTTTTAGCTTTTTTAGGGTTGTTGATTATTTTATTATTAGGGTTATTTTATATAGTTGTAAGAACAGAAGTTTTAAAGGTGACAGGAGTGGTGGTGGCTGGCAATAGAGTGATTGAGACAGATTTAATTAAACAGCAGGTAACGGTTAAATATATTTTTAATTCGGTGCCCTTAAATAATTTACCGGTTGCTATTAAAAATGTAAAAGTGTCTCGTAATTTTTTTAAAAGAACTATTAATGTTTTAGTTATAGAAAGAGAACAATATGGGCAATGGTGTAATGCAGATTTTGATTGTTTTTGGTTTGATAAGGAAGGGATTTTATTTACCGAGGCTCCGAGAGCCTCGGGCTCTTTGGTTAGAGTGGTAATCAGCCCTTATATAATTGAAAAAGGAGACACTATTTTACCCGATAGATTTTTGGGTAATTTTTTAAGTATTTTAAATATTTTAGATGAGCTTAATCTAAGTGTGACTAAAATAGAGATAGAGGATTTATCTCGTCAAGAGATGACGGTTTATGCGAGTTCTTATAATATTCCTATTATGTTTAGCCTGCGTGATAATCCAGAATTTACCTACGAGGCTCTAGAAAAATTAAAGACTGATTTTAATAGACTATCCTATATAGATTTACGTAGCTCAAACAGAGCTTTCTATAAATATAAATAAAAATTTTTATATAAAAAAGGTTTACCCACATAATGAGTAAACCTTTTGAATCTTTATTCTTTGACTATTAACCAATAGCCAATTTTAATCCAAAAACTTTGACTGGTAATTAAAGTAATTAATTTTATTAATTTAAGGATTAAAATAGAGATTAAAATAGAGATTAAACTACAAATTAAACCAATAATTAAACCAATAATTAAACCACCAATTAAACTACAAATTAAACCAATAGTTAAACCAATAGTTAAACCCATAGTTAAACCAAGTAAATAATCATTTATAGTTATTATAATATAGGGTTTTTCTAAATTAGATGTATCTGTTTTTTCTAAATAATCTATATTATAAATAATATAAAATATTATCACTGAATAAATTGGTCCGATTAGTATGTCCCACCATCGGCTAATACCACCAAATGGAAATAATAAGGTGAATGATTCTATTTGAATCTCAGTTACAACCGGAACTGAACCGATTATAAAATAGTAAATTACCCAAAAAAGAGCAATCAGGATGGCAGTCACAAGTGACCACCGAAACATCAATTTATTTCTTCTAATCTTATTCATCTTCAATCTCCTTTTCCAAATCTTTTTAAGTTATTTTAATGCTGTCTTTATTTAATCATATTACAAAAAATAAGTCAAATATATAAAAAATACCCCTTACGTCTTGGCGCAGGGGATGTTTTTTATTCTAAATGATAGACAAAAATAGAGGTGCCAACTATGTAATCTGGTTTAGGAGCCTCGCTATAAGAGAGCGGTAAATTTCTAGCGGTTTTGAGCCATAAATAACTATCCTCATCTTTTCTAATAAAACTTGGTTTTAAGTCTCCGGTGGAATTTTGCAGAGTATTAACCGAGACGGCTAGCCATTCTATATTTTCTTCTGCAGGGTTATTTTTAGCCGACCACCATTTTACATATTTATCACCCAATCTATACTCGGGTGAGTCGCCACCAAAATAATCAAGGGCAATTTTATCTATTTGGTTTGCTTCTACAAAATTTTCTAATCTTTTTAAATCCTGACCCCAGTCGTAGTTGCTATCGGTTATTAATTTATAACCATTTTTTGTACCGCCACCCAGTTCGTTATATGAGGATAAAAAATAAGGGGAAACAGCCAACGTTTCTATTAAGAGCCATAAAATTGCCAAGGCTATAAGAAATAATTTAAGAGAGCCTCTAAAAATAATTTGAGTTATTTTATAAAAATTCTGAATAAAATTTAAAGAGGGTTTAATATTTTTAAAGGGAATAGTAACCCATCTTTTTAGAGAGGAGGCTGTTAAAATATAAATAAGAGGCATAGTCGGGAGTATGTGTCTAACACCTATGTTTAAGGGGCTGGTAACACTGGTATACCAATATAAAATAATAAAAGACAGCATGGAGAATTCGGCAAAGTGGGTACTTAAATATTCGTTTATTTTTATACCTCTTTTCTGCCAAACTCTTTTAATGTTTAGAAGAGCTAATATAAAAGATGTGATTATAAGCATAAAAATTGGAAGCGGTTCCTTAAGAAGATAGGCTAAGGGAAAATATAAAGGGGAGCCGGTGTTACTAACTTGGCCTAGAAAATAAGCATCATTACCACCCGAGGCGCGAGTAATGACCATTAAAACTCCAAGCATATATTCAGCCAAGGGTTTGGTAATATCGTTTTGACTCAAGGTGATAGTTAAATCGGCTAACGGTTTTATTTTAAAGCCGGACAATATGTGGGTAGCGTCACTGGTTAATTTTTCAGTTGGCTGATTAAATGTAATAGGAAGATAAACTAAATAAATTAAAATACCGGCTATAAAAAATATACTAAGTAAAGAAAAAATATAGGTAGTAGCTGATTTTAGAAGATAGGAAGTTTTATTTATAGTATGGGCGTTTAGTTTATAATAGGCGTTATTTGCGTAGTGAACTAAAGCTAATAAAATAAATAGGGGACCAAGTAAAATAGCCGAGAATTTTAACAGTTGAGCAATACCAAAACAAAGCCCGGCTATAACAAGGTTTTTTCTATTTGGTCTATTTAAAAAATTAGAAAATGAAAAAAGAGCAATCATAACTCCTAGCGTGGCGCCGATGTCGGTGGTAACATAGTGACCGTGGGCTAAAAATATGGGCGAGAGAGCGAGAAGTGTTAGAGGGAGTAACGCCCACCAACGGCCGATTAATTTTGATGACCAAATATATAAAATAAGTAGTAAGATTAATGATAATATAGTCGGACCGAAGCGAGAGTATTTTAAAATTTGATCAGCGTTGTTATCACTGTTAAATATAAATTCGTAGCCGGATGTCCATTGACCATTTATGTCGTCTGTCCAAAACGGTTTATCGTTTGGAAAATTTAAGTCTAAAAGTAATAAAGGAAGACCAGCTATAATTTTAACAAGTGGAGGATGTTCGGGGTTTAGTCTATAATCTTGAAAAGCGACATAACTATAGCCGGCCGGAATGTGGGCCAATTCGTCGGTAATAGCCGAATCTGTTAAAACGGCTTGCCACATAAGGTAAAAAGAAAATATTATAATTATAATTACCCAAAAAAACGAACCCCCAAGATTTAGAATTTTAATAAATTTATTCATATTTTATAATAGTCATTAACTAATAGTTTCATTTTAGAGCATATTTCACTTTATGTTATTAACAGCTTCTGATTTTAAATCTAAAAATACAGTTAAGTTAGCTAAATTTCTACTTGGTAAATTTTTAGTGAGAAAAATTAAGGGAAAAATAATAAGAGCCAAAATTATTGAGGTGGAGGCTTATGATGGTTTTTTAGATAAAGCCAGTCATGCTTATAAGGGTAAAACTAATAGAAATTTTGTTATGTTCGGAGAGTCTTTTGTATGGTATGTCTATTTAGTATACGGAATGCACAACATGCTTAATTTGGTAACCGGTCCAAAAGATTATCCGGCAGCTATTTTAATTCGTGGAATTGAGGTTAAGGGCAAAAAAATAAATGGGCCGGGCAAGATAACAAAATTTTTGGAAATTGAAAGAGAATTTAATAATCTTGAGGCATCTAAAAAAAATAATTTATGGCTAGAGGATTTAGGTTTTAAGGCACAAAATATTTTAAAAACTCCTCGGATAGGGGTTGATTATGCCAAGGAATCAAAAGATGAACTTTATAGATTTGTTTTAGAATAAAAAAAAGACAGTTTTCAGGCTGTCTTTTTGAGATGACTAAATTACAGGAGGGTTGATGGCTAATTTATGCCATGGTTTAATCTCTTTTATTTGAAACGCGCAATCTTTTAAAAATTGCTTTGAAACACTAAACATCCATGATTCGTTTGGATGTTTAAGATTTAATTTAGCGTGACTATTTTCATATTTAGATGAGCCTATGTTTGATATTAATACAATTATCACGTTATTGGGATTTTCTTTATCTTCAGTGATAATTTGAAAATCCTCTAGAGAAAAAACATCTTGGCCATCTAACAAACAAAATACAGCTCCTTTAACAGGATTAAATTTTTCAATATTATTCATACCATACCTCCAAGTATTTTTATAGTTAATTCTACCTTGATAATATGAAAAAATTGCTTTTTTGTCAAAAAATTTATAAGTTACTAAGATATTTTCATAAATTAAATTAAGATATTTTTATTGCTTTTTTTTTATACTTTTGTTATTATAAAATAAATGAGTAATATTACTATACAAAAAAAGAAAGTGGAAAAAGAAAGGGGAGTAGTTATTTTATTTTTCCTTAGCTGATTTAGATTAATATGAAACTATCTATGGGGATTGTCGGTTTGCCCAACGTGGGTAAATCAACCTTGTTTAAAGCTTTAACCAAGCAGGATATTAATATTGCTAATTATCCTTTTGCGACCATTGATCCTAACGTCGGCGTTGTATCTGTGCCCGAGGTGAGGCTTGATAAACTGGAGGCAATGTCTAAGTCTAAAAAAAAGATACCGGCGGTGGTAGAGTTCTATGATATCGCCGGGCTAGTTAGAGGGGCCAACAAGGGCGAGGGGCTGGGGAATCAATTTTTATCGCATATTCGTGAGACTAATGCGATTGTGCAGGTAGTGCGTGTTTTTGAGTCATCCGATATATTACATGTTGAAAATTCGGTTGATCCAATTAGAGATATAACGATTATTAATTTAGAATTAATCATAAAAGATATTGAGACAGTAGAAAAGAGAATAGGAAGCTTAGAAAAAGAAGCTAGAGTTGGGGATAAGGAAAAGCAAAAAGATCTGGAGATTATGAAAAAAGTTAAGGCGGAATTATTAGCCGATAAATTAGTAATTTCTTTAGAAAAAGAAATCAGAGAAGCCTTATGCATCAAAGAGTTGAATTTATTAACCAATAAACCCCAAATCTACCTATTAAATGGGCAAGAGAGTGAGGTTACTGATGAGCTTAAAAAAACTATAGAGAATTTAGGCTTTAGTTATATTATTCAAGATTTATCGGCGGATGATGGTTTAGGAGAGTTAATAAAAAAATCTTATGAGCTACTCGGACTGATAATTTTTTTTACAACCGGAGAGGATGAAACAAGGGCTTGGACTATAAAAAAAGAAACAAAAGCTCCGCAAGCGGCGGGAGTTATTCACACCGATTTTGAAAAAAAATTTATTAGAGCCGAGGTTATAAACGCTGATTTATTATTAGAGCTTGGTTCTTGGCAAAAAGCTAAGCAGGCCGGAAAACTTAGATTAGAGGGCAAGGAATATCTGTTTCAGGATGGAGATGTAGTTGAAATACGGCATGGATAGAAATAAAAAAAGAAGCCTTTAAGCTTCTTTTTTTTGGATAGCTGAGGTTATAAATAATTGAAATAAGGGGTGGGGGTTTAAGGGTTTTGATTTTAACTCCGGATGAAATTGGGTAGCTACAAAAAATGGATGATTTTTTAATTCTATGATCTCGGCTAAATTTTTTTCTAGGTTAATACCGGAAAAAATTAAACCGGCTTTAATAAATTGATCTTTATACTCGTTGTTAAATTCATAACGATGGCGGTGGCGCTCGCTGATATTTTCTGTTTTATAAGCTTTGTGAGCCTTAGTTGATTTAACTAGATTACAGGCGTAGGCCCCTAAGCGCATGGATCCTCCGAAATTTTTATTTTTTAAGTGCTCGGCTTGTTCGGGGAGTATGTGGATAACTGGATAAGGAGTGCTTTCATTTATTTCGGTAGTGTGGGCATCTTTTAAGCCAACCACATTTCTAGCAAACTCAACGACAGCCATTTGCATACCATAACAAAGACCTAAAAATGGTATTTGGTTTTCTCTTAAATATTTTATAGCCATTATTTTACCTTCTATGCCTCGGGCGCCAAATCCTCCGGGAATTATAAGGCCGTCGTAGTCTTTTAAAGTTTCTAAAGTTGAGGGGTCATCCTCAAATTTTTCGGCGTTAATCCAGTCTATAATCGGGCGTCTTTTTTGATTATAAGAAGCATGTTTAATAGCCTCTATAACAGAAATATATGAATCGGTTAAGGTAAAGGCGCCGGTAGAAAAATATTTTCCGACAATGCCAATTCTCACATCTTGTTCATAGTTGGTGTTAGAAAAAGCCTTAATCCAGTCGTGGCCATTTCTTTGGCGGGGTTTAAGTTTAAATTTCTTTAAAATAATGGTTGAAAAATTATCTTTTTCAAAATTAATAGGTATTTGATAGATAGATTTTACATCGGGAGCGGAAATAACGTTTTCTTTAGGAATATTACAGAAAACAGAAATTTTTTCTTTACGGGGTTCGTCAAGGGGGGAGTTGCTTCGGGCAATTATTATATCCGGCTGGATACCGGCGGAGTTTAGAGTGCGCACAGCGTGTTGAGTTGGTTTAGTTTTCATTTCTCCAAGCAAAGATGGAACAGGGAGATAGGAGACCATCACAAAAGCTACGTTACCCGGTTTTTTAAGTTTTAACATGCGACCGGCCTCTAAAAAAAGCATATTTTCGTATTCGCCGGCGGTACCGCCAATTTCAATAAGAACAAAATCGGCTTTGGTTTTAGCACTTACTTTTTCAATCCGTTCAATAACTTCCTCGGGAATGTGAGGAACAACCTGGACGCATTTTCCACCATATTCTAGATTTCTCTCTTTATTTATAACCGCTAAATAAATAGAACCGGTGGTCATATAGTTGTCGCGGGTTATGTTTGTGTCTAAAAATCTTTCGTAGTTGCCAACGTCCTGGTCACATTCTAATCCGTCGTCGGTAACAAAGACCTCGCCATGTTCAATCGGGTTCATAGTGCCGGCGTCTACGTTTACATAAGGATCAATTTTCATAGCGGTTACGGAATAGCCTTGGTCTTTCAAGATTCGTCCGATTGAGGCGGTCGTGATACCTTTACCGACTCCAGACATAACACCCCCGACTACAAAAATATATTTAGTCATTTAGTTAAAAAAATATTTAGAAACTTTTTAAATAATTTTACTATAGTTTTAGAGAGTAACAAAATTGGCGAGGGTGGGGATAAAGGGTAGTTTGACAAATAAAATATACTATGTTTTAATATAACCAGAATAATTGACGTATAAAAAAGAAAGGATATTAAAATGATTAGATTGGAGAAAACTTTTGGAACAATTCATGATTCAATCGCCGCGGCGATTGAATTATCGGTAGAAAAAAATGATGATGTCTTTTTTTATTTTAATGGTGATGTTAGTTTGATCAAAAATGATTACGCCAAAGACGTAATCATTATAGCAAACATATTAAATAAAAAATGATTTAATTTTTTGCAATCTGATATGGGGAAATCTGTTTATTTTACAGATTTCCCTTTTTGTTTTATAATTCATTTCTGAAATGAATAGTGAAACAAAAAAATTGATATTAAGTTCGGCTTTATATACTTTTGGTTCTATTTTAGGACCTATGATTTTTTTTGTAGGTCTGGGATATTTTCTAGATGATTATATGGGGGCAAGGTTATTTTATGTGTTTATAGGTCTTGGAATAGCCTTTGTGATTTCAAATATTCTATTATTTAGTAAAGCAATAAGTATGACAAAAAAAATGGCTAAATATGCTAAGGAAATAAAAAAATAAATATGGATATATCACTGGCACCGAATATATTAACTAATATTTATGGTTTTCCAATTACCAACACTTTTGTATGGACTATTTTTTTAAGTTTGGTTTTAGTCGGTTTTTTTGGGGTTATGCGTTTATTTTGGAGCGTTGTGCCCGGCCGAGCTCAATCAGTAGTTGAGTTATTAATTGGGGGTGGTTTTTCTTTTGTAGAGAGTGTTATAGGAGATTATGAAAAGGCTAAAAAAGCTTTTCCACTTGTAATGACTTTTTTTATTTTCATATTATTAGCCAATTTATTTACCTTTATGCCGGGACAGGGGGCCATCAGTATTAAAACGGAGGGTGGTTCGGTATCTTTATTTAGGGCGGTGATGAGTGATTATGGAATGGTTTTTGCTCTAACAATGATAACCGTTATTACAGTTCAAGTTATCGCAATTATTGTTAATGGACCTTTGGGATATCTGGGCAAGTTCATAAACTTTAAGAGTCCGCTATCATTTATTCTTGGGGTTATGGACATTATCGTTGAATTTGCTAAAATACTATCTCTATCCTTTAGATTGTTTGGAAATATATTTGCCGGAGAGGTTTTGGGTGGAGTGATGCTGTTTCTTATGCCCTTTGTGGTGCCAACAGCTTTTTTGTTTTTAGGAGTGTTGTCGGCCGTTATTCAGGCTTTTGTATTTTCAGTTTTAACGTTAGTATTTATAAGTCAAGCGTCGGAAAAAATTAATTAATTAAAATAAACTATATGGATCCAGTTGTATTTCAACAGTTAGCAGCCGGACTAGCTATCGGTATTGGGGCGGTAGGGTCGGCTATCGGTGAGGGATATATTGCCGGCAAGGCTCTTGAGGCTATTGGTCGAAACCCGGAAGCCAGCGACAAAATTACACCGCTTATGTTTGTGACGATGGCTATTGCCGAGTCAACCGCTATATACGCTTTGGTTATTTCTTTAATTATCCTTTTTGGGTAAGAGTTTTTATGTATAAAAAGTACATTATATGTGCTTTTTAAATTTTTATTTATGAATTTAATAGATGCGCTCGGTCTAGATATAAAAATATTAATAGCCCAATTTGTTAATTTTGGGATTCTTTTGTTTGTACTGGGTTGGTTTTTTTATAAACCAATCCTTAAATTTTTAGACGAAAGAAGTGAAAAAATAAAGTCTGGCGTATTAAAATTTGAGGAGGCCGAAAGAAAATTAATAACCATAGAGGCCAAAGAGAAAAAAATTTTAGCTAAAGCCTCTAAGGAGGCCTCAAATATTATTCAGGAGGCTTATCTAAAATTAGACAAGCAAAAAGAAGGTATAATAGAAGAAACAAGGCAGGCAGTATTAAAAATAAAAGAGGAAGGAAAAAATGAGCTTGAAAACCAAAAGAAAAAAATAATAAGAGAAATAAAAGAGGAGGCAGGAGATTTAGTAGTGGTAGCGACCAAAAAAGTACTTGATATAAAAACCTCGGTTGATAAGAAAATTGTAAGTCAGGTACTTAGTGAAATATGAAATTAACTTCTAAACAATACGCCCATGTTTTATATACTCTTTTAAAAAATAGTCCTAAAATTAAGCATAAAAGTATCTTAAAAAATTTTGTTTTAAAGTTAAATAGAGATAGAGCTTTAAAAAGAAAAAATGATATTTTATATGCTTTATCCGTTTTAATTGAGGCAGAAAATAAATCTTTATCAGGGGTTTTATATACAGCTCATGAAATTTCTAAAAGTGAGGCAAGTGAAATAGAAACCAAAATGGCTAAGATTTTAGGAGTTAATTCTACCTCACTCACCTTAGAAAAAAATGAAGAATTACTTGGTGGTTTTAAAGCAGTGTTTGATGAGTATACAGTTGACGCCTCGGTTTTAAATAATTTATTAGCGCTTAGAGAGATATTAATTTCATAATATGGATATAAATAAAAATACAATTCTTGCCGAATTAAAAAGTGAGATAGAAAATTTTGAGAAGAAAATTAAAAAAGATCACACCGGAGTCGTTATAACTTCGGCCGACGGTATTATTAAAGTGCGTGGTTTATCAGAGGTTAAATATTCTGAAATGCTGGAGTTTAAAACAGATTCAGTGTCTTTCTTTGGAGTAGCTTTAAATTTAGAGGAGGATAGTGTGGGGGTAGTTTTATTTGAGGGGGAAAATTTAATTAAGGAAGGCGATAAAGTTATGGCAACCGGTAAAATACTGGAGGTACCGGTTGGGGAGGATTTTTTAGGTAGAGTAGTTGATTCGCTTGGTAAACCGCTAGATGAAAAGGGTAAAATAGAGGAAAATAGCTTTTATCCGGTTGAAAAAATTGCGCCAGGAGTAATTAATAGGAAATCAGTTTCTGAGCCGCTACAGACAGGTATAAAGGCAATAGATACCTTAATTCCAATTGGTAGAGGGCAGAGAGAACTTATTATCGGAGACAGACAAACCGGCAAGACCACTTTAGCGCTTGATACTATTTTAAATCAAAAAGATCAAAATATGATTTGTATTTATGTAGCTATCGGGCAAAAAGAATCAAAAGTAGCTAGATTTGTCTCAATTCTTAAAGAAGGTGGAGCCCTAGATTATACAATTATAGTTAATGCCTCGGCGTCTGCGTCCTCGGCTTTGCAATATATTGCTCCTTATTCGGGTTGTGCTATGGCGGAGTATTTTTTAGATAAAGGCAAGGATGTTTTAATTGTTTATGATGATTTAAGTAAACACGCGGTTGCTTATCGGCAATTATCATTATTATTACGCAGACCACCCGGTAGAGAGGCTTACCCGGGAGATGTATTTTATTTACATTCAAGATTACTAGAGAGATCAGCTAGATTAAACGAGGAAAATGGAGGAGGGTCTATGACCGCCCTGCCTATTATTGAAACACAGGCGGGAGATGTATCGGCTTATATTCCAACTAATGTTATTTCTATAACCGACGGACAAATATTTTTAGAATCCAATCTTTTTAATAAGGGAATTCGTCCGGCAGTTAATGTGGGGATATCGGTGTCTCGGGTTGGAAGCGCGGCGCAAAGAAAAGCTATGAAAAAAGTAGCCGGTAAAATGAAACTTGAGGCGGCTCAAGCGCGCGAGCTTGAATCATTTTCGCAGTTTAGCGCCGACTTAGATGGTGAAACAAAGGCTAAACTTGAGAGAGGGCAAAGAATTATTGAGGTATTAAAGCAGGATCAGTTTAGCCCTTTATCTTTGGCCTCACAGGTGTTTATTATACTTGCGGTTAATGAAGGTTTTTTGGATAATATACCGGTTAATAAAATAAATATTTTTGAGAACGGTTTAATAGAACATATAAATACCTATAATCCAAAACTGGTTAATGATTTAAATAAAGATGGTGGCTTTAGTGATGAAATAGCTGAAATAATTAAAAAAGAAATAGAAAATTATAAGCGAGGATTAGATTATTTAGAATAATATGGCAACTACGCGTGAAACATTAAGCAAAATACAGTCGGTTAAAAATACCAAAAAAATAACCATAGCTATGGAACTCGTGGCATCTTCAAAACAACGTAAAGCGGTTCTAGCTGTTTTAAAAACAAGAAGTTACGCTAATTTAAGTTGGTTGACAGTTAAAAATGTGGTTAAGATGGCTAGATACGATAAAAAAATGCACGAGCTTTTACACGACATAAAACAAATAAAAAAGGTAGGAGTTATTTTAATAAGCTCAAATAGAGGATTGTGTGGAGGTTTTAATAGTCTAGTTATTAAAAAAGCTTATGATTTTATCAAAGAAGAATACAATAATTCAGATGCTTCTTTTATATTGATTGGCAAAAAAGGTAGGGCGATAGAATCCCGTTTTAATCAAAAAATTGATAAATATTTTGAGGTGCCTGATTATTCTTTTCATTTATCCCATGTTTCTTTGGTGGCTAAATATGTCATAGAAAAATATTTAAATGGGGAGTACGATGCTATATTACTTGTCTACACTGATTATATTTCGGGGGTTAAACAGACACCACGTGTTAAACATTTACTACCCCTGCATTTGAATCAATTTGATACGCATTTAGGAGTGGTAGATTTTGGGGAGGACATAGAAACCAAAGAAAAAGAGGTTCAGGGGATAATTAATTTAAAACAGGATAAATATTTTGCGCATACTCACTATGAACTTGAGCCTACCCCGTACGAGGTGCTAGACAAAATGATTCCAAAGTTAATTGAGATACAAATTTTTCAGGCTTTACTTGAGTCCTCGGCCTCTCTACATAATCAACGTATGATAGCGATGCACAAGGCAACCGAGGCCGCCGAGGAAAAAATAAATGATTTAACTTTAACTTATAATAAAGCTCGTCAAGCATCTATTACCACTACTACCTTAGAAATTGTGGCTGGAGCCGAAAGTTTAAATAAATAAAATATGAAAAAAAATATAGGTAAAATTACACAAATTATAGGACCGGTCGTAGATGTAAGTTTTGAGGAGGAGTTGCCCTTAATTTATAATGCCCTGCAAATTAATTTAGGTGATAAAAATTTAACGCTTGAGGTGGAGCAACATATTGGTAATAATACAGTTCGAACAATCTCTATGGGTTTAACCGACGGTCTATTTCGAGGAATGGAGGTGATAGACACTGGTAGCCCTATATCGGTTCCGGTTGGAAAAGAAACACTGGGCCGAATATTTAATGTTTTAGGAGAGGTGATTGATAATAAAGGCGAGATTAATTCTGAAAAGAAATATTCAATTCATAAAAAAGCACCTAGTTTTGCGGAGCAATCATCTAAGGCCGAAATTCTTGAGACTGGTATAAAGGTTATTGATTTAATTTGTCCAATAGTCAAGGGAGGTAAAGTAGGTTTATTTGGCGGAGCGGGAGTGGGTAAAACTGTTATTATTCAGGAACTTATAAATAATATTGCATCTAAACACGGAGGTTATTCGGTTTTTGCCGGCGTGGGCGAGAGGACTAGAGAGGGTAATGATTTATATCATGAAATGAAAGAGGCTAAAGTATTAGACAAAGTGGCGATGATTTTTGGGCAAATGAACGAGCCCCCAGGAGCCAGGCTACGAGTTGCTTTATCGGCGCTCTCAATGGCGGAATATTTTCGTGATGAGGAACACAAAGATGTCTTAATGTTTATTGATAATATTTTTAGATTTACTCAAGCCGGAAGCGAGGTTTCGGCCTTGCTCGACCGAATGCCTTCGGCAGTTGGTTATCAACCAACTTTAGCCTCTGAAATGGGAGCTATGCAAGAAAGAATAACATCTACCAAAAATGGTTCAATTACCTCGGTGCAGGCGGTTTATGTGCCAGCCGACGATTTAACCGATCCGGCTCCGGCCACAACTTTTGCTCACCTTGATTCAACGGTGGTTTTAGCTAGGTCGCTGGCCGAGCTTGGTATTTATCCGGCGGTTGACCCCCTTGATTCATCCTCAACGATTATGGATCCAAAAATTGTCGGCCAGGAACACTACCAAACAGCCTCTAGAGTTAAAAAAATTCTTCAACGCTACAAAGATTTACAAGACATTATCGCTATCCTCGGTATGGAGGAATTGAGTGATGAGGATAAATTAATTGTAAAAAGAGCTCGTAAAATACAAAAATTTTTATCCCAACCTTTTAGTGTAGCTGAAGTATTTACTGGCTCACCCGGAGCTTATGTAAAAAGAGAGGACACAGTTTTAGGTTTTAAGGAAATATTAGATGGTAAATATGATGATATTTCCGAGGATAAATTTTATTTAAAAGGGAGTATAAGTGATGTTTTAAAATAAAAATATGATTAATTTTGAGGTGGTTAGCCCGGAGAGAGTTATATTAAAAGAAAATGTTAAGCAGGTAACTATTCCAACCAAAGAGGGAAATATAACCATATTTCCGAAACATATGGCTTTAATCGCCCTACTTAAACCTGGAGTAATAACTTACCACACACCGGAAGGCTCTATTGAGAACTTATCTATTAAAGGAGGTTTTGTAGAGGTTCTACCGACCAAGGTAGTGGTCTTAGCGGATGAGTAAATATTTAGTATAATAATATAAAATGGCTATAACTTATTTATCCAAAATTCCTAAAAAAAAATTAACTGGCACAGCGATAGTGCGGGTTGATTTTAATGGAGGTCTTTTTCGATTAGAGAAAGCTATTAATACTTTTAAATACTTAGAAAAATACGCCGATAAAATTGTGGTCATAGGACATAAAGGTAGACCAACCCTCCCTTTAAATAAAAAGGAAAAAGAGGAGCTTTCTTTAGAGTTTGAAACTAAAAATTTATCAAGACTTTTAGGCGGGAAGGTTATTTTTTTAGATTCTATAAAATTATCAGAAAATGGTAATGATATAAGAAGGGCGCCTAAAAAATCTATTATACTTTTAGAGAACTTAAGATTTATTAAAGGCGAGATGGAAAACGATGAGGAAACAGGGAGAATTTTAGCCTCGCTCGGAGATTATTATGTGAATGAGGCTTTTGCCGCCTCACATAGAGAAAATTCTTCGGTGTGTGCTATGACTAAATATATAAAAAGTTATGCGGGGTTTAATTTTGAGGAGGAGATAAAAAATTTAAGTTTAGTTTTAAAAAAAGCTAAAAAACCCATAGTTTTAATATTTGGAGGAGCAAAGATAACATCTAAAACGCCGGTTATTATGAAGTTTTATAATAAGGCGGATAATATTTTAATAGGCGGGGCGCTAGCCAATACCTTGCTTTATTTATCGGGAGTAAAAATAGGGAACTCACTAGCCGAAAAACATGTAGATAGTGCTGTCCTTAGACTTTTACAGATGGATAAAATACATATCCCGTCTGATTTAAGAAAAAGCGGTAATAAAATACTGGATATTGGGCCAAAGACAGAGGTGGAATTTAAAAATTATATTAAAGGCGCCAAGACTATTATTTGGAACGGACCGATAGGTATGTTTGAGAAAAAAGGTTTTGAAATTGGTACCAAATCTATAGCCAAGGTAATAGCCGACACCAAAGCTTTTACAGTAGTTGGCGGAGGGGAGACGATAGAGGCGATACGAAAATTTAAGTTAGAAAAAAAATATGATTTTGTTTCTACCGGCGGAGGCGCTATGCTTGAATTTTTAGCGGGTGATAAATTGCCGGGCATTAAGGCTTTAGAAAAATAAAAGCCCAAATTAGGGGCTTTTTAAATATTTATTTTAATTATTTTTTATTTAGATGTTACTTTTTTAACAAAGATAAAGAAATAGATGCGAGAAATGAAAATAAAGAAATAAAAATCATCAATAAAAATAAGCATATCTGTAAAATATTAGATTGAAAAAAAATTGGAAATTGATTAACGTTTGTTAATGTGATTATAAGAACTACACATAAAAAACTTAATTGTGTTAGTGAAAGAAAAAAAGAAATTACTCCCACACAATAATAAAGATAAGCCAAGGATGATGAATCTAATTGATTAGACATGTTTAAAATCTCCTTTATAATTTAATATTTAAAAGTGCCTTTATAATATATATTTTTTTAGTATTTTTGTCAAATAAGACTTATATAATGTATACTTAATAGCGTTATGGATTATAAGATTGAATCAAATAAAAATATAGTAGTTATATACCACGCCGAATGTCCGGATGGATTTTCCTCGGCCTTTGTGGCCTATAAAAAATTTGGCAATAGAGCCGACTATATATCGGCTGAACATAATAGAAGTGATCCGACGGGGCTAAAAAATAAAATCATATATGTAGTGGATTTTTCTTTTAATGAGAGCGTAACTTTAGAATTAATGAAAAATAATAAACAAGTTACTTATATAGACCATCATATATCGACCGAGGAGATAGTTAAAAAAACAAATAATTATTTATTTAATTTAAAGCATTCGGGGGCAGTTTTAACTTGGATCTATTTTTGGCCAAAGAAAAAAATACCTAAATTTATTTTACATATAGAGGACCAGGATTTATGGAATTTCAAGATGAAAAATACACGCGAGGCGATGAGTGCCTTAAGTTTAGAAGAAATGAATTTTAAAAGTTGGGGAAAGTTAGTATCTGATTTTGAAAATAAAGAAAAATTTAAAAAAATAGTAGAGAAAGGAAAAATTATATTGGATCATAATAAACAAATTATAGAGTGGTTAGCAGAAAATAAATCCGAGAAAGTTTTATTTGAGGGAGAAAAGATATTAGCCTGCGAATTTAATTATAAGCCTTTAATTTCTATGTTAGCTCATGAATTATATAATAAAAAATCTCCATTTTCTTTGGTCTGGCATTTACACGAGGGATACTATAAATTTTCTATGCGCTCTAACGGAAAATTTGACGTCTCTAAAATAGCCGAGAAATATGGAGGGGGCGGGCATAAGGCGGCTTCCGGGTTTTCTATTCTAATTGAAAAAGGGTTACCTTTTAAATTTGTTAAAAAAAAGTAATATTATAAATATGGAAAAATTTATTATTTATACCGATGGCGGGTCGCGCGGAAATCCTGGTCCATCTGCAATTGGAGCGGTAGTTCAAGATAAAGAATATTCAGAATATATTGGTCAGGCGACTAATAATATAGCGGAATATAAAGCGGTTATTATGGCGCTTTTAAAAGCCGAAAAAATACTAGGCAAAAATAAAGCTAAAAATACAGACATTGAGATAAGACTGGATAGCCAGTTGGTACAAAGGCAAATGAGTGGCGAGTATAGAATAAAAGAGGATTCCCTAAAGGTTTTATATGTTGATATTCATAATTTAATGTTTGATTTTAAAAGTGTGAAGTTTATCCACATTCCTCGGGAAAAAAATAAAGAGGCTGATAGATTGGTTAATGAGGCCCTAGATAAAAAGCTAGTAAAATAAACAAATATCATGTGAAGACAAAGGGGTTGACTTTTATTTATTTGTGTGCTATACTCATGATAGAATAATAAATTCTGGATTTAGCCTCTCGGTCCAGAAAATAAAATAGAGAGGTAATAATATGAAAAAGCCCCTTTCTTGTTACGATTTTGTAATAAGGAAGGGGCTATAAATTTTTATATAAACCCAAAACCCACCGTTAAAGGTGGGTTTTTAGATTTTTTTAAACTAGCTACTTGTAAGCCGGATTCTGTTCTCTTTAAAAAAAGAGGGTAACGATTTATCTGTTCCGATTTTTGCAAATTGGAATCAAGCGGCACTCCTATATAAAATAGGCACGGCCTTGCACCAAACAGGGTTTACCACCTATATAAATCACTATATATAGGCGTGCGCTCTTACCGCACGATTTCAACCTTACCTAATAAATTAGGCGGTATATTTTCTGTTGCACTTTCCGTAGGATTACTCCCCGTTGTTGTTAACAACTGTTTACTTCCTTAATAAATTAAGGGGTGTCCGGACTTTCCTCTATACATTTAAATGTACAGTAGCTACCACTGTAACTAGTATTATATGTATACCATAAAATATTGCATAAGTCAATAAAATTTGACTTATTTTTTTTATTTATATATAATATTTTCAGGACGTTAAAACTTACTTAAGAGAGGTGTATTATGAATATCAGGAAAAAACAAAAATTTTTTCTTTGGTTAACATTGTCAGGTCTTATTTTATTTTTTATTTCATATTATCTTTACTTAACCAATTATAATAATTTATTATATGTAATCTTTAGCTATATTGGTATTATTTTATTTACTTCTACATTAGCTTCTTATTTAAGTATAAAAGATAATAAGGATATTTAAATTTCAGAAGACTAAAACTGACTGATTAAAAAAACTTTAAAATATAAGGCTCTGTGTAAACGGGCCTTTTTTGTTTACCCTGTTAAATAAAATCTAAGATTTTAATTTTGATTTTTCAAAATTATTTAACAGGGTAAAGTTATACACAGTAAAGTGGTTGTATTATGAGAGTGGTGGTGTAGAATGAGTGTAAGTGGGGAAATGTGGTGAATATGTTTTTAGGAGAATACAGATACACGCTCGATCAAAAAGGGAGAGTCGCTCTACCTCCTAAGTTTAGAAATGACTTAAAAGGCGGAGCAATTGTTACCAGAGGACTGGATCAATGTTTGTTTGTATTTCCGTCGGTTGAATGGAAAATATTAGCGCAAAAGCTTGTTTCTCTACCTTTGACACAATCAAACTCCAGAGCATTTGTGCGTTTAATGTTGTCTGGGGCGATGGATTTATCAATTGACAAACAAGGCCGAATTCTTGTACCGGATTATCTACGAGAATATGCCGGCCTTCAAAAGGAAATAGTAACCATTGGACTCTATAGCCGATTTGAAATTTGGAGTGATAATAATTGGAATAAATACAAAAAGATTACCGAGAGAGATTCTGATAAAATTGCCGAACAATTAAATGAATTAGGTATTTAAGATGCATACACCGGTTTTGTTAAAAGAAGTTATAGAAAACTTAAATCCTCAAAAAGGGGAGTTCTTTATTGATGGAACACTCGGAGGTGGAGGGCACGCCAAAGCTATCTGGGAAAAAATTAAACCAAACGGTAAACTTTTAGTTTTAGATTTAGATAAAAGTGCGGTTGATAGATTTAAAGAATCCATTCTATCAGAAAATATTGTGGCTATAAATGCTAACTATGCAGATCTTGTAAGTATTATATCGGCTAATGACCTACCAAGGGTTGATGGATTGCTACTAGACCTTGGATTTTCCTCTGACCAAATAGAATTATCTGGTCGGGGATTTAGCTTTAATAGAGATGAGCCTCTTTATATGACCTATAGCGAGGATGAGGAATCGGTCGCCAGTATTTTATCTCGTTTATCGGAAAAAGATTTAGCCGATGTGATTTATAAATATGGCGATGAAAGATTTTCTCGTAAAATTGCTAAAGCTATTAAAGAGCGAACTCAAAAAGAATCTATAATATCTAGCCTAGAATTATCGGAAATTATAAGACAGATATTACCAAAGAGTTACGAGCAAGGCAGAATTGATCCAGCCACGCGAACATTTCAGGCGCTTCGTATATATGCTAATCATGAGCTTGATAATATAAGGCGTGTCATATCTATTTTACCGAATATAATAGCGTCTCTTGGAAGGGTAGCCATTATTACTTTTCATTCTTTAGAGGATGAGATAGTAAAAAATTCTTTTAAAGAATTAGTAGACGAAAAAAAAGCGGTTTTAGTAAACAAAAAACCAATTGTGCCAACTATAGAGGAAAAAAGTCATAATCCTAAAAGTCGTTCCGCTAAGTTAAGAGTAATCAAATTTAATTAATTTTTATAAAATGACAGTTTTTACACCTAATAAAAAAGATAATTTTAATATTTATATTGGAGCTTTAGTATTAGCTTTAATTTTGGTGTCGGGTTTATGGCTCTATACCTATAACCTAAAAGTAACAGTTTTACATAATATTTCAGGAGTAGAACTTGAACTACAAAGAACTCGAGTAGTTAATGCCGAAATGAAAAATAATTTATATAGCTTATTAAATCCGGCCGAAATTTCTATAATGGCCGAGGCAAGAGGACTTGTAAAAGATTCTAATCCGGAATTTATTCAGGTAGCGCAAAGATAAAAACTTTATACACAGGCTACTGATTCTTGTTTTGCAGTTATACTTATTTTAATTGTATGAAATTTAGAGTTTTATTTTTAGCTTTTTTCTTTGTGTCTTTATATGGGCTATTAGTATTTAAACTTTACTCAATTCAAATTAGTAAAGTTGATTTTTATGCCGCTAAGGCTGAATCACAATTATTCGGCAATTTAGATGCCCAGAGAAGAGGAACTATATATTTATCCGATAAAGATGGGACATATATACCGGCAGCTTTACAAAAAGAATTTACCGAAATATACGCAACACCAATTGAAATAATAGATCCGGCGGTGGCGGCGGTTGAAATATCTGAAATAGTTAATATTCCAGTATCAGAATTAACTCGTATGTTTAATAAAAAAAATGACGAGTACGAACTTTTAATAGCCAAAGCCTCTAGTGAACAAATAGAAGCTATAAATGCTTTAGGAAATATAGCCGGAATACATCAAAAATTAAAGGCCGAGAGATTTTATCCTTTAGGCAGTAAGGTCGCGCATGTTTTGGGGTTTGTATCAGCGGATGAAAAAAGTGATTTGCTGGTAGGGCGCTATGGACTAGAAAGTTATTTTGAAAATAGATTAGCTGGAGTGCCGGAAATAGTGTCTGGAGATTCGGTGCAAAAAGCGGTAGCGGGCGGGGATGTTTATTTATCCATTGATAGAAATATACAATCACAGGCCGAGGAGATATTAAATAGATTAGTCACAAACTATAACGCCAGCGGGGGAATGATTATTGTACAAGATCCAAAAACTGGCAGAATATTAGCTAATACTAATAGTCCAACTTTTGATCCTAATAATTTTTCAAATTACCCAATACCCTCATTTACTAACCCCTCGGTTCAGAGTATTTATGAGCCGGGATCAATCTTTAAGGTGATAACTATGGCTATTGGACTTGATTCAGGAGCGATTACTCCTCTAACGGAATATGTAGATACCGGTTCGGTAACTTTAAACGGAAGTACCATACATAACTGGGATTTAAAATCTCATGGGAGGCAGACAATGACCAATGTAATTGAAAAATCTTTAAACACAGGCACGGTTTTTGCCGAAAAACAAATAGGGCATGGAATTTTTAAACAGTATTTAGAGAAGTTTAGATTTGAGGAAAAAACAGATATTGCTTTACCGGGCGAAGTGGTCGGCAACTTTAGGTCTTTATATAATGAAAAAGACTCTAAGGATATAAATTTTGCGACGGCTTCATTTGGGCAAGGCATTTCGGTAACACCAATAGGATTATTGCGAGCAGTGGGAGTTTTAGCTAATAAAGGAATAATGATGAAGCCGTTAATTGAGGTTAATGAACAACCTAAAGAAATTGGCCGGATAATCAGCGAGGAGGCATCTAAAGAGATAACTAATATAATGGTGTCGGCGGTAGATAAAGCTATTATCGCTCATATTCCAGGCTATAATATTGCCGGAAAAACGGGGACAGCCCAAGTGCCAAATTTTAAAAATGGGGGATATACAGAGGAGGTTATAAATACATATATTGGTTATGGGCCGGCTACAAACCCGCAGTTTATTATATTAGTACGGCTTGATAAACCCTATGGAGCGCCTTTAGCCGGTCAGACAGTAGTACCGGCTTTTAAAGAGTTAGCTCAGTTTGTTATAAATTATTATCATATTACGCCAGATAAGTTGGAGTAGTTGCTCTATATGTAGTTTTGTTATATTATATTTTTTATTACGGCCCTATCGTCTAGCGGCTAGGACGCGACCCTCTCACGGTCGAAACCGGGGTTCAATTCCCCGTAGGGTCACAAAAGGCGGTATTTTTATTTTTATAATTAAAAATTACTTCTTTTTGATATCTCTATCTGTGTAGAGTTTTGGCAACATACTTAAAGGACTCCATTCTTTTATAATCTGTTTTATATTTGTAGAAGTTTGATATTTGCCTTTATCGGCGTAGTTTTTATC
>Ga0210019_1000228_pt1 | contig 75756 bp, 78 predicted proteins | sample CryGeyCG2114_020_2_FD_183969 | JGI IMG/M metagenome (GOLD analysis project Ga0210019, IMG submission 183969) | Groundwater microbial communities from aquifer - Crystal Geyser CG11_big_fil_rev_8/21/14_0.20 (SPAdes) (version 2) | ecosystem: Environmental > Aquatic > Deep subsurface > Groundwater ...
CTGTCCCGCCCCATATAGGTGTCTCGGATATGAGAAATATCTAAGAATTTCAGGGAGTTAAAAAAAATTACCCAAGCACGAATTTTGCAATTTTTCGACTCGAAGGGGAGAATGCGTTGAAATTCATAGGGGCTTTTCAAATTACTCTAATCTTAGCGCTTCTTCCGGCTTGGCTTATTGCGGGAGGTCGAGATCGCGCCCTCTTTCTTTCAAATGGTAAACGCTTGGATATTTATGACACTCAGGAACTTCCGAAAAGCGTTATAGGGCTGACACCCGTACTTGCCAAAGTCTGCGGAGATGGCTCGGAAAATCTCTGTATTAACTGGAAATTGGGTGTGAAGGATCCGAGCATGGAATCAAGTATCCAGCCAGTTGTGAATGCAGCTTTGAAACTTTGGCGAATGGAGTACGACGCAGGAGAAGAAGGTATTCAAGCTGCCGCGCCCTTCAAATTTACCTATGAAGGCGTACTAGAGTCTAACGAATTGCCATACGAAACTTTGGGTGAAGAGGTAGCACTGGATAGTTTTGGTAATGAGATTCTGAATGGTGATTTTATTGTCTCGATGGATCCTCCCGAGGAGATATTGGACTACTTTCAAGAAAACCCCAAAGATTATGTTTTTTCCAAACAGTATCTTGTTCCTCAACTTAGTTTAGAAACAGCGGATATTTCTTGGGCGGGTATTTTTGTAAATCCAGCCTTCCTTCCCGAGCCTTATGGGAGTTGTCAAAACACTCCAATTTGTATTCGGATGTCGGGGAGCGGAAACTTGAGCTTGAAAGCTATTCTTGTTTCGGAAATTGGTCGAAAATTTTTAGGACTCTCGGCTTCAACTTTATCGAAATCCTTATTGTACCCCATTCAAAATCCAAAAATTTCGAAGAGCTATATTGAACCACAGGCCGAGGATGTCATGTGGTTAGATGAGATTTACGGATTAACGAACTACAATATTGCAAGTTCGTGGATTGAAGGGGAAATCAAGTCTGGCTTGGACGCCAGTGGATGGACAGGGGCCACAGTGTTCGCAATTCCAGAAGCAGAAATCGAGAATTTTTCGATAAGTTCGGATGCTGCATTAGCGGTTTCGACGGCCATTACGGATGAGAATGGGAAGTTCAGAATTAGACTTCCGCCAGGCCAGTACGTACTAATTGCCGAGAGTCTTAACTCTGATAGTTTTCCCATTTCGAGTTTTGACGAGGTGACACAAGTATTTGGGCGAAATACAGTTTTTCAGGAAGATTTTTACGATGGTGCAGGCAGAGAGTCGAATATTGAGCCCGCCCAGTATTCTCCTCGATCAATTTTTTACTCGGCTCTAGTAGCAAGCCTGGCTGACAAGAAAACAACAGGAGTGGAGTTTTACACAAATGAACCTGAAGCTGAGAAAGCCTATTTGGCTAAGGGTAGTTCCAATGAGTTGCTATCGAACTTTGAATTTGGTGATTTAAGTGAAAATCTAAGAGCGAGTTTGGCCTTGGATATGGCCTGGTCCTTGGGCTCGAGCGCGGGCTGCTCCTTGATGGTTCAAGATGGGACATCAGAAATTATTTTTATTTTTGTGCTCTTAGGATGTCTTGTCGTATGCCGGATGTTTCTTGTCCGATGGGATCTGAGAGTAAAATAACTCCCTGCTGAATTCCCGTAATTCGTGTGATCGATTCAATCTTTCTTTTGCCATCCGTTTCTCGATTCAATTGCACAACGAGATTTATCGTTTGAGCCAATTGAGCTCGAATGTAATTCAAATTCGAACTAATTCCAGAGCCTAATATTAGATTTTCGAGACGGTAAAGTGCTTCTCTGGCTGCATTGGCATGAATGGTCGTCATGGATCCAAGATGCCCCGTATTGATGGCCTGTAAGAAATAATAGGCTTCATCGCCACGAATCTCACTGACAATTATTCGATCGGGCCTCATTCGAAGACTTTCTTTCAAGCTTTGCTTAAGTCCGAAAGAACCGGATTCCATTGCAACAGCGTGAGGATGAGGCCAGTCAGTTTCGGATTCCTCTTCAATGATCACAAGACGTTGTTCTGCTGGAATTTGCTCGACTAGGCTTCGGAGAAGGACAGTTTTTCCCGTCGAGGTGGCTCCCGATATCAAAATACTCTGCCTCGACTTGACCGCAGATTTTAAAAATTCAATTTCGACTTCCGAGCCAAAATCGGAGTTCTGAAGCTCATCCAAGGTGAAAACGTTTTGTCTCGCCTTTCGAATACAAATATGCGGATGTTCGACAACCGGTGGAAGTGCCGCTTGAATACGTAGGCGTCGGTCTAAACGCCAAGATAACCAGCCGCTCGTTTTTTTGGTATAACTTTGAATTGTTTCGAATAGAAAACTTTCATTTTGAAATTTCCAAGGACTTAAAAGTAGGCTGCCTTGATAATCCACATAGATTTGGTCGGGACCATTGATAAGTATTTCATCGAATTGCTTTTCAGAAACAAGATAGTTCCATAGCTCGGTATCATCACCAGAAATCGCTTGAAACTGAAATCCAAGATTTTGAACTTGGGGAAGATCTTCTTCCACTTCGATTTGTAGACTGTGGGAATCCAAAAGAACCAAATCACCATGTTCAAGAGGATGATCTAACTCAACGAGTCGGCCGTTAATCCGGATGTTATCCGATTTTTTGGGGTTAAGTATCCACCACTTAGATCTGGCGAACTTTATTTCGGCTAGAAAGGGTAAATGAAATTGAATAAGCTCAACATCAGCGTCCCGCGAACTGCCGATCGTAACGCTGTCAGCCGTCACACGAATTTTTCGAGCTCGCCGATCGGCATTAGAAATTTTTTCCTGAATATGAAGGAGTAAGGGGGGCAATTTGGTCAACATCTTTAAGGCTCCTACCTAAGGACTCTAATATCGTCGATTCCATCTCCGACGTTTGGATCTTCCGAATCTCGCAGACCGATATACTCACAAGTATCTGCCGAGCGAGCGCCATATCCGTTTACGGTTGCAATGTTATCCGATGGGACGCAGGGGTCTTCACCGCAAGCGATTAAACCGGCACCGAAAGAGAGAAAAATCACAAACCTTAACATGCCGGTATTTATCGCAAAAAGGATGCCTTATAGATTGGGGTTAGTGAGCCTTAATGAAGCCTTTTTACGCTCAGCCCCGCAAAAGCTTCATAGCGTCACTGACAGCCCTTTCATGTCAAGGTAGGATGAATAAAGGCGTATTATCATGTATTCCGTAGGATCCCGGCATCAACTTGAACGAATAGCAGTCAGAATCTTAGCCGGGTCTGTCATTTTATCGTTATTATTTCATTTGAGCGTTATTTTGATCACGAATCGTGTGACGAAACTTCACGTACAAAAGGAAATTCTTAGTACGCCGATAGAAGTGGGACTCTTTGATAAGCGGTTGTTGGATACCGTTGATAGTTTTCAAGAGACCTCAAAAGAAAAGCCGAAAAAGGCAGACTTCGCAAGCTCACGTGATATGAGGGCAGACGAAGAAACAAGTCCTTCGCAATCGCCAACGAATGTCGCAACACCTGCTATGCCCCGAGCTCCCGCAAGACCTACTGAAAATCAAAAGGCGAAGAGTCAAACTTCGCCGAAGAAATTAGAAAGCTTTTCGCTATCGGAAAGTGATTTATTGGCCCTTAATGACCCGCTTCAAAATGAAGCAGCCCCTCATCCACAGGATCATTTCTCACCTGGATTTGTCAGTCGGCTTAAAAAGGGCGAATCCCTAAAGGTCAACGCTCTAGGGTTGGATTATGGACAATACTTAATTCGGATGAAGGAGAGAATTATTCAAAGGTGGAATCCGCGCAGAACGATTACGCCAAAAATGTATAGCTACAATGAAGTGATTGTGACGCTTGCCGTAGTTTTAAATAACAGAGGAGAACTTGTAGATCTCAAGTTGATTACGGGATCGTTTTTTCCGGAATATGATCAGGAGGCGATTGAGGCCTTTAAGAAATCAGCCCCCTTTCCTAACCCGCCCGACTCTCTCATTCAAGACGATGGGCGTGTTTATCTTCCCTGGTCGTTTCATTTGACCTTCAATGACTGGGCGAGTTCGAGCGTTTATTAAGACAAGTTTTTTGACCAGCGAAGTCTTGGTTGCTTTTGAGCGCGAAGCTCATCGACTCGCCTTCTAAAAGTACAATGAGGCGCAGTTCGAACGATATCAGGCAGGCTTTTGCATTCATTCGCAATCGCAATCATAGCATCGCAAAAATCGTCAAGATTCTCTTTGGTTTCGCTCTCGGTTGGTTCAATCAACATGGCTCCGCTTACAACCAAAGGAAAGTAAACCGTCATCGGATGATAACCATAATCCATCAGTCGTTTGGCGATATCCAAGGTCTTAATTCCATCAAGACTTTGATTCTGATCCGTTATCAAACACTCATGCATGCAGGCTCGATCGTGAGGGATATGGTAATACCCTTTGAGCCTAGCCTTGAGGTAATTGGCGTTAAGGACCGCCGCTTCAGACATTTTTCTGAAATATGGAGCCGATTTTCCATCGGGCGAAGAACCAATAGATAATAGATAGGCCAGAGCCCTCACATGAATCGAGAAGTTTCCAAAATAGCCGCCAACCCGACCGATGCTTTCTGGCATTTCATTATTCCAGCCGAAGCCCGTGTCCGTTTTCTGAACTGTCGGTGTCGGCAAGAATGAAAGCAAATCCCCACGTACGCCTACGGCACCAGCACCTGGACCGCCTCCTCCATGTGGAGTGGAAAAAGTTTTATGTAGGTTAATATGCATAATATCCACGCCCAGATCAGCTGGCCTTGTGATGCCTAGGATGGCATTAAAATTGGCCCCATCCATATAGACGAGCCCATCTTTTTCATGAATTTTATCAGCGATAAGATGAATATTCTCTTCAAAGAGTCCCAAGGTGTTGGGATTGGTAATCATGATGCCAGCGACTTCGTCGTCCAAAAGTCTTTCCACTTCTTCAAGATGAACAATCCCCGTGTCGTTGCTAGGGATCGAAACAATATCGTAGCCCAGCATCGCGCAAGTAGCGGGGTTGGTCCCATGTGCTGACTCAGGAATTAAAACTTTTGTTTTTTTATGCCCCTTTTTTTGATGGTAGGCCTGCATGATTTTGATTCCAACATATTCCCCGTGAGCCCCCGCGCTTGGCTGCAATGTAAATCCTGGAAGACCCGTCAAAAGTTTCAGCAGATTTTGTACGTCATACTGAAGAGATAAGGCGTGTTGTTGATATCGCTCGGGCCAAAATGGATGAAGATTGGCAAAGCGTTCTCGCCTTGCGATTTCTTCATTAATCTTTGGGTTGTATTTCATCGTGCATGAACCAAGGGGATAGAAGCCCAGGTCGATCGCATAATTTTTTTGGGATAATCGAACGAAATGTCTAACGACTTCGTTTTCGGAAACTTCTGGGAAGCCTTCAACCTCGGCTCTGGTCCACGAGGCGTTCCAAACTTTAGCGGCGGAGATTTCTGGCACATCCAAACTAGGAAGGCTGTAACCCATGCGACCCTCTAATGATTTTTCGAAGATCAGGGGCTCTTCAAAAGTTGTTATCGCGCCCAGCTTATTGTTGGGTAGCTTCAAGCGACCTCTTTGAGAAGAAAGCTCGCCAGTTGATCGATCTGTTCCTTCGTATGAAGCTCGCTGATATGAATGAGAAGTTTGTGTTTCCATTCGCTTTTAAATCTCCCTAAGTCCACCCCACAGATCCAGTTTTGACTCGAGGACCTTTCGACGAGGGTTGCCGCCGGCATTTTGGTTTCTATCGTAAATTCATTAAATGTTGGAGAGCTCATGAGGCATTCCGAAGGCAATTTGGATTTCAGGTACTCGGTTTTCGAAAGGTTTTGTGTGGCCATCTCACGGATCCCGTTTTTGCCCAAACTACAAAGATGAATCAGTCCCGCCAACATATTGAGGTTGTTATTCGTACAAATATTAGAAGTCGCGCGACCCCGTCGGATGAATTGTTCTCTTGTGGCAAAGGTTAGTGTGAACGCACGCTTACTTTCTTCGTCTAGAGTCTCGCCAACAAGTCGACCAGGCAAATTACGTATAAACTCGTTCTTCGTACAAAAAAATCCATAGCTCGAGCCCCCAAGATAGGCCGCATTTCCAAAACTCTGGCCTTCCGCTGTTACAATATGCGCGCCAAATGCTCCCGGGCCCTTGAGCAAACCCCAAACCAGAGGTTCCATCGTCGATGTTACCCAAAGAGTATTAGGGTGAGTTTTTAAAAGTTTGCCGATTTCTTCATAATCTTCGATACAGCCAAATATATTCGGGCTTTGTGTGACCAAGATATCGATGCGCTCAGATTCAAGTTTCTTCTTGAGCTTCACTAAATCAAGGCGGTCCCCATTGAGTTCCAGTAATTCCATTTTATCTGCAAAGGCCGAGCAGTAAGTGTTGAGAACTTGCTCATAATGGGGGTGCAAAGCCCCAGTTGTCAAAATTTTGCCCTCATTTTTTTTCTGAATTCTGAGGGCCATCAAAACAGCCTCCCCTAGAGACGTAGCCCCGTCATATAAAGAGGCATTCGAGAGTTCAGTTTCTGTAAGCTGACATGCCAATGTTTGAAATTCGAATATGCATTGTAGAAGTCCCTGAGAAATTTCTGGCTGATAAGGTGTATAAGCCGTCGCGAACTCTGCTCGGCCTTGAATATTAGGAATTATTGCGGGCAAGTCGTGTTGATAAATTCCACAGCCGGCAAAACTTATATCAGGTCGTGGTGAAAGCGACTCAAGCTTATCAAACGTTCTCCTAATTTCCATTTCGGACTGCGCCTTCGGATAATCTAGGTTCGAGTCAACTCGCAGATTCTTGGGGATGCTCGCAAAAAGTTGTTCAACATCGGACACGCCGATTTGTTTTAAAATCTCGGCCTTATCTTGTTCGGCCAAAGGAATATATTTCATAAAATCTATGATTTCCGTGCAAGCAATCGGGACGGAGAAGTCTTATTAATTCTATTTGGCTTTTTTACTCAGCTTAGAAATTAACTTCAAATAATCATCGGGAAGCATCAACTCCTCTAGCTGCGCCTCGTTCGAAATCTCCATCTTAACCATCCAGCCATCAGTATAAGGCTTTTCATTAACGTTCTCAGCGTTGTTTGGAAGGTCGGAATTAATTTCAACAACCTCTCCATCAACTGGGGCATAAAGTTCTGCAACTGTCTTTAAGGAATCCACCGTTCCAAATACTGCTTCACGCTTAAAGGAGCTGCCTTCTTCGGGCAGCTCAACATAGGTGATGTCCCCCAATTGGCTCTGAGCATAGTCGGTTATGCCGACAATAACATTGCCATCTTCGACTCGTACCCACTCATGGTTTTTTGTGTATAAAACATCTTGAGGAACTTTAAATCCAGGATCTGTGCCCATTGTGACTAATACCTTTGCTTCTCTCCGGTTTCTACAACTAACTAGCCTTCTTAAGGCTTCGTTTTTTCGCCCGACGTGTTTCCACGAAAGGCGGCAATTCCCACTTAACTTCTCTCCGTTTTGGCCCAGACTCAAGCATAAAAATAAGCTCTTCGAGGGGTTTTTTAGGGAGCTTCTCTAGCTTCAAGAACCCAAGGCCTATGCCCTGTTTTCGCTGGGGAGAATACGAACCGCTGCTGAGCCAGCCTACCTCGATATCATTGAGAAAAACCTTCTCTCCGGCCCTCAAGGGCTTGGGGGTGACGCCTGTAAAGCCCCCCGGAATATAGCGCGGCGGCTTCTCGAAGGAACGCGAACCAAGACAGTTGTGATCGGCTCCTATCGCAAAGGCGGAGAGTGTCTCATGAGCAAGCAGGTCTTCCCCAAGTTCATGGCCATAGAGAGGGAAGCCTACTTCGAGCCGAAGACTGTCGCGAGCCCCTAGTCCAATGGGGAGCACAGATTTTTGCTCCAAGGCTCGCCAAAGATCGGGAGCTTCGGAAGGAGGCAAGAATATTTCGAAACCATCCTCACCGGTATAGCCTGTACGACCAATAATCCAGTTCTTGTCGGTCGTTATGAAATGATAATATTTAAGTTCTCGAACTTGAAAGCCAAGACTGTTCATTAAGTTTTCGGCTTGTGGTCCCTGCAAGGCGATGAGGGCCGTCGTTTCACTGACATCCCTAAGCGCTAAGTTTTTATATCCTGTGGACAGTTTCTTTAGATGATTGAAATCCTTTTGGAGATTTGAAGCGTTAACAACCATCCAGTATTTTTCAGAATTGAACTTATAAACAATAATATCATCAAGAATCGCGCCAGACTCTGAAAGCAAGAGACAGTATTGAGCCTTGCCTTCAGAAAGTTTATCAAAGCTTCGCGTACAGGCATGATTCAAAAACTTCGTGGCGTCGGACCCTTCGATCCAAAACTCTCCCATATGAGAAACGTCAAACATGCCCGCATTCTCACGCACTAGAAGATGCTCAGCTTTCATTCCTCCGGTGATCTGGTCATAGGAAATCGGCATGTCATAACCTGCGAACTCCGCCATACGAGCGGATTTCGCTAGATGATCGAAATGTAAGGGTGTTTTCTTTAAATCCACGCCACAAGCTAAGGAATCATCCACACAGGGTCAATCTTCCAAGATCAAAACATTACATTTTTGTCTGGTTTAGATTTGCCACTCTAAAACGTGACGGCTAGACTTGGGTCGTTTAATGCTTTGGACCTTATACAAATCATGAATTTTTGGGGGTACTTATAAATGGGCGTTCCTATTTCCCAAATGTGGACAGTGGCCAGCTATGTTTTGAAACAAAAATTTCGATCCAATCATCGATACCCCTTGGTGCTGATGTTGGAACCCTTGTTTCGGTGCAACCTGAGCTGCGCTGGCTGTGGTAAGATTCAGTATCCCGATCACATACTAAAACGTCGACTGAGCCCGGATGAGTGTTTTAAGGCCGTCGATGAATGTGGGGCACCCATGGTGAGCATTCCGGGCGGAGAGCCACTTTTGCATCCTGAGATGAAGGAAATTGTTGAGGGATTGGTTGAGCGCAAAAAATATATCTACCTTTGTACGAATGCGATCCTTTTAAAATCCAAAATCGATTTGTTTAAGCCAAGCAAATATCTAACCTTCTCCGTCCATATGGATGGACTCGAAACCGAGCATGACGAAGCTGTTTGTCGTGAGGGCGTTTACAAAAAAGCGATCGAAGGCATTCAAGAGGCGCTTAAGCGGGGTTTTCGCGTTACGACAAATACCACTTTGTTCGAAAATGCAAAGCCTGCTCGAGTTCGCGAATTTTTCGACGAGATGATGCGATTGGGCGTTGAGGGCATGATGGTTTCGCCGGGTTATAGTTATCCCAAAGCCCCCGATCAGGATAATTTTTTGGAACGAAGCAAGACTTATGCGTTGTTTCGAAAAATATTGCATCACGGCAAAAAGAGCTGGCGCTTTAATCAGTCCCCTTTGTTTATGGAATATCTTGCGGGGGACCGTCATTTTGAATGTACGCCCTGGGGTAATCCTACCTATAATATTTTTGGGTGGCAAAAGCCCTGCTATTTGCTGCAAGAGGGGTACTCGGCGAGTTTTGAGGAGATGATGGCAACGACAAATTGGGATCATTACGGCCAAGCGAGCGGGAATCCTTCATGTGCAAATTGCATGGTTCATTGTGGTCACGAACCTTCGGCCGTTGATTATACTTTTGGTTCGTGGAATGGTTTTTTGAGTACGGTCAAAGCCACGGTTCTTGGGCTTAGGGTTTCTGCTCCTGAGTCGAACAAGCTTCCACTTTTGCCAAAACGGAAACGATTCATTGAAGCTGGTGACGATTCAGTTTCGGAAGATTTAAAGAAGGTAGCTCATGGCTGAAACAAATAGTTCAGATTCTCATAAACGAAATTTTTCGCATGGAGTGACGGTTGATTCCAAAGACGCCGACTTCATGGAAGCCATACGTGCGGCTGTGGACTATCGAGGCGATGTGACGATTGAGCTTTTGGATCAAAAGAAAAAGAAACTGGAAGGTTTTTTATTTAATAGCACTGAAGAAGTTATCGATATCTTCCCGAAAGACTCACCTCGCAAGGAAAGCATTCTAGTTAATGAGCTCAATAGAATTATATTCAGTGGTGAGGACCAGGCTGCCGGTAAGGGTTGGGATGATTGGGTGAAGAAGCGCGAGCAGATCAAAACTCAGAGCTCAAGATTATCCGAAGCCCATACCTAGGCTAGGATGCTTGGCAGCCCAAGAAACTTTCACTACGAATTTCACTTATCCAATTCTGGGCCATTTGTTGATTTTTGTAGTCGATCGCCTCTCGACTTAGAAATTGGTTGTGGGGTGGGGTATCATCCGATTCAGTATGCGAAGAAAAATCCAAGCCGATCTTTGATCGCAATAGAAAAAACACGGGAAAAATTCCTTAAGTTTCAGAGGCGTTTTGAAAATTCCGAAAGTCCAAGCAATCTTTTGCCTGTTCAGGCTCATGCCGTAACGTGGATTGTTCAGAATATTCGTGAGAGAAGTCTGGAGAATATTTTTCTTCTTTATCCCAATCCGTACCCCAAAACTTCGCAGCAGAATTTGCGCTGGCATCGAGCCCCCTTTATGGGATTTTTGCTCACGCGTTTAAAATTAGGTGGGAAGCTTCGTCTAGCGACGAATGAAGAATTCTATAGAGACGAGGCCAAGCAATTCTACATTGAGGCCTGGGGACTTGAGTTGCGATCAGAGACTCAATTAGGCGCCGACGAGAGGGGTCGCACACATTTTGAAATCAAATATCTCCGGGAGGGACAGCCTTGCTGGAATTTGGAATTTAAGTCGCGAGATGAAAAAATACGTGCCCAGAAGGACTCGAACCTTCGACCCTCAGATTAGAAATCTGATGCTCTATCCAGCTGAGCTATGGGCACATCAATCATTGGGACTAGAATTTGTTACCAGAGCCTGGTGGATTTGAGAAATGGATCTTGTCGTCTGATTCTGCTTTTCAAGGCGTCGCGGAAGTCCTAAACAAGGCTCCTGATTATGGAATTTGATGCCCTTATATTAGGTGGCGGCCAACTATCCAAAATGTTGGCTGAAGCGGGGCGATCCCTCGAAAAAAAAATTGTGTATTGGGGCAAATCAACTGATCCTTGCGGGAAGGCTGGTTTTCGTTCTGAGCCTGATTTGGCAAAAGCTCTCGAGTTGGCTCCGCTTGTCTTGTTCGAGAATGAGTTTGTCGACACCGAGAATCTTTCAAAATTTTTGAGCAAAGATCATACATGTTTTCCTGATCTTAGGGTGATCGCATCGGTGCAGGATAAGCTTAATCAAAAGAAACTGTGGGACAAAACTGGGCTTCGACATCCCGAATATAAAATTCTCGACTCAACGGGAGACCTTAGAAAATTACTTAGTGAAGTTGCCGATGAATTTGGGGGCGAATTTGTCCTGAAATGGTCGCGACTTGGCTATGATGGTTACGGGACTTACTTTTTCACTGGCGAATTTGATTCAGCCCTTGAATTTTGCCAAAAGGCTCGTTCCAAGAATATTCCAATCTATGCGGAGAAGAAAATTGATTTCGTCAAAGAAGTTTCGCTTGTTGGAGCTTGTCGTGAAGAAGAGGCGTACTTTTATCCCCTCATCTGGAGTGTTCAGGAAAATGGCATCTGCCGAGAGGCTTTAGGGCCGGCTGTTAAGTTGGGCGTTGATCCAGACATGGAGATCGAAGCCTTAAAGATTGGTAAATCCATCGCTGCTTCATTTGTGTTGGAGGGAGTATTTGCGGTGGAAATGTTTATCGATCAAAACAAGGAACTTTGGATTAATGAATTGGCGCCCCGGGTTCACAATACTGGGCACTTTAGTATGAGCGCCTATAACATTGATCAATTTGAACTACATATGAGATTGGCTTTTGGCTTGGAAATTCCAAAACTGGAATGTCGCACAAGCTATTGGGGAATGCGGAATATCTTGGGGGCGGGCGAATTTCAGATTCCGACGGAACGTCTCGAAATTTTGCAAAACAACTGTGGCAATGGCCTTGAATGTTTTTGGTATGCTAAAGATGAAATCAGGCCAAGACGTAAGATGGGGCATATAAATTTTGTGGCATCGAATGAGTCGGAGTTAAATGATCAACGCGAGCGGGCGGAAAAAATAGAGAGAGAAGTTTGGGGGGCATTGAAATGACATCAGCTAAGAACAAGAAAAGAGCGCAAGTCTCCATTGTTATGGGAAGTGATTCCGACTGGAAAATCATGAAAGCCGCGACCGAATGCTTGTCTGAATTTTCCGTTCCCTATGAAGCCAAGATTGTTTCGGCCCACCGAACACCTGAAAAGATGTCTAAATTTGCCAAGGATGCCGAAGCTCGGGGAATTAAGCTAATCATTGCGGGAGCGGGAGGTGCGGCGCATCTACCAGGCATGCTCGCTTCATTCTCAAGCCTCCCTGTTATCGGTGTTCCCGTTAATATTACTAAATTGGATGGTAAAGATTCGTTATTGTCGATTCTGCAAATGCCCAAAGGCGTTCCGGTGGCTTGCGTGGCGATAGATGGCGCTTACAATGCTGGAATTTTAGCGATCAAAATCTTGGCCTTTGGTGGCGAATCTACAAATAAAAAACTGGCGAAGGGCTTAGGCCGCTTTCGCGACCAGCTCCGACGCCAGGTTGAAAAGAAGAAATTGAAATAATGACTAAGAGTTCTCGAGAATATAATCGAGCTGCTCCTTTTCCCCCTCTTCTTTGGCGTGATCAATAAGGTCTTTAAGGAGGCCGTAGCGTTCGTCAATTGTTCTGACAAGTTCAAGGACTTTGTTCACAGCGATCCTTCTTCGTAGGGCTTCTTTTGGTTTGGGACGAATATCGACAAAACAAAGAAGCTTATTAAATTCCATCATAAACTTGACGAGATCGTCTACCGATCGAGTCATTGCGGCCGCCGTACGACCTTCTTCGCCGCCTTGAGTGTTGATCAAACTGGCCGCGAGTTTGCCGAGGGATGACCAGCGTCGTCCGACGATAAAATTTGAATTGAGATCACGAGGCAAAAGATTTCCTAATAATGCCCATGCCATTTCCGATTTAAATCGGAATCCGATTTCTTCGACAGGAACTTGGGTAAAAGCGATATAAAAATTTTCCATCGAAGGATCGTCGCAGAGAAGCGCTTGGAGGTATCTTGAAAATTGCATGAGCGCAAAGGCAACATCGAGCTTGTTCAAATATTTAAAGTGTCCTGATCGAGATTCCACCACTTCGAATTCAACACGCCCGTTCTTGGATTGAATCAGAGCTGTGACCCCGTAATATTGTAGTGTTTGATAAAGGACTTCCAGGCCGACGATATAGGCCGTGCCGGAATTGTAGCTCGAACCGGGAAGTGGTAGGGGCAAGTTACCATCATAACGAATCGGCCTATTAATGGGATCTGGCTGATAAACATCATCCGGATCTTCATCATCTCCTGGCCCACTTAGAAATGCGCTGTCTATGGATGAAGATTTTCCATTTTTGGATAGTTCAGCCGACTGCGTTTTAAATACTTGGCTCCGGTTTGTGGAATGAAAGGCCAAATCCATAACGAAACCGTCCACATCGTCTGGAATGTCTACCTCTAGTTGGCTGGCCGAAGCTAAAGCCATGAAGCCGGTGTTTATCGTGACCGCAATTAGTATATTTATTGCCGAGATGCGGCAATTCCCCCAAGTTTTCATATTCAAAATCCCCCTGATTATGACGCTACGCAGGTGGTAATTGGCGATCAAGAAAAAGCACCCGACGCAGGCCTTAGACGCAAACAGTCATAGGATCACCCCTTGGATTTTGCTTAAAAAGCCTTTAATATCAATAACTTATATATTAATCTGGTGGCTATTTACTAAAACTTTTAAATATGATAGTAATACCAACCGTGGCAGCCTTTTTTTCCGCCTGAAGCTGCCATCAAAAATAGAGTGAGTAATAGAGTAATAATCTGAGCCTTAAATACCCGTCTTGTGGGTGTTGGCCAGCAAATTTAATCCGGGGGTACGTGAGTAATGGGAGTACAGAAGGCCGCAGTTAGCACTGCAGTAGTCAGACCAACTAATATTAAAAGAAGTCCATTCGGCAAAAAGAGAAATTTTGCCAAGAAGAGCGCTGAACAATCCACGAATGTTACACCAGATAAATTTGATGAAGGTCAGAAGGTTGTCTATCCGGGACATGGTGTAGGACAAATTCTCTCTGTTGAAATGAAGGAAATCGGTGGCGTTTCGATTCCTTTTTATATGATTCGAATTTTGGAAAATGATATCACCGTTATGGTTCCTTTGAACAAGGTTAAGTCAGTAGGCGTTCGTCTGATTGCTAGTCCCGATGACGTTAAGCGTGTTTACGACATGCTTCGCGAGAAATTAATTGTTGTGGAGCAAACCACTTGGAATCGGCGCTACCGGGAGTATATGGAAAAAGTGAAAACTGGATCCGTATTTGAGATCACGGAAGTTCTTCGAGATCTTTGTGTGATTCGTGCTGATAAAGTTCTTTCGTTTGGCGAAAAGAAGATGCTCGAACTAGCTAAGAGCTTACTCGTTAAAGAATTGGCTATTGCCGAGGACTCAGATGAGCCCTCGGTTGAAGCTCAGATCGAAGAAATTTTTTCGTCTAAATAAGTTCTATGAAAGCTGACTTTTCAGCCGTCGTTGTTGCTGCGGGGGAGAGTCAGCGTTTTCGAAGCCAACTTCCAAACTCGTCTGGGTTTAATTCAAAGTCTCTAATACGTTGGGAGGCTAAAGCGCTCTTTGTTCACACTATAGAGGCTTTAAGTTCGGTATTAGAATTTAAGGAGCTATGTCTTGTTGTGAGGGATGGGGATGAGAAAACTTTTCTGGATGAAATCCAAAAAAGTTCACTAGTTTCTAGGCCGATCAGGATTATTAAAGGTGGCGCTCGCAGGCAGGATTCTGTGCGCTTAGGCATTGAGTCTTTGAAGCCTGTTAATCGAATTGTCATACATGATGGAGCGCGACCCTTCTTAGACCAAAATTTTTTGAGCTCGTTGTTCGATCAAGCAGCCAATGTGCCAGCCTTGATACCGACTCTTAGTATAAAGGAGACGCTTAAGGAAGTGGCCGAGGATGGTTCTGTCATATCCACACACGATCGAAGGAAATTCTTTCGGGTTCAGACACCGCAGGTTTTTGACTCTAACTTGATTCGCAAGGTACATTTGGAATTAAAAGATTCGCCAATAGAATTTACGGATGATGCAATGATGCTTGAATACTTGGGCCATCGGGTAATGACTCACCCTGGAGATGCTCAGAATATAAAAGTGACGGTGCCATCAGACTTGGACAATCGAATCGGCAAGGTGTGGAAAAATGTTGGATAATCTTAGAATTGGTTTAGGCACGGATGCACATGCTTTTGGTGAAGCCTCCGGACCAATTTGGGTTGGGGGTGTGCAAGTAGAACATAGTCGAAACTTAGACGGCCATTCGGACGCCGATGTGCTTGTTCATGCGCTCGTCGATGCATTGTTGGGAGCTCTCAATATGGGCGATATCGGAGAGCATTTTCCTTCGAGTGATCCACAGTGGAAAGGTGCGCCGAGCTTGGATTTCCTTGCCTGGACTCGGGACCAGCTTGAAAAGAGGGGGGCAAAAATTCTGTCCGTTGATTCGGCGATTATGGCTCAGGAACCGAGAATGAAGCCCTATATTGGGAGCATTAGGCAAAAATTAAGTGAATGCCTACGGATTGAAGCCTCTCGGGTTTCGGTAAAATCGACGACAACGGATTACCTGGGATTTGTCGGTCGCAAGGAAGGAATCGCGGCACAAGCTGTTTGTCTTTTAGCCTTGCCTGAAGCTAAAAAGTCTTGATGGCCACCATTGTACGAACACGTTTTGCTCCATCTCCCACGGGCTTTATGCATATTGGAAATGCTCGAACGGCTTTGTTTGCGTACTTGTACGCACGACATTGTCGAGGAAGATTTATTTTGAGGATAGAGGACACCGATCAAGAAAGATTGGTCGATGGTGCGGAGGCCGCCATCTATCGCGATCTTAAATGGCTCGGGCTTGAGTGGGATGAAGGCCCTGATGTCGGCGGACCGGTGGGACCCTACCGATGCTCTGAGAGATACCATCTTTACGAAGATCATATTAAAAGAATCCGAAAAAACGCCCGTGTCTATCGGTGTTTTTGTTCACCCGGGCAATTAGATCAGGATCGCAAGCTTTTATCTTCTCAAAACAAAGTCATCAAATATGTTGGCCGCTGTCTTTCGATTTCTGAGGCAGATTCTGAAAGTCGAGCCAAGACGGACAAGTTTGTTTGGCGAATGCATGTTCCTGAGTCCGGAGAATCTATTGCGATTCAGGACAAAATCAGAGGCGAAGTCAAAATGACTCCGGATATTATCGGTGATTTTATTATTTCTCGTTCGACCGGGATTCCCGTATTTTTATTTGCCAACGCTGTGGATGATGCGGTGATGGAAATTACACATGTCACTCGGGGCGAAGACCATTTGTCCAATACATTTCGACAGGTTTTAATTTTTCGAGCGCTAGGATATCCAGAACCTGTTTTTGCACACCTTCCCATGATTGGGGATACGGACGGTGGGAAATTTAGCAAGCGAGCGGGAAGTCTTTCGATTGAAAATCTCAAAGATGAGGGGTTTATCGCCGAGGGAATTATTAATTATATGGCTTTGCTTGGCTGGTCACCGGGGGATACTTCTGAAACGGGAGAAAAGTTTTCTAAGGAAGAACTTGTCGATCGGTTTGATTTAGATCGTGTTCACAAGAGTCGCGCATTGTTTGATTATAACAAGCTTCGATTTTTAAATCAGACTCATCTCCAGAATCGATCACCTGAAGACCTGGCCAAGCTTGTTCCCCCTTCGAATCCTAAGTGGTCTGGAATTTGGAAAGATGCCGTGGCACTAATCCAACATGATATCTCAACATTAAATGAGATTCATAAAATTGAGAGTTTTTTGGAACAACCCGATTTCGATTCCTCTCCGATGGCTGCCGATGTGTTGAGAACGGACCAAAATCGAAAAATAATCTCGCAAGGACTTGTTTCGATAAAAGAGAAGATTTCGTCCGGAAGTTCCATTGAAGAGGCACTCAAAGACGGAATTAAAAAGGTTGGAAAAGATTTAAGTGTAAAAGGAAAAGAATTGTATTTTCCTTTTCGTATGGCCCTTACAGGTAAGGACGCCGGCCCTGAATTAAATCCCCTGGCGAAGTTAATCGGATCAGAGGCCGTCGTGGCTCGCTTGGAGCGAGCTGTAGAATTTGGATCTCAAACTCATTAAGGAATTTGTGTTGTGACTGAGCTGGTAAGGCCTAAGGAGGGACGTTTTGTTCTTCAAAGCCCGTTTAAGCCTGCAGGCAGTCAACCCGATGCCATTGAGACTTTAGTATCGGGGTTGAAGAATAATCTTAAACATCAGGTTTTGCTTGGGATTACTGGCTCGGGAAAAACCTTTACCATGGCCAACATCATTGAGCGTCTCAATCGACCGAGTTTAGTGATCGCTCACAATAAAACTTTGGCAGCACAACTTTTTATGGAGTTTAGGGAGTTATTTCCACAAAACGCCGTCGAGTATTTTGTGAGTTACTATGATTATTATCAGCCGGAGGCCTATGTTGCATCTTCGGATACTTACATCGAAAAGGATTCAGCTATAAACGACACGATTGATAAAATGCGGCACTCAGCAACTCGATCGCTTTTGGAGCGTAATGATGTAATTATTGTTTCCTCAGTTTCCTGTATTTACGGTCTTGGCTCACCAGACGCCTATTACGGGCTTCTTCTTCATTTGAATAAGGATCAGGAAATCACTCGGGATGACATTATTTCTAAGCTCGTTCAGATTCAGTATCGAAGGCGGGACGATGATTTTGAAAGAGGTTGCTTTAGGGTGCGCGGGGACGTCATCGAGATTTTTCCAGCTAGCGAAGAAAAGCGGGCCGTAAGAGTTGAGCTTTTTGGGGATTTTGTCGAAAGCCTCTCCGAAATTGATGCTCTGACTGGGAAGAAGTTGAAGGAGCTATCCAAACTATCTGTTTATCCGACGACACATCATATTACGGAAGAGGAGATGCTGGAGAGAGCTCTTCGAACGATTAGGGAAGAAGTGAATGAACGATTTATCGAGCTAAAGAATCAGCGCAAAATTCTTGAAGCCAAACGAATCGAGCAACGAACGAACTTTGATTTGGAGATGATAAAACAACTCGGATTTTGTTCTGGGATCGAAAATTATTCAAGACACCTAACGGGCCGCAAACCCGGGGAGGCGCCTTATACTCTTTTGGATTATTTTCCAAAAAACTTTCTTCTGTTTGTCGATGAAAGTCATGTCACGATTCCACAGATTCGAGCTATGTACCATGGTGATCGCAGTCGGAAAGAAACTTTGATCGAGCATGGTTTTCGCTTGCCCTCTGCCTTAGACAACCGACCTTTAAAGTTTGAGGAATTTACTGAGCGAGTAGGGCAAAGCGTTTATGTTTCGGCGACCCCATCAGCCTACGAAATGGAACTTTCGAGGCCGAATATTGTGGAGCAGATTATTCGCCCAACAGGACTTTTGGATCCTAAAATTGAAGTAAAGCCGGCGACTCATCAGATCGATCATCTGATTCCGATTTTGAGAGAGCAAGTCAAGGCGGGAGATCGGACGCTCGTGGCGACCTTAACCAAAAAGAGTGCGGAACATCTTACGGAATATCTTCAGTCATTAAATTTTAGAATTCGTTATATGCATGCTGACGTCGAAACGATGGAGCGATCTCAGTTGATTAAAGATTTAAGAACGGGCGAGTATGATATTTTAGTGGGAATCAATCTCTTGCGTGAAGGTCTGGATATCCCAGAGGTGAGTCTGGTGGCCATTTTGGATGCTGATAAAGAAGGATTTCTGAGATCAACAACGGCACTTTTGCAGACCTGCGGGCGATCTTCTCGGAACCTTAAGGGGCGTGTGATTATGTTTGCCGATGAAATTACGCGCTCCATGAAGGAATGCATTGAGATAACGGAAGAAAGGCGGAAAACCCAGGCGGAATATAATCAAACACATAAGATTATTCCCGATACCATCAAGCGTGAGATTCAAAAATCTTTGCACGAAGTGGCTCAGGAAACAGGCTTGTTGGGCGAGGCCGAGGTTATCAGAGATCTTGGTGAGCTTGGATCGGACCTTGGGGTTCTCGAGAAACAAAAACTGGAAGCAATCAAGAATCTTGATTTTGAACGCGCGGCCCAATTGAGAGATCGAATAGTCAGTCTTAAAAATGGCTATATGTTAAAGTCATAAACCGTGAAGGAACGCATTCAAATTTCTCGCGATGACATTCAATCCTTGCCACAGGCGTCGGGTTGCTATCTTTTTAAGGAAGTTGCGGTAGCGACGGGAAAAGAGAAAATTCTGTATGTGGGTAAGGCGAAGAATTTGCGAAATCGTGTGCGGCAATATTTTGTAGCTGCGCATGACCAACGAGCCTTCGTAAAATTTATACGAGAGAAAACCAATTGTATTGAATTTATGATTGCTCGGGATGAGACTGAAGCTTTGGTGTTGGAGAATGAGCTGATTAAAAAGCACCGACCTCCATATAATATCCATCTTCGTGATGATAAGCGTTATTTGAGCCTTCGATTTGACCTTCAGCATGAATGGCCAAGAGTCGAATTGGTCAGAAAAGTGAAGAAAGATGGAGCAACTTACCTCGGTCCATTTCTCTCTAGCCAAAAGCTTAGAGAGACAATCGATATCATGCAGAAGATATTTCAACTTCGAACTTGTCCGGATTCCAAGCTATATAATCGCTCTCGTCCCTGCATCGAATACGATATTAAACGATGTGTAGCGCCTTGTGTGGGCTATGTGAGTCGCGAAAAATACTTGGGGCTTTGTCGGGATGCTTTGTTATTTCTTAAAGGTCAGAACAAGGATCTTTTGGATAAGTTTCGATCTGCTATGGAAGCATTCGTCCGGGCTGAAAATTATGAAGAAGCGGCGGTGGCGAGGGATCGAATTGCTTCAATCGAGGGGATCACAAATCAGGAACTAAGCGTAGTCAGACCGAATGATTTGCAGCTCGGGAAAGATTTAGATGTCGTTGCCTTAGCTGGGTCCGAACTGGCCGTAGTCATTTGCGTCCTTTATTTTCGAGACGGTATATTGAGAGATCAACGGCTATTTGAAATCGATCGCCACGAACTTGATGATCTTGAGATTTTGGATCAGTTTCTGTCGCGATACTATACGGACGAAGTTTATACGCCTCATGAAATTCTAGTACCATGGAATATTGATTCGAGCTTCAATAAGGAACGCCTTCCTTTGATTACTCCGAGGCTAGCCGATAAGAAGGAACTCGTTCAGTTAGCTCAAAAGAATGCTGAAGCTAGATTGCAGGCGAAGCGTGCTAAGGCAGAAAAACTGGCGGAGATCCTTAGCCTTCTTCAGTCTAAGTTGGGCTTGTCCAAATGGCCTGAGCGAATGGATTGCTTGGATATATCTCACCATCAGGGGAGTGAAGTTGTAGCCTCAGTCGTGCGCTTCAATCGTGCTGTTCCTGATAAAGAGAATTATCGAAAAATATTTTTGGAGCATCAAATTGTTGATGATTTTGCCTGCATGAGAGAAGCCATTGAGAGGCGTTATAGAACAGAAGAGGACCTACCTGATCTAATCGTTATCGATGGGGGTAAGGGACAGCTTTCGAGTGCGGAGTCGATTCTCAAAGAAATGAATTTTTTGGATAAGGTTGATTTGATCAGTTTGGCCAAGGCTCGTTCGGACGGGGAGGAAATTGATCCTCATAATCCTAAAAACCGTGAGAGGATTTTCAAGCCCGGCCAGAAAAATCCAATTCTATTAAAGCAGTCTTCGCAGGAAGAATTGCTTCTTAGCTTTATGAGGGATGAAGCTCATAGATTTGCAATTAATTACCATCGACTTCGAAAGGCGAGGGCGCTTTCGGTTTCAATTCTTGATGAGATTGAGGGGATAAGTTCTAGAACTAAGCTAAAGCTCTTGAAAAATTTTGGAAGCCTCGAAGGAATCATACAAGCCCCGGATATGGAGTTGCTTAAGTTCCTTAAGGGACCAGCTCTGGAGAGATTGAGGGAGAAATTGGCGTCATCGATTTCTATAGACACTGATTGAGCCGTATGAGTCACTATTAGAGTTATGCTCGCCGCTGCCATGATCTTTGCGGGTCTTGTCGTCCAAGACCCTAATCTGTATCTTCCTCCTCCAATTCCACCCAAGGAGAACCATTGGACCTTGCCCCAACCCTATATTGGGTTTCATGTTGGGGCGGATGCCTCTCGGCGCAGATTTAGTGAGGACACTCGAACTCGCGAGAAAATGCTGAAGATCGGCATGCCGATGGCATTTTATCAGGTTTATGATTATGGCGTGGATCGTTTGCAAGTCATTCTCTGGCCTGAATTGACAGTTGGTAATCGACTCCTAGGGGGCTCAATAGGAGCAGGCCCAGAACAAGTTTTCGATATTGGCCCATCATCAGCACCTTTGGCTCTCGTGATGGGCTTCCAGGCAGGAATTCACACTTCCTTCATATATAATGATGATCATATTCAAGATGTCTGGAACCAAGATATGAATACATTCAAAAAAATTAGCTTGGCTGGAGTTGCCAGGGGGTATTCCGGAGTGGAGTTTCCTTGTGTTGAAGACACTAGATTTCGAGTTTTGATCGACATACAATTCTACGTTGGGAAGATCGCTGAAAATACGATTCGATTTCGAAAATCTGAAGAAATCGGAATGACAGCGGGCCTCGATTTTCAGTTTTTGTTTTAAAGGTATCCGAATAAATTTCTAGTTTCCGAAAGGATCTTACTCACCAGTGGACCTTGAAGGCCTTTGTTCTTTTGGCTGAGCGTTTGCTTTGTGATTCTAAGTGTTCGGGATTTGGAGCCAACTTTGGGTCTCAGTATTCCTTGGGGTTCAAGTTTTTTGGCAGCTTGGTTCCCTAAGCTTGTTTTTTGTGATTCTGTGTTTATTGAGTTTCTGTGGGTCCCAACGACTAATTCTGTTGGGACTGGGCTTCGGGATTTCAATAGGATTCTGCGAATATTATTTTCATCCGCCAAAATACCAAAGCCTATCGAGTTACGAGAAAATTCGAGGTCTTCCACGGGAGTATAGAGGAAGTGGGGATGCTTCCGGATCTCATTCTTACGCGCCTCGACCCCTCCTGACTCGGCAACTGCGTGAAGCCTTATTTTTAGGAAAACAGGGGGCCCTGGATCAGAATGTCTGGGCTTGGGCAAATCATCTCGGCATTTCTCACCTCTTGGTCATCTCAGGACTTCATTTTGAAATTTTGATTTTGCTTGCACTAGTAATATGGAGATTTCTTTTGAGATATACAAGTTTCAGCCGACGATTGATGTGGGTTTATATTTTGTTGAGCCTTACTTTGCTTGTGTTTTTGGGGGTGTGTGATGCAGGAGTTTCTCTCTGGCGTGCGGGAATAATGAGCTTAGTAATTTATGGATTGATGAAATTATATCCATCTCTCCAACGAATTAATCGCAGCAATTTGCTAGCGCTACTGGGAATCATTTTTCTAATAGTCAAACCCAGCCTTTCTCTGTCGAGAGGCTATATCTTTTCATTTTCCATTACAGCCATGCTTTTACACTTTTCAAGAGGAGGTGACCGCTATCCGGCATGGAAACTTCAACTGCTTATTGGGGTTCTGGTCTATGCTGTTTCTAGTATTTATCTTAGTGATCTCAGTGGCCTCAGTTTTTTCCTGAACCTCTTTATGGGGATCGTCTTTACATGTTTTATACCAATTTCTATTGGCCTAGGGGCGTTTCATCATTCTTTAGACGTTTGGCTAACGGGTAAATTGGAGAAATTCTTTCAAGCCATGGAGTGGATGTCTGGGGCTAGTCAATGGACCGATCTTCCACTCCTCTCGAACTTTCAAGCGTTTTTTGTTTTGGGAATAATGCTGTCGTATCTCTACTATCGAAGCTGGAATCGCCTCACTGTCGTACTACTAGGCGCCATCGTTAGTATTGGCCTGGTAGCGTGGCTTCCAAGCTATACACAAAATGACTCTTTGGTCATCGATCAGATTGATGTGGGTCAAGGCGATGCTTACTTGATTTCAACAAGAGATTTTAAAATTTTAATAGATGGGGGACAGGGGCGGGCGGCTTATGAGTTCCTTAGGTCTAAAGAGATTCGTGAGGTATCTATTTGGGTGCTCAGTCATTTTGATCGAGATCATTCGGGATATTTCTCCTCCGGATTATGGCGACCGAAGTTCCAAGATCTAATTATTCCAAAGTTAGACCAGAGTTCGACTTCACGTGTCATACGCAATGAGTTTCTACAAAATCTATCGAGTTATCTGGATTCAGATTTCGTTCGAGGGGAGCGTTGCTATTCTCGTTATTGTCTTTGGTTCTGGTCAGCAACTCAGTCTGGGTCCAAGGCTGTTGCCAATAAGGATTCCCTTTGCCTACTGATTTATGAAAAGCAAGCAAAGCGTCCCATAGCCCTGTTTTTGGGCGACCTTCGGGCCAGTGGTGAGAGGGCGCTGGTCAATGAACTATCCCTACGTCGCTGGAGCTTTGATTGGAGCTCCCGGCTTCCCATCCTTAAATTGGCCCACCACGGTTCCAATTCTAGCAGTTCTTCGGTGCTTTTGAGATTTCTGCAACCAAACCTTACCCTGATCCCAGCGGGTAGACAGAACCACTATATGTTTCCGCGTATGGAGGTGATTAGAAGACTTCAAGCTTGGACAACAAACTTCATTCGTTCCGATGCTCAAGGGAATAGAAAAATAATTTTTGACTTTTGATTCATCAATGGAGAGCTTAGTCTATCAGGGTTAGCTGGTGCTAACGCGTACGGAAGGAGTTATTAATGAATGCGTCGAGTTCGCGTGCTGTAATGAGTAGAGTTTTTGTAAGTATAATGATGGTGACTTTGAGCTTTGGGTTGGGTGCCTGCGGTTCAAAGAAATCTGGAGGTGGCTCTAATGCTGATTCATCCTTTGGAACGGGTGCGTCAAGCTCTGGAGGTATTGGCTTAGGTACTTTGCAAAGGGTACATTTTGGTTTTGATGAATCAACATTAAACTCTGAGGGTCGCGAAACCCTTCAAAATAATGCCCAAATTATGATGAAGAATGGGAAGATGAAGGTTTTGGTCGAGGGTCATTGCGATGAGAGGGGTAGCAACGAGTATAATATTGCTCTTGGCGAGCGTCGCTCGAAGGCAGTTATCGACTATATGGTCAATCTTGGCGTTCAACGCTCTCGACTTGAGATGAAGAGTTGGGGTGAAGAGCGGCCGTTAGATCCAACTAAGTCAGATACCGCTTATAGCTTGAATCGAAGAGCTGAGTTTGTGATTTTGGCGAAATAATTCTTCGCTCTTTTTTTGTTTCTCAAAAGAACCCGCATCCATGTAAAACTAAGGGATGCGGGTTTTTTATTGTCTATTAAGTCTTGGTCTAACAAGTTTAATCGCTGGCTGTGCTCAAAGATTAGATGAGTTCGAAACGAGACTCACCGATTTGGATGAGCGCTCTAAGATCCTTGAATCGAAAAGTGGTCTTCCAATTGGCTCCGATAGAGAGCTTCTTGAAAGCAGGAAATTGGCGGATGTCAGGACACAAGTAACCGCCATCAAGAATGATCACACTCTTCTACAAGGCAAAGTTGAAAGTATTGAATTTGAAAATAAATCTTTGTCCGAGCGGGTGGCTCGCTTAGAGCAAGAATTAGATCGACTAGATAAGAAAGCTCAGGCTGCAGTTGTGGCCAGTCCGACCGAAGATAAAGGAAGCTCTCCAGATGCCGCCTATGAGATAGCCTTGGAAGCCCACCAAAAAGGTGATTTTTCGAAATCTCGGGATTTGTTCCTCAAATTCGTGAAAGAGAATCCCCAGCACCCCCTGGCCGATAATGCGGTTTATTGGATAGGGGAGAGCTATATGACTGAAAAGTCTTATCGCAATGCCTTGGTACGGTTTCAGGATTTGGTTGAAAAATTTCCAAACTCGGATAAACGCTGTGATGCCATGTCTCGTCAGGTTGATGCCTTCCAAGCCCTCGGTATGGATGAGGAGGCTAAATCGTATGGGGACCTGCGCACCAAGGAATGCCGAAAAAATTAATTTATATTTTAGCGTTTGAATCTTCTTGTGATGACACCTCAGTGGCTGTGCTTTGCAAGGAGCCCAACGATGATTTGCCAAAACTTGTTTCGTTGGCCGTTCAAAATCAGGATGAAGTTCATGCAAAATATGGCGGAATTGTTCCTGAACTGGCTTCGCGAGCGCATCTAGTCAATCTTTTGCCCTGTCTTCGCAAGGCTCTGACCGAAGCCAAACTGAAGATTGAAGAGGTTTCGTTGATCTGTGCGGCAGCCGAGCCTGGATTGGTCGGGTCCTTATTGGTAGGGCATACGGCCGCAAAAACATTAGCCTTCCTTTATAAAAAGGATTTTGTTTCTTGCCATCACATTGAAGGTCATTTGCATTCCATTTTATTAACCGAGCGACCGAGCTTTCCTCTCGTGAGTTTGGTTGTTTCGGGTGGACATACAAGTTTGTATGAATTGAGTTCAGTTTATGAGTGGCGACTCTTAGGCCAAACCTTAGACGATGCAATTGGAGAAGCCTTCGATAAAGGAGCTAAGTCACTGGGTTTGGGATTTCCGGGTGGGGCCGAATTGGAGATCTTGGCGAAAAGCGGAGATAATCTCGGCTATAAGTTTCCTAGCGTAAAAGTAGGAGAGTTTGATTTTAGTTTTAGCGGCCTAAAGAGTGAGTTTATGAGGATTCTTGTCCGTGAAGCCGAGTTGGTTAATCACCAGAATCTAGCGGCGAGTTATCAGAAAGCTTTATTCGATCATCTCGAAAGTCGATTGCGCAATGGATTGGAAAGTACGGGCTGTTTGAATCTCGCGATTGTTGGTGGTGTGGCAAAAAATCAAGAATTGCGATCACGACTTGAAGGGCTTAAATCTGAAGGCTTAATAGCTAATTTTTGGGCAGCTAAGCCCGAGTATTGTACGGACAATGCCGCGATGATTGGGATGACTGGATATCTTCGTTGGTCGCAAGGATTTCGTTCCGAGCTTAGCGATGATGTAAGATCCACCCACCGACCCAAACTAAAGAAGTTGAGTCGTGGCTAGAGCTAAATTTGGTCAGAATTTTCTTGTCGATAAAATCTGGCAAGAGCGAATTGTAAATTGGTTTCAGCCCAAGGGAGACTTTGCTGAAATTGGTCCTGGTCAGGGGGCTTTGACTCGTCTTTTAGAAAAGCGATTTAATAATTTTTGTGTTTTTGAGGTCGATCCAAAAATGCAAGAATATCATACTGGGAAAAAGAATTATGAGTTCATTTTACAGGATTTTTTGGATTGGAATTTTGAGCTACATTCAAAGGCTGTAAATAACTTTTCTCTAATTGGAAATCTACCCTACGAGTCCGGTACGGCCATCGTTAAACAGGTTGTGTATCATTGTGATCAAATCGACTATTTTTTATTTATGCTCCAAAAAGAGGTCGCGGATCGAATGTGTAGCTTACCGCGCAGAAAAAGTTACGGGAGCTTGAGCGTATTTTTTCAGAGTCAGTATGACTTTAAAATAAAAGGGAATTTGCCGCCCGGAGCCTTTAGACCCGCTCCTAAAGTGTTCTCGAGTTTGATCGAAGGTCACCGTCGTCAACGGAGCCCCCATCCCACTACAAGAGAATATTTTGAATTTATTCAAAGCTGTTTTCAAATGAAACGAAAGACCTTGAGAAATGTTCTAAAGAATCGTCTTTCAGCGCCACAGATCGATGAAATCTACAAGAAATTTGAATGGAATAGTAATATCAGAGCGGAGGAGATAGAGATTGATTTTTGGCCTAAGGTCTACGAAGAGGTTCTAAGTGTCTAAGACCAGCAATAATGAAGGCAACCTCATTGCGGAGAATCGCAAGGCTCGATTCAATTATCAAATTGGCGAGACCTTTGAGGCTGGACTTGTCTTGAAGGGTAGCGAAGTTAAGTCTTGTCGTGCCCATAAAGTCAATTTGACGGATGGATATGCGGCTTTTCGCGGAGACGAGTTGTTTTTACAAAATGTTCAGATCACTGAGTATTCGCATGCCAATCGAATGAATCATGAACCGCGGGCCGTAAGAAAACTTCTTTTACATCGTAAAGAGCTCAATAAATTGATTGGTCTGTGGAACTCCGGTGTATCACTCGTACCTCTGAAGATGTATTTTAAGAACTCCTATGTAAAAGTCCTTCTGGGCGCTGGAAAAGGAAAGAAAACACATGATAAGAGGCAGGACCTTAAGAAAAAGCAGGCGGATCGAGAAATCTCACGAGCGGTAAGGAGTCGTCGGAAGTGACGGAAAAGGCTGGAGCATTTTTATTTTGTGATGGGGCTTCGCGAGGAAATCCAGGACGTTCAGGCTGGGCCTATCTACTGATCGCGGGCGATAGGGTTAGAGAGGCTGGAGGCTTTGTTGAGAGGGCAACTAATAATCAGATGGAGTTGCAAGCCCTGTTGGAGGCCCTGAGATATTTAGACAGCCATCCGATCAAGGAAAAATTGATCAATGTTTACCTAGATTCTCAGCTTATTTTGTCAGGGGCCTCGGTTTGGAGATTTAATTGGAGCAAGCGAGGCTGGACGACAAAAGATGGCGAGGAAGTCAAAAACCTCCAGCAGTGGAAAGACTTGCATGAGTTGATGATCAAATTAGAAAAGAAGCTTTTGTTTAAGTGGTGGTATATTCCAGGCCATTCTGCCTATCCTTCGAATGAACGAGTGGACGAAATCGCAACGTCCTTTGCGGACTCTGAAGATTGTGATTTATATGAGGGTGCTTTAAAAAATTATTCGGTCAATTATGAGTCTGGCCTGGGTGAGTTAGAGAAATTCGAAACTAAAAGTGGATTTAAATCTTCTAAGTCGAGCTCAAGAAAACCGTATTATATTAGTGTTATAGGAGATCAAATTTTTCGAGACGCCACTTGGTCGGCTTGCGAAGCAAGAGTCAAAGGACGGCGCGCGGCAAAATATAAGAAAGTCGTCGATGAGTCTGAAGAGCGACGCGTTCTGAAGTCCTGGGGCCTTGAGGATCTTCTCTCAACCAACTCGTAGATTTTTGCGGTGAATCAAAGAACCTAGAATCAAAAATAGGAGAGAAATGAGAGGGCTCGCAATGTGGGCATCCTGAGATTCGGCTGACACTGAACAGCCTGACTTGCTACTAAAAGACGGTGGCCTAGGCTTACTCGGAGGAGTTGTTTCATTACCGGGTAAATCCGGAATGCTCAATCCAGCCTCGATTCGAAAGTCTCTAAGATCGTTGGAGTCGACATCCCCATCTAGGTCCCAATCTGCTCGAATATCGCCCTGCTCCCAAAAAGAGAGGTAAGTATTCTGGTCATCCAATTCGTTCGCCAGGCCATCAATGGTTAAATCAAGCTTTCCACCCCAGTCGAAATCAACTGAATGCCAAGATATATAATTTGCTGGAGGTACCGTCAGTCTATCATACTGCATTTTTATACTCGCCTGCTCGCCGCTCGGTATTTGGAAAATCAACACATCTTCAATGGGAAGAGAGGAATTGATTTGTGCCTTGGAAACATGACGAGAGTTCAAGCTTGAATTGAAAACAAGATCCTCATTGAAATTCTGTACGCCATAATATTTAGTCCAATACGTTCTTATATTTTGAGGTGGTGGCCAGATGCCTAGGTGTTCCCAACCTCGTTCGGAATTCGTATGGCTTTTATTATAAAAATATAGGCCCCAGGTTTCGTTCGGTAACTCGACGGTCGTATAATTAAGTTCTCCAGACAAGGCGCTTGGTATGTGGGGCGGACTCATGACGACCTTGGCGTTTACAATTCTTGAGTTTCTAATCGTTAAGCCCTTGGGTTGCCAATAAATCTCAAAAGCCCGCCCTGTGTCATAAATGCTTGGATTATAAACTTTCCCGCCACTCGACAAATGTATTACATAAGTCTTCTCTTGATTGTCTTGGAAAAGAGTGTCTCCATAAATTGTTGCAGGGTAATCAGCGTTGGGCGGTAAAATGTCCGGAATTATATAAGGCCCCAGCGCCACATCCTGGCACAGCAAACTATAAAATAAAATAATGCTAGGCACCCTCGTATGCTCTCCGAATCTTCATCCAAGGAGAAGAAAAACTTATTGCGACTTACCGAGATAAGGGATCATTCGCTCTATTCGTTCTTGAAATCGCCAATGATTTCCGGAATGTCCTGCCTTGTATTCGAAGGTATCAACTTTTGCCCCAAAACTAAGAAGCTTATTGGTCAGCTGGCGTTGCCCCCATTGTGAAGCGTATTCATCCTGGAGGCCGCAATCTAAAAGTATCAATTTTATTTTCTTAAGATTTTCTTTGTATTTCTCGGCTTTGATAAGAGGATCCCACTGTTGGTATCGCTCCCAAATTTCATCAATTATTTGGCCTGAGCGGGTATCAAAAAAGAGATCACCGAAAAGTGGGCCTTGCTTTGGATTGGGCGCGTAGCAGGCTGCTAATGACAAAGTCATAAGACAGCTTAGCTTGCGAAAGCCCTGACTACCTGGATTGGGTCGTGCAAAGAAATAGTCCAAAAACTTTTGAATTCCACCAGCGGCCTCGATTTCTATCATTGCGGGATGAAGCGAAGGTAAAAGTGAAACTTCAAAAAAGCAATCTCCCGCCGAGCTATTGACGATTGAAAAGACTTCCGGTCGCTCCATGGCAATTTGCAATGCACCGAATCCACCACTGGAGTGCCCCATTAAGATTCGCTCGTTTGCAGAAGCTGAAGTTCGAAAATTTTCATCTATAAATCCTACGAGCTCGTCACAAATGTAATCCATATAGTTGCCGAGAGAAGGAGAATTAATATATTGGCTTGAGCCCAGGCGAGAACTTCCATCAGGAAAGGCAACGATCATTTCCGGAATTCTCTTTTCGATAATAGCCCTGGTGACTTCCGTCTCAAAATTCCAAGAAAACACTCCATCTTCGTATAAAAGCTTACTGCCACGACCTCCCCAGCCCACCAAGTAAAAGACGACTGGATAGGTCTCCGAACGTTTAGGATCATAAGTAGGGGGTAGGTAAACGTGGAGTTTTCGGTCATGGGGGTCGCCCATTGGAAAGTTTTTGATTGCTCGGCTGGAATGGTTTAGGACCTGGATCATGAAATCCTCATACAAACAAAACGCTAATCGGTCTTCAATTATTCTCAATAGCCCTATCGGGAAGATAGAGATTTTTCTAGGTAGTCGAGGCCTCGTGGGATTATCGACCGCTCGTGAACCGAAGGCTACTAAGATTGGGGTGGCAATGGATGAACTTTTAAACCAGAAAGCTAAGACTCAGTTGAGGGAATATTTTGAGGGCACAAGATCGAGTTTTGACCTCCCGATAGAATGGAGTGGAACAGATTTTCAGCAAGAGGTCTGGAAAGAAACCATGAAAGTTAGAGCTGGTAACACTAGTACGTATGGAGAGATTGCAAAACGAATCGGCCGGCCAGAAGCCTACCGAGCCGTCGGGCAGGCCTTGAACAAAAATCCTTGGATGATCGTCGTGCCCTGTCATCGCATTTTAAATTCAAAATCCGAACTTCACGGCTACGCTTTAGGGTTGAAGGCCAAGGCTTGGCTCCTTGAGCACGAACATCTTCATTTCGGTCGTACGGAAAGGGCTGAACTTCGGGCATCGAAAAAGCGAAGAGGGCGAGCAGCCCAAGCTCCAGCGTAGTCGACGCCAATGCGTGCCGCTCTTTTGATTTGCGCTTGATAGGGCCTTTTACAAAAAAACACTTTCTCGCCCACTAAATCCATGGCGTTCCAGCTTCTATTAATTCCAAGGGCGCGTGTGAATTTTCCGGGTCCACTCAAGTCTATCTTCGGGTCGCTTAGCGATTCAGCGGCTCGGATGAGTACAGCTTGCGGATCGCCCTTACCAGAGCAGACGATATTGAACATTTGGTAAATTCCATAGATCAAATAGATGTAAGCAAAACCCGGTGGTCCAAACATAACTTCAGTTCTCTTTGTTCGGCCTTTGGCGGAATGACAGGCGAGGTCTTTTTCGCCCAGGTAAGCTTCCGTTTCTACGATTCGTAGTTCAAATTTCTTGTGTTTATTGCGAATGATCAAAGAGCATCCGATCAAGTCTCGAGCTACAGCATCGGCGGGTCGATTAAAGAATCTACGATTAAGTTTTCTCGCTGGCATGGGTTGAATTTGTTAACCTCAGTTTGTGAGTAGTAAATCAAGTCTATCTAATCAAGATCGTTCGATGATTGCCGCAGAAATCAGGTTTTTAGGGGAGATTTTGGGGGAGGTCATTCGAGAGATCAGCGGCGAAAAGATTTATCGATTGGAAGAAAGAATTAGGCACCTCTCAAAAAAAGCCCGATCAAAAGATAGGGTAGCCCAGAAGAAATTAACTGAGGTCATTTCAGATTTGAGCACTGCTGACGCATACGAAATTGCCTTGGCATTTACAGTTTACTTTGAACTTATCAATATTGCTGAAGAAAACCACCGGATTCGGCTATTGAAGCGGCGCTCGAAAAATCGACAACTTGCAAAGGAATCGATCGAGGAAGCTCTTAAAATTATCAAGCGAACATTGAAGCCGAGTCAGATCACCGAAATTTTAGGCGAGTTGGATATTCAGATTGTTTTTACCGCCCATCCGACCGAGTCAAAGCGTCGAACAATTCTTTCAAAGATTCATCGAATTTCTATGCTATTGGAGGATGAAACTCCTGGAGACTACTCAAAGACACTGCCCGATAAAATTAAGAAGGAGGTCACTTCACTTTGGCTGACATCTAGACACCGACTCAAACGGCCAGAGGTCATTGATGAAGTGAAGACGGGTCTATGGTATTTTTCGAATTGTTTATTCGACGCTCTTCCGGACTTGGAAATTGAGTTTAAAGGGCTACTTTCAAAGTCTTTTAAGGGCCAAAAATTATCACCAACATGGCTACACTTTGGATCCTGGATTGGCGGCGACCGAGACGGTCACCCCGATGTAGGCGCCGAAGTTACGGTTCAATCATTGAATCTTCACCATGAGGCAGCGAGCTACCGCCTCGCGTACGAGCTGCGAAAGCTAGCCTCCCTTATCAGCTTTTCATCCGATAGAGAACCGCCTGATCCTAGGCTGAATCCAATTCTAGGTTATTGGCAAAAAGATGGCTCCTTGCGAAAGATTTTAGATCGTTATTCCCAAGAGCCATACCGGGCGGCTACTTTATGTTTGGCCGCCACCTGTCATATTTTGAAACGTTCGCAGATTGTAGAAAATTTTCGAATTATACAATCTTGTTTAGAGGAAAGTCGTGTCTGGCCCACTATACAGTCTGAGTTCGAAAATATTTGGCGGCTGATCAGATTGTTTGGACTGCATGCTGCCGCGCTGGATATTCGTCAGGAATCGTCTGTACATGAAGAGGCTATGAATGAGATTTTAAGAGAGCTTAAAATCAATGATAATTATATAGATTTGAGCGAATCCGAACGCGAGAAAGTGCTTGGCGATTTTCTTATTCAACTCGATACAAAAGAGAATGATTTTGAATTTAAATCTACTAAAATTAGCGATGTCATTGAACCTCTGAAGCGGTTGTCTAGGTTTGATTCGGAGAGTATTGGTCAATACATCATCAGCATGACTTGCGCGGCCTCGGATATGCTGGAAGTTTTATGTTTTCTTAAGATCGCGAAGATTAGAATGCCGATCACACCGCTCTTTGAAACGAGACAAGACTTGGAAAATTCGGTTGCTACTCTGAGTTCGATTTTTTCCAATTCTAGCTATAGAGATTTTTTAGCTCAATCAGGGAATGATCAGTGGGTTATGTTGGGTTATTCGGACAGCAACAAGGATGTCGGTTACCTTAGCTCCAACTGGCTTGTCTACCAAGCTCAGGCGAGAATCTCTGAGGCTTCGAAAGCTTGGAAAGTTAAGATACATTATTTTCACGGACGCGGAGGAACGATCGCACGAGGTGGGGGCCCGGCCGCTCGTGCGATCATGGCTCAGCCCATTGGGCTGCGAGAGCCTAAGATCCGAATTACAGAACAAGGTGAAATTCTTTCTAGCCGTTACCATCGGATCGAGATCGCCAAGAGAGTCTTGGGGCAGATTGTTTATGGAACAATGATTGGATCAGCCCTTGAACGAAAGGGGATTAGACCCAATCAAGAGTACCTGAAGGCTTTGGAGAAAATGTCCGTGGCAGCTGCTCAAAAATACGAATCCTTTATCAAGCAAGAGCCAAAAAGTATTGAGTTTTGGAAGGCGATAACGCCCATTGAGTTTATTAAAGGTTTGAATATCGGCTCGCGACCAAGCTCACGACGACCAACTAATAAAGTGGAAGATCTTCGAGCCATACCTTGGGTCTTTAGTTGGTCTCAAACGCGTTTTGGACTTCCAGGTTGGTTCGGGCTCGGAACTGGATTGAACTGTGGTTTGAAGTTGAGCCAACTGAAAAGAATGTATAAATCTTGGCCGTTTTTTAGGAGTCTTCTCGATAATGTTCAGTTGTCATTGAGAAAGACTGACCTTGGAATAGCAGAGATGTATTTGTCTCTTAGCGGCCTCTCGGAGACTCAAAAGTTTTGGAAACTCATTCGAGAGGAATATGAGCTGACCATTCGAATGGTTCTTTTGATAAGCGATCAAAAAATACTTTTAGAGAAAGAGAAAGTATTGAGTCGATCAATTGAATTGAGAAATCCCTATATCGATCCTCTTAATTTCATTCAGGTAGATTTTATGAGGCGCTATCGAGAGGAACTTGACGAGTCGGAAAAAGTAAAGATTGCTAGATTGATTCAATTAAGCATCGCGGGCTTGAGTGCAGGTCTTCGAAATACGGGCTAGGCACCAAAGGAATCTTTTTGAATTCGAAGTCGGCTAAAATCTGCAAGATTTTTGGCTCTCAAGAAGGGGTTGAGTGTTTTTTCTGTCTTTATCGAGCTAGGGAGGCTAGGCCGTCCCAAATTTCTTTTCGCGGCGAGATCCACTTCAAAAGTGGAAAGCTCTACCGATTCATCTCCCAGTGATTTGACGAATTTTAAATTGGCTTCTGTGTATTCATGGCCACAGTAAACCATTGTGTCTTCTGGAAGAGCGGCAAGATGGTGGAGACTCTTCCAGAGAAGCTCGAGGCTTCCCTCAAAGACTCGGCCACATCCAAGCGAAAACAAAGTGTCTCCACAAAATATCAATTTTGATTTGGCCAACCAAAAAGCAATATGCCCCATAGTATGTCCAGGAATCTCCAGAATGTTTGCAGACTCTCCCAGAAGATCAATATGATCCCCATCTTTCAGACCGCTCTGGGCTTCGGGGATTCGATTGAGATCGTAAGTAGAACAATAAACATGAGCCCCTGTTTTCTTGACCAGCTCTTCATTGCCGCCGATATGATCAAAGTGGTGATGAGTGTTTAGAATTTTATTGAGAGAAAGAGAAAGTTCGTCGAGTTTCTCTAGGACTGGATTGGCCTCACTGGGATCTATCACTGTGGCCGGACCCCCGATCTTCTCATAGAGCAGATAAACGTAATTATCTTTAAGCGCTGGGATTAATTCAACTTTCATCGCAGTTTAATTTATCAGGGAATCTTACTTCTCTAAAGCGGATACCGACATTATGATGCGCGAATGAATCTTGGAGATCCGAAAATTGCCGAAACTGCCGTTCGACATATTCTTGAGTATATTGGAGAGGATCCGAATCGCGAAGGCCTTTTGAAGACGCCATCTCGAGTTGTGAGGGCCTATGGAGAGTTAACAGAGGGTTATCGGCAAGATCCCGCTAAAATTTTATCGACGACATTTTCTGAGACCTGCAACGAAATGATTGTTGTTCGCGATATTAATTTTTGGTCACTCTGTGAGCATCATCTCTTGCCATTTAGTGGCAAAGCCATTGTTGGCTATCTGCCCAAAGATCGAATCGTAGGTTTATCTAAAATTGGTCGCATTGTTCACTGCTTTTCTAGAAGGTTGCAGGTTCAAGAAAAACTTACACAGCAAATAGCCGATGCCATTATGGAACACCTTAATCCGATGGGTGTTGGCGTTATTATAAGCGCAACCCATCAGTGTATGGCTATGCGGGGGATTAGAACTCCTGCGGAGATGGTAACAAGTTGTTTGTTGGGTCAATTTTTAGAGCCGGCGACGCGAGCCGAATTTCTACATTTTAAACCCTAGTTACTTTAGGCCAATTTCACTCAGTCGCTCATCCAGATAGCTGGCAGCAGTATGCTGTGCAGAGAGTTTGACTTCAGGGTACGGATGAATAAAGAGTGGCATCGAAAAGCGCGAACCCCTGGCTGCTTCAGCCTTTGGATTTACTACTTGGTGGGTTGTTGAGCGAAAGTAATTTTGACTCGCCATTTGAAGCATATCGCCGACATTGACCACAACATCTCCATAGTTGCCGAGTACATCATGCCAATCGCCCGCGAGATCTTTGACTTGAAGTCCCATGGCGGTTGAAGCGGGTAGTAAAGTGATCAAATTGATGTCTTCATGTGCAGCCGCACGAACGGCACCGGCATCTTCAACTCCCGTTAGGGGAGGATAATGGATGATTCTAAAAAGATTTTTTTTACTTCCCAGAGCCATTTGATCCAAGGGCATGGAATAATGCTCACGAACTTCCGGAGGCGTTCCTTCATCCAACCAGCGAAGTAAACTTTGGCCCAACTCAAATAACTGCATTCGAAGTTCAAATGTTTTTTTACTCAACTGAGCTGGAAATGGCTGCCCCTCGTAGACGTGAAAGAATTCTTTAAGATCTTTTTGGCTATAGCCCTTTGCATTTTCTGACTTAAAAGGGAAATAACCCGCTTGCGTGTCTTTATTGAAAAGATAATCAAACTTTGAGTCCGAAGCGAAAAACTCTTTCCACTCAGCATAGACCGCATCAACCAGCCCGCGCTTAATGGGATGATTTGTAACAACCGCAAAACCTGTCGATCGACAGGATTCTACAAAGATTTTCGCTCCATCACTTCCCTCAAAATCCGCTTTCAAAACTTGCATTCGTTCAGGCTAGATCAGCCTAAAAATAACTTCAATCGACGAAAGTGATAGAGAATTCTGCTACTTAGTGGGGGCACGCGCTGGACCCGAGGGGAATGGAAGAAAATCAGATGAAGATGCCTTGTTATACAAGGTATCTTGCGCTATGGAGTTTTGATGGAGCTGAGCAATTGGCGGTCTCAACTAAGAAAGGGATTTGTAGAGTTCTCTTTGTTGCGTCTGCTTCGATTGCATGAACGACTTTATGGGCTGGAAATTCTTGAAAGGCTCAATCTGGCAGGAATTGAAATCGGCGAAGGAACTCTTTACCCTCTTCTTTCAAGACTCGTGAGAGATAAGCTTTTGCTCACTCAATGGGAAATTAAGCAGGCGTCGGGACATCCACGCAAGTATTACAAAATATCTGCAAAAGGCGGCGAGACCCTAGCTCGAATGAGTTCGGAATGGGAATCACTTGTTAGAAGCATTAAAGATTTGGAGAAATGAAATGGAACTAGACGAAAAAGATAGGAACAGACTGAATATTTATTTGAAAGAACTTGAGGAGGCCTTGAAATCAATTGGAGCAGTGGAACGTTCGGAAATTATTTTGGAAATCAGCAGCCATATTCGGGAGAGCTGCTCCAAATCGGGACGTCCGATGAACGAAGTGATTGGGGCGTTGGGAACGCCGGAACAAGTGGCCAATCGTTTTCTAATGGAACGAGGACTCAAGCCCATACAATTAAAAAGATTTGGCTTTTTAAAATGGGCTTTAGCTGGAGTGGGGGTGTTTATAATTGTAGGTTTTTTGAGCGCTATATTCCTTTTGAAAAGCCTCCTTCCCATTTTGGACGTCAATGACGAAGAGGGTCGAATAAGAATCTTGGGCGGACTTATCGATATTGATGAAAAAGAGCATAAAGTAAGTTTAGGCAAAGGCTTGATCCGAATTCGTGACGAAGATGTTAGTTTTGAATTTGAAGCCATCAAGTTTCAGGGTTCCTATGACCTGAAAGATATCGGAGCCATTCGAGTCAAATCGATCAACGGGAAGATGCAGTTTGACCAGAAGGCGTCATCAGAGCTTCGGTACGATTGCAGGCTTGTTAATTCCAAAAAGGAAATAGACACCTCCAAACTAGTCGAGATCGAGGAAAACGTCCTGACTTTAGATATGACAAAGGACGTTGGTGGAATGAACTGTCATTTCTCACTTCCTCCAGGATTGGATCTGGATGTCGATCTTGCAAATGGAAAGTTAGATTTCAGAGAGTTAAAACAAAACTTGAATGCTCGATTGACCAACGGAAGTATCAATTTTGAAAGAGATCCGTCTAAATCATATCATGTTGACGCCGACGTGGCGGTTGGACATCGCAAGCTACCTAAGCTGAACGCCGAGGAAAATTTTGATTATAATGTTAAGCTTCAAGTTAAGAATGGAAAGATTCGAGTTGATTGATGACTTTGAGCTTTCCCCATACGCGTAATCTTGATCCGCTTTTATTGGACCGAATGAGCGCGCTGGAGTGCAGGGATCTTGGTGAAAAAATTGCCGATTTTATTCGTCCAGAGCGGCGTGAAATGATTGAATCGATCATAGATCGACGCTGCCTCTCGGTGCGCCTTGCATTGGAAGATATTTACGATGCGGGAAATCTTTTTGCCGTTCTTCGAAGTGCGGAAGTCTTAGGGTTTCAGAATATTGATTTGATGGATAATCATACGATCAAGAAGAAAATTCCCAATCGCGCGGCACGACGCGCAGAGAAGTGGTTGTCTGTTCGAGAATGGAAAAGCACCGAAGAGTATTTGGAAGAAATGAAGCGACGTGGATTCAAAGTTTACACCACATCGCTCGATACCGATCGATCCATTGAAGATCTTGATTTTTCACTTCCCTCAGTGGTGTTGCTAGGGAACGAAAAAGAGGGGACTTCATCTGAAGCGAGGAGAATTTCGGATGGTGTTTTTAAGATTCCTATGCGGGGCTTTACTCAAAGCTTCAATATATCCGTTGCGGCCGCGGTTGTGCTGTACCACATTCGGCGTAGCCGTGAGCAATTAGGACTGTTTCCCGAACTTTCGACAGACGATCGTCTGTATCTACGCTGTCTCTTTTACCTCCGTTCTTACGAACAGTCCCATCATTGGGTTGAAATTCCTAAGGCTTAGTTGTAGCGTCAGAACCAAAGGAAGGAATGTTGATATGAGCTTTGAATTGCCTAAATTATCTTATGACCTTGGGGCTTTGAGCCCACATCTGTCGAAAGAAACTTTGGAGTTTCACTATGGAAAACATCACCAAGCCTATGTGACGAAACTCAATACCTTGGTAGAAGGCAAAGCTCAGGCGAAGATGTCGCTAGAAGAAGTTATCATGAATTCTGAGGGGCCAGTTTTTAATAATGCTGCTCAAATTTGGAACCATACTTTTTATTGGAATGGGTTCAGCCCAAAAAGCGGACAAGAGCCTGGCGGAGCTTTGGCGCAGGCTATCAATAAGGATTTCGGATCGTTTGATAAGTTTAAGAGTGAATTTACGGATAAAGCCACCAACCTATTTGGTTCTGGTTGGACTTGGTTGGTAAAATCAAAAGATGGCAAGCTGGCTGTAACTCAGACTTCAAATGCTGATCTTCCGATGAAGCATAACCAGACGGCGCTTTTGACCTGTGATGTTTGGGAGCATGCCTATTACATCGACTACCGAAATTTGCGTCCTAAATATTTGGAGAGCTTTTGGAGTTTGGTAAATTGGGACTTTGTCCAAAAAAATCTGGAGTCTTAAAAATGGCGTTAGGTCGTATATAAGCCCATTTTAAGGCCTGGGAGGCTGTCTCGAAGTTCGGGGGAAAGCCCTTGCGCCGCTTTCTGTCTTGGCCTACATAAAAGACTGGATTGACGAATATTAATTCGCGATTTGCGGAGGATTCAAGATGATGCGGCTCCTTACAACCGTTCTACCTCTTTTGCTACTTGTGTCGGCTCTTGTGGGATGTGCCGACGCCGAGGTTGGAACCAAACGACGACCTTTTACGATGTACTTCGTTCCGCACCAAGACACCGATGGAATTCTGACGACTGCCAAGGGCGCTTCGGACTTTGTTGCCAAACATGTCTCGCAGGGTCTTTATGGGAAGGACGATGGTTTTTACGTTAAGACTGCCATCCCCGTAGATTATGTAGCAGTGGTCGAAGCCTTTGGAACAAAGAAGGCCGATTTTGCAACGGTTCATACGTTTGCTTATATCTTGGCGCACGACATCAAGCATTATGATGTTGAGCCCATTTTGACAGTCGTTCGAGGCGAGAATGAGAGAACCTATGTCGGCCAAATCATTGTGCGATCGGATAGCAAAATAAATTCAATCAAAGATCTAGAGGGGAAGAAGTTTGCTTTTACAGATCCAAGCTCCACGTCTGGCTTTTTGTTGCCAAAGAAACTTTTTGACGAGCAAGGGGTAAAGCTCGGTGAGTTCGTTTTTGGCAAAAAACATGACACTGTGGTGGCGATGGTTTATCAGGGTCAGGTTGATGCCGGGGCGACTTACTATAGCCCCCCTCTCGAAGTGGAAAAGGATGGAAAGAAAACGCTCGAATATCGTGACGCGCGAAAGCGGGTTGTCACTCAGTTTCCGGATGTTTTTGAGAAAATTAAGATTATAGGATTTACGGAAAAAAGTCCGAATGAGCCTTGGATAATCCGAAATGGACTCTACAAAGACGCAGAAAAAGAAGCCTTGGTTAAAAAGTTGGTTAAAGAAGCTTTGGTGGCCTATTCCAAGACTCCCCAGGGGGCGGCGGCTCTCGCTCAATATTATGATTTGACTGGTCTGGTCGATGCCTCTTCAGATATGTACGTAGGCATTCGTGATCTGGTGTTGAAATCAGACATTAATATCGAATCAATGTTTAAACAGCAGAAGAAATAGTTTTGGAGTTCTAAGATCGTGGAACCTATACTGCAAGTTAAAGATCTTAACAAAGTTTACAACAATGGCGTCCATGCGCTCAGGAATATCAGTTTTGACGTGAAGCCCGGGGAGTTTTTGGCCATTATCGGGTTAAGTGGATCGGGCAAATCAACACTTTTGCGCTGCCTCAATCGGTTGATCGATCCTTCAAGTGGAAAAGTTTTCATTCGTGACATTGAGCTGATGGGCCTGAACAAGCGAGAACTTCGGGTCGAGCGGAAGCGTGTCGCAATGATTTTTCAACACTTCAACCTAATTAAAAGAAAGTCAGTTTTGACCAATGTACTTTTCGGAAAACTTGGAAGTTTGGGAACGCTTTCTAGTGTACTAGGTGTTTTTTCGGAAGAAGATCGTCAAAAGGGCCTTAAGCTTTTAGAAACCGTTGGCCTTCGCGATAAAGCTGAGTCTCGGGCTGACGAATTAAGCGGAGGACAGCAGCAGCGGGTTGCTATCGCTAGAGCTCTCATGCAGGATCCAGATATTCTGCTTGCCGATGAGCCGGTCGCCAGCCTTGACCCGGCGACTTCGCATTCCGTCATGCAATATCTTGAAAAAGCAAATCGAGAATTAGGCAAGACGATTATCTGCAATCTTCATTTTCTTAGTTTAGTAAGACAGTATGCGACAAGAGTCATTGCTCTTAAGCGAGGGGAAATTCTTTTTGATGGAGACGCGCATGAAATCGATGAAGATTGGTTCCGAGAAATCTATGGCGACGACGCCAAGGAAGTCGAGATTCGATAATCAAGTGGACACGCCGAAGAACTTTGAAGCATCGGGAATATACGACACTTTAATTCGTCAAGAGAGACGTCGAGCCTATGTTGGGGCTTTTCTTATCAATGCCTTTTTGGGTTTTTATATGGCTTTTGGAGTCTACTTTCTCGCGTCAGACTTCCAGGGTCTTGAGATGAGTTCTGAAGTTTTGGGATTCTTCTTTCCACTGAGTCTCATTTTTTCTTATTTCTGGTCCCGATCCCCCCATTCGATTGGACGATCGATTATTGAGAGAACAAATCCGGTGCTTAAGTCTTTGCGAACACCACAGTCTCCAGATAGTCAGTTTTTGCGCGCCTTTACAAAAATTATCACAGGCTTCCTTTTGATTGAAACTGCTGTATTGGGTTGGGTCATAACAGAGATGGATATGTATGCCTTGCTTAGCTACGAGGGTTTACAGGGGGCGCGACGAATCTTTGTTTCAATTTTTACGCCGGAATGGAGCATCCTTGGGATGGTTATGACGACTATGATTCAAACAATCTTCATTGCACTTATGGCAACGCTAATTGCGATTCCGGTTGCGTTTGTTGGGAGTTTTTTCTGTGCGCGGAATTTGATGAAAAATTCTAAGACGGGATTGTTATTTTATAATATTCTGAGAGTGATTTTTAATTTTACCAGATCTGTAGAACCATTGATTTGGGCGATTATTTTTTCAGTTTGGGTGGGTATTGGTCCATTTGCGGGAATGCTAGCCTTAATGCTTCATTCGGTTGCAGGTCTGGCAAAACTCTATTCGGAGCAAATTGAATCTATTGATCGAGGGCCAATGGAGGCGATTGAGGCAACGGGGGCAAATCCGATTCAAGTTGTTTGGTATGCCGTGGTCCCTCAGATTATATTGCCGTATCTCTCTTTTACGATTTATCGGTGGGATATTAATATTCGCATGGCGACGATAATCGGACTTGTTGGAGGCGGCGGGGTTGGTACCTTATTAATGCAATACCAAGGTCTAGCTAAATGGCATCATGTAGGAACAATTGTCATTGTGATCGCAATTGTTGTTTGGATTATGGATTATCTATCAGCAAAACTAAGGGAAGCGATCTATTAAATTCTTTCATTGAGTGGATCTTGGACGATGCTGGTCAGTTGCCAGACACCATCTTCCAAATCAAGTACCACCCAGGCAGATTTTCGAAGCTGAATTTCCTCTTCCAACATGAATTTAAGAGCGGTAGGGATCCAATCGCCATGGCTACATGCGATCAAAAAGGGAGTGCTCATGGCTTCAAAATCTCGAATCCACTTTTGAACTCGTACGCGGAAATTGCGAGATTCTTCGGTGAGAGCCTTTTCTGTTAGTGCCTCATCAATTTGAACACTGCCTCCAAATTTCTTGGCGATCAAAAAGGCTGTTTCGACGCAGCGTTGTCGCGGGCTCGATAGAAAGTTTGGCTTGCAAGCCGAATATTGCTTGTGAAGGATTTTTGCGGAAGCTTCGGCTTGGGTTTGACCTTTATCGCTGAGCCCATTGTCAAGCTCGCGATTGTGGGTCTCCCGATGGGCGTGGCGAATCAATATAAGCCTTGAAAATGACACGGCAGAGCCAATTTATAGAAATTGGGACAGGGATCAAGGCTAGAAGGTGGAGATTTCTATCAGGGCGCGCTAAGCTTCATTTCATGACTCAAGAAAATGCAAGTCCAGCAAAGTGTGGAAAAAGGATTTGGTGGGTTGTCTTGGTGCTCGGAATAATTTCTGGAATTGGTTTTTTTCTTGTTAGTCCTAGAGTAAATCAGATCTCTCGTTTTGATCTGCCTGTTTCGGTGGAATTTGTTACGGCCTCAAGCCTTCGCAATAAACTTCTGAACTCCGCAGCCCCGCTTAAGCTGGTAAATATGTGGGCGACCTGGTGTGCCCCCTGCGTTGCTGAGATGCCTCATCTACTGAAGCTCTATAAAAATTATCGGGATAGAGGCGTCGAGCTTTACCTTGTTTCGATGGACTTGAAAGAAGAGGTTAGGAATGTTGAGAAATTTTTGGACGATCAAGGCGTGGACTTTGTAACTTATCTCAAAGATCAAAAGGATAATGATTTTATCAATGAAGTGAATCCTGATTGGTCTGGAGGGCTACCGGCAAGTATGATTTTCGACGCGAAAGGGGAGATGAAAAATTTTTGGATTGGTGATCTTAGCTATGAGGATTTTGAAAAGGAAGTTTTGCGCTATCTTGAATCTGGAAAAAGTCAGTAAAGGAGATCTAATGAAAATCTTATCAAGTTTTATGCTTCTTAGTTTAGTTTTAAGTTTCGGCCCCCGAACTCTAGCGATCAATTTGGGAGATAAAATGCCGGCGGTCAGTTCTTCCATGAAGGGTATTGACGGCAAAATGTATAATTTGGCTTCGCAAAAAAAGTCAAAGGGAACCCTTGTTGCTTTTACGTGCAATCACTGTCCCTATGTCAAAATGTGGGAAGATCGTTTGGCGATCTTGAGTGATGAGTTTAAGGATCAAGTTGGCGTGATTCATATTAACTCCAATGATCCAGAAGGAAATCCACTCGATAATTTTGAGGGCATGCAAAAGCGAGGAGCGCATTTGGCTAAAGTTGTTGCTGAACATAAAGGTCAATCGACGAAATCAGCTGGGCTTAGTTATCCCTACGTCGTGGATGATAATTCAGAGGCCGCCCGAGCATTTGGTGCTGAAAAAACGCCTGAGATATTTTTATTCGATGCTGAAGGTATTCTTGTATATAAAGGTGCCGTTGACGACAGCGCAGATCCAAAGGACGTAAAGGAGCAGTGGCTACGAATGGCGCTTTCTGATTTGGTTGCAGGGAGAAAGATTGCGAAGGCCTCTACCAAGGCCGTTGGTTGTGGCATTCGATTTCGTAGCAAAGATTCATAATTTTTAGTTAGCTGAAACTTCAAATCCCTCAATGGGCCGTGCCTGAAATTCGTGCCGACTCAATTTGGTGGCGCCAAAAATATCCTGGAGACTAGATGCGATAGCATCGATTTTTTCTTTTGATGCCGAAATCTTAAGAAACTCAACTGGCGCTCCGATAGAAATATTGTGAGTCGTTTTGAACTTGTTGATTACTGAATAAAGTGCCGCAGCATTTTCAAATTCCTCAGAGCTTGTCGGTAAACTTAGGGCTTCAAAATCCTTTGTAGATGGCCATGGAGATTTGTGAATGCTGGGTTCACTGATCTCTTTGGCAAAAGCCCAGGCCCAAACCTCCTCAGTTACAAAAGGAAGATGGGGGGCAAATAGGCGAAGTAGAACGGACAAACCCAACCTTAATGAAGCGATAGCAGAAATCTTTTGTTCTTCAGTTCCTTCCTTCGCACGGACTTTAACAATTTCGATGTAGGTGTCCGTGAAATTTGACCAAAAGAATTTCTCAGTATCCTGAAGACATTGGGCATAATTAAATTGCTCCATGCTTTTAGTGGCATTCTCGACGAGCTGCTGTAGAGCTTTCAAGAAGCTAAGATCAAGGTTTTGAGTAACGGGGCCAGCTGGAGACCTTTGCATCAAAACGAATTTGGAGGCGTTATAAATCTTCGTAGTCAAACGTTTTCCAATTTTGAGTATTTGTTCGTCAAAAGCTGTATCAACGCCGAGTCGAGCACTTCCCGCCCAGTAACGAACCGCATCAGATGAATATTCATCTAGAAGATGAATGGGTGTAACGGCATTGCCCTTACTCTTAGACATTTTCTTTCGATCTGGATCAAGAATCCATCCCGAGATTAGCGCGCTTTTCCAGGGTATGGAATTCTCATGGAGCAAAGATTTGGCAATCGTATAGAAAGCCCAGGTGCGAATAATCTCATGTGCTTGTGGGCGGATATCCGCTGGAAATAATTGCTTCATTCTTGTGTCGTCCAACCCCCATTTAGCCGTGATCATTGGCGTAAGTGAGCTGGTAAACCAGGTGTCAAAAACATCAGGATCTGCACAAAAGCCCCCGGGTTGATCACGTTGAGATTCTGAAAAATTTCTTGGAGTGTGAATCATCGGATCGACAGGAAGCTGTCTGGATTCCGGAAGAATAGCCTTATCATATAGGGTACGGCCTTCTTCATCTATGGGATACCACACAGGAATAGGAACACCAAAGTAACGCTGGCGCGAAATGCACCAATCGAACTGTAAATTATCGGTCCAGTTTCGGTAGCGCGAACGCATAAAATCTGGAAACCATTTAATTTCATCTCCCTTTTTGAGTAAAGCTTCCTTCTGCTTCAACAGTCCGACAAACCACTGGCGAGTCGTTACAAACTCAAGCGGACGGTCACCTTTCTCAAAGAATTTGACGGCATGTTCAAGTGGTTGGGGTTCGCCTTGTAAAGGGACTTTAGCATCCTGGGCAGCACTGGCCTCGGGTAACCGCAGAAGTTCAACAATGGCGCTACGAGCTTGCCTGACGTTTTTTCCAGCAAGTTGATCGTAGAATTTTTGCGCTTCCTCCGGAGTTGTCGAGGGCCATAGTTCGCTTTTAAAATCTACAGGCAAAAGCCGGCCATTTTTCCCAATGATTTGTCGAAGATTAAGTTTCTTCTCTTTCCACCACTGGACATCGGTAGCGTCTCCAAAGCTACAAACCATCAAAATCCCAGTTCCTTTTTCGGGATCGGCTAGCTCGGTCGAAAAAACTGGCACAGGTACTCGAAACAGCGGCGTAAGCGCTTGTCGCCCAAACAGTTCTTTATATCGCTCATCATCGGGATGGGCTGCAACGCCAATGCATGCGGGCAAAAGTTCAGGACGAGTTGTCGCAATTACGAAAGTCCGTTTTGAGTTTTGGATGCAAAATTGGATATTATGAAACGCGCTGCCTTGTTGGCGATCTTCGACTTCGGCCTGAGCGACAGCTGTTTGAAAGTCAACATCCCACATCGTTGGCGATTCAAGATTATAAATATGATTCTTTTGGAACAGGTCCAAGAAGCTGAGTTGGGAAATCTTCCGACACCGATCGTCAATCGTTGCATAAACTTCCCGCCAGTCAATAGACAGTCCAATTCTACGGTACAGCTCTTCAAAAGTTTTTTCATCCTCTTGGGTGACTCGATGACAGAGTTCGATGAAATTCTCGCGCGAGACAATTCGAGGATGTTCTTTTTCTTGTTCCTTTGTCGGAATTTCTATTTTTAAATCTCGCTGGTACGGAGTCTTTGGATCGCAGCGAACATGAAAATAATTCTGTACGCGTCTTTCAGTTGGAAGTCCGTTGTCATCCCAGCCAAGCGGGTAGAAAACTTTTTTGCCGCACATTCGTTGATAGCGAGCGACAATATCTGTTTGCGTATAGCTAAAAACATGACCGATGTGGAGAGAGCCTGAAACGGTGGGCGGTGGAGTGTCGATTACAAAACTTTGATCGCGAGTGTCAGGCGTTTCGTATTCATATATTTTGTTAGCTTGCCAAAATTTGTCCCACTTTCTTTCCGATTCTTTAGAATCAAAATGTTTGGGAAGCTGACTGGGATCAATACTTAAAAACTCTCTAGGCATTCGATTTCTCCTTCGAAGAATAGAAGGCGGGACTAGTGATTTCAAGGACTTAGTAAATTATTTGGGATCGGGGCCTAGAAAACTTCCGCATAATTTGATAGTAAGACCGAGAGTGAGAGTGAGGATTATGATTCGCCACCTAAGTATATGGAGTTTATTGGTTTTTTCAGTGGGCCGAGCCGGTCAGGCATACGCTTGCACTTGTCAGGTGATGGAAGCTAGTCAGGCAATCGAGAGCGAAAAACTCGCCATGGCTTTTGCGGGCCGAGTCACAAAGCTTGTGGAGAGCTCGCTTAAAGAGCGGCGAGTCGTGGAAGTTGAGTTCGAGATCTCGCAAAGTTTCAAGGGCGGCGAGGTCTATCTAGGTAAGTTGGCCAAATCGATCAATATTATTATGCCTTTTGAAGGCCAAAACTGCCGGGTAGAGAGATTTAGAGTAGGGGATGCATTCACGGTTTTTGCTGAGGAAAAGGCTGGATTTGAGCGACTTTATACCGATCTTTGCTGGGGATCGCGTGTGATTGGAGCGGATGGAACGAGTACAGATCTCGAGTTTTTGATGAGTCGGTTTCCAGCGAAAATTGAAGCGGATCCTGTTCCCGACATGTCGACATCTAAACCTGAGCTGCCTCCGGTCGAGTCAGAATCGACGGAAAACGGTTTGGATTCACCCAATCCATAATCATTCGATCGTCTTCTGTTAAATTTCTTAGGCAAATCTGATCTTTCAGTTTTGAGGCAAGGTAAGGCGCATAGCTCAAAGCTCGGGAGCCCATACACAAAAAATAATACAAATTTTGATGTCGGCGACTAGACCCAACCAGAGGCAAATGATCTGGGCTTGTGCATCGAAAGGCAGACCGAGCACTCACTAGCTTCAATTCCTTTGCGGACGGAAAAAATTCGGAAAGCTTTTCGACAAGCTTTTTGTTGTCCCCTTCTTTGATTACTGAATCTTGGGCCTGCCGATCGTAACTGCCTCCAAGGGAGTGTAGATCTTGTGCGGGGCTGAAATAAATATCCGAACAGATCACGCTACGAAGATCTCTCGAAATTTCGTTCGGTTCAAGCTGGCATGATTGACCCCTAACCCGATTGATCATCCCAAGTTCTTCGCCAACCAAGTCTTTTGCATGGTAGGCATTCGCTAGTATGAGGTGTTCTGATTCAACAATCAGTTTTTGGGCACTATCAAAAATTTTCCACGAATTCTCGCCGCGTCTAATTTGAATAGCTTCATGGCCCATATGTCTTGAGATAGAGGAGGAAGCTACAAGCGCATGACAAAACTCACGAGGCGCCAAAGCTCCGGCTTCCGGATAAAGTATACTTTCAAAATCCAGTCGGATATTGGCGACTTTGGAGGTTTCGGGCGGGCTAAGTTTTTGAAAATATCGTGATGGAATAACATCATTTAGTATTCCCTTAGAAAATTTTGATATTTTTATCTGAGGATGAAATAACTGAAGGACACCCTGAGGGCGCCAGCCTAAAAGTTTGCGCGCTTTCTGCGCGGAGTAAATTGATCCTCGAAGGGAGAGTTCAGAAATCTTTGTTTTCTCGGCGGTCATCACTGGCATGACGACGCCAAGTGGGTTTCCGGATGCCTCAAAAGCGAGTTCGTTATGTTTTTCCACTAAATGGACGCGCCATCCTGCTTCTGCCATTTCATAGGCTAGAGAGCATCCGGAAATACCGCCACCAATGATGGCGAGCTCGGATGACACTGTCATGCCAAATGGCCTCGGAGCATTTCTCGCTTTCGGCCAAAACCGGCTACCTTAGAAACTTGAAAGCCTCTGTCCAGCATGCCACGACGGATAAATCCAGCAGCCGCAAAAGTGGCGAAGCTTGCTGAAGGGCTGGAAAGTTTCAGGACTCGATCGAAAACTTCATCCGACCACATTTCAGGATTTTTTCTTGGAGCAAAACCATCCAGAAACCAGGTATCGATTGGGCTTTGAAGTTGAGATAAAAACTCTGAAACATCGCCAATAAAAAGATCGAGCTCGACATTGGTAGATAACTTTATTTTTTGAAACCCAGGTCGCTGGGGATCATAGACAGTCAAAAAATTCTTGAGTTGGGGTTGAAGTTCCGGCCATCGGCTTAGAGCTTTCGTAATATCGTCTCCGGTTAGCGGAAACTTTTCGCAGCTAGAATATCGAAGTTTTGAATCTTCCATTTTATTTCGAAACCACAAATCCAGCACCGCAAAAAAATTAAGTCCTGTTCCAAATCCGAGCTCCGCTATTGCATAATCCGATTTAGGCTTCCATTTTTCCGGCAGCGAGTTGTTGAGGAGGTAAACGTAGCGAGCCTCTGCTAGGCCATCCTCGTCTGCGTAGTAAATATCATCAAATTGTCGATTGATGGGGGTTAGGTTTTCTTTCCAGTCAAGTTGACTCATAAAGCGCTTAAAGAACCCATATTATTAAATGAGTGGCAAGCACAAAGTGAGTTACAAGAGTGGCATGGAACAGCGTGACTTCATCGATGAGTTAGAGCGGCTGCGGGAGCGCTTGAATAGCTTTATTCAGCCGACCCCTTTAAAGCAGCTTGAGGAAGGTCTATGGGCCAAATGCGAATATGAGCAGCCCACGGGTTCATTCAAAATCCGCCCCGCGTTTAACAGCATTTTATCGAAACTAAGCGAGGCGCGCTCACGCGGTGTGGTAGCGGCATCATCGGGAAATTTTGCTCAGGCCATCGCTTACGCTTCAAGGGAACTCGGGGTTAAAAGTCAAATTGTGATGTTGAGCACGACTTCGAAATTAAAAATTCAAAAAACAAAGGAGCTTGGGGCGGAAGTTATTCTATGTGGGGAAAAATTCGAAGACCGAGCTAAAATGTTAGATGAAATCTCCAATAGAACTTCTGCGATAAGGGCCCATCCATTTGATAGTTGGGAAACCATTCTTGGGGATTCTAGTTTAGGTCTTGAGATTTTAGATGAGACCTCTGATGTCTTTGACCTTTGGGTACCAGCTAGTGGCGGTGGTTTGGTCGCTGGATTGAGTTATACACTGAAACACTTCGAACCCGCGCATCGGATCTTTGCCTGCCAACCCGAGAACAATTCCTGCTTGAGTGGATCCATTTTGGCTGGAAAGCCGGTAACGGTTGATAGGGTGGAGAGTCTGGCGGACGCTTTAATCGCAACTAGACCCGGAAAGCTGACTTTCCCAATTATTCAGAGGCATGTCTCAGCTTGCTATGATGTCTCAGAAGAGGAAATTGTCGCAGCGCTTAAAAGTTTGTGGGCTAAATACGCAATTAAAGTTGAGCCAGCTTCCGCCGTTGCCTACGCGGCGTATAGTAAATACGCTGAATTTTATCCAAAGCGAAAGCATCTTCTTATTCTTACGGGATGCAATATCGATGAAAAGCTTTGGATGAAATTAATTTCCGGCAGCTGATCGAAGATCAAGACTAGCGGCTTTACTCAGTCGATTCCAAATGGCGATCCAAGGGCCAGACTGCTGGTCTTTTCGCTCAATTACATAAATGTAGTCTGGATTCTCGTAACTTAACTTTCGAAGATTTCCATATAGAGAGCGGGCGCAGAGAAAGGGATCATGTTCAAGAGTGAGTTCCAAGGATTTGGCTGAGGTTAGATGAAGGGACTTAATAATTTTGTTTTTTGTCTCATTCTCCAAAGGAAGGAGTGTTTCCGGAATAATGACAACAGGCTTTTCGGGTTGATAGTGAGATTTTGTATGTCCTGGCGAAGCCTGCCCCTCTTCTTCAACGATCTTAATTTGACCATTTAGAAGAACTTGCATGACCTCTTTAGATATCATTCCAGGCCTGAGGATTCGAAGTTCTTCGTTTTTAATTTCTACTACGGTTGATTCAAGGCCGACTTCAGAAGGGCCTCCATCCAGAATCAGAATATCAGCTTCTGGAAATTCCAGCGCTACATGCTCCGCTGTCGTTGGGCTGACTTTTCCAAAAATATTTGCGCTTGGGGCTGCTAAGGGGATTTTTAAATTTTCAATAAGTTCGAGAGTAAGTGGATGTCGCGGCATGCGGATGGCCACCGAGCTAAGGCCCGCAGTGATAAGATCGCTGATGTTTGGCTTTTTGGGCAGGACAATGGTTAGTGGGCCTGGCCAGAAAGCGCTCGTTAGGATTTTTGCTTCTTCGGGCCATTCAAGGACGAGGGATTGAGCCTGGTCTAAATCGCTGACATGGACAATCAGAGGATCAAAGGAGGGCCGATTTTTAATTTCAAAAATCTTTCGGATGCTTTCTTCCTGATCGATCGGTGCAGCTAGTCCATAGACCGTTTCGGTCGGAATGGCCACGAGCTTACCTTGCTTGAAGGCTTTTATCGCGGGCTCAATCGACCTGATGATTTTCATAATGAACTTTGCTCTATCAGAAAGTCTCGCCATCTCAAGACAATTTGCTCAGGGATCTCATGACCTCCCTCAAAATCATAAAACTTCGCTCGGATATGATGGGCCAGAAGTGTCTCATGCAGTCTTTTGGCTGCTTCAAATGAAAGGAGAGGGTCTTGATGGCCATGACTTTGAAAGACGTTCAATTTTGAACGCTTGTTCATGTAGTCCTCCCATTTCGCATTTTCAATATACGAGCCAGAAAATATAGTTAGAGCTTTAGGAGAAATGCGTCCGCCCAAAGCAAGATGCGTGGCTAGCATGGCCCCCTGGCTGAAGCCGCCCAAAAGAAATTGCGGGTTTCCGCTAAAAGAATCCATTAAGTTCATTAGGCCAACAAAAGCTTCTTCAAGGCCGTCTAAATGATCCTTATGAAACTCTCTATAACTTCCCGTAGCCAAAGCCTTTTCAAGCGCAAGAACGTCTATCGGAAACCAGCTTCGGCCGCTAAGAGCTCCGCCAGTATCTATTGGAAGTGGACCGTTTGGAAAGATCCAATAAATATCCAAATCTCTGCCCACTTGATGAAGAGGGAATAAATCATCCGCATTGGCTCCGTAGCCATGCAAAATGATCGCGACAGTCTTGGCTGTTGGGTTTCCGGCCGTTATGGCTTCATAATTACCGAGATTTGTTCGTTTAATTTCATAGCTCTTCATGGAATTACTTTCATGTTAACAAGCTTAGCATCTTTGACTACAACATTTTGAGTGAATGGGCATCTAAAGACAGAAGAAGAGGATTTATGAAAGAACTACTCAAGGATATCGGCCTACTCCTATTGAGGCTCGTAGCAGGGGGGACTATGCTGTTTTCCCATGGTTGGGACAAATTGATGAGTTTTGGAGAGCGAATGAATGTTTTTCCAGATCCCTTAGGCATAGGCTCGTCTCTCAGTTTAGGTTTGGCAATCTTTGCGGAATTTGGCTGTGCAGCTCTTTTGATTTTGGGAGTAACGACGCGTTTGGTAGCGATTCCGTTGGCGATCACGATGGGAGTCGCCTATTTTATTGTTCACAATGGAGACGCTTTCGCACAACGAGAGTTGGCATTTCTTTATTTGGGAATGTTTCTGAGCTTAATCGCTTTAGGTGGGGGCAAGTTTTGCGTTTTAAAGAATCAAAAATTTCCCTTCGCATAAGGAGTATAGTTTATGAGTTACGAATTTTATAAAATTGCACATTTAATAGGATTAATCCTGTTGTTCACGTCTTTCGGAGCCATGCTCTATCACTCAGCGATGGGTGGGAAAAAATCTGATCATTATCGCAAGTCCTTAGCGATGATTCATGGAGTTGGCCTTCTTTTTTTGCTCATTGCTGGATTTGGAATGCTTGCTAAACTTCAAATTCATTGGCCTTGGCCGGGCTGGGTCTTAATTAAAACTCTAATATGGATCGGCATGGGCGGGAGTCTTGCAATTATTTACCGCAAACCAAAATTTAGTATTTATTTAATGTGGATATTGATCATTCTTGGTGCCTTAGCTGCGTATCTTGCTGTTTTGAAGCCCCAATAGGATCGCCATGCCAGAGCCAGGTGAGCCTAAAAAGCGAGCTTTGATTTTTGGGTCAACGGGTCTAACGGGAAGCTTTTTAGTTAGGGAGCTTCTGAATTGTCCAGACTATGAGCAAGTTCTTTCTGTGTCGAGACGTCCCCTCGATTATGAGCATGGGCGATTAAAGCAAATCTTAATAAACTTCGAGAGTATTTTGACGAAGGCTGCAGCCTTGAAGGCGGACGATGTCTATTGCTGTTTAGGGACGACGCTTCGTAAGGCAGGCTCTCGCGAAAGATTTCGAGAAGTTGATTTGGAGTTTCCATTGAGACTTGCCCGCCTGGCGGTATTGCAGGGGGCTAAAACTTTTAGCTTGGTAAGTGCCGAAGGCGCAGATCAGCAATCATTTTTTTATTATCTAAGAGTTAAGGCTGAACTCGAGGCAGAGCTTTTGAAAATTCCTTTTCGAAGCCTTCATATATTTAGGCCAAGTATTTTGGGGGGAAAACGAGCCGAAGACAGACTCCTAGAGTCCATGAGCCTTTCGATTCTTAAGTTTATGGCTCCTATTTTGCCCTCTAAAGCTAGACCGACCGATGCCGCGAAGCTTGCAAAATTTATGCTTGAAGCGCGAAGACGGAACGAGGATCGGAATATTATCTATAGCGCTGATGCAATATCCCGAGAAATATTTTCACTTTGAAATGAATACCGGAGTCAAAGCTCAAGCTTATGGCGCTCATAAAAGTTATCCATGAATTCCGTAAGAGATTTTACGGCTTCATAGCTTTGAGCGTTATAAATGGAAGCCCGTAGGCCGCCTACAAGGCGGTGCCCCTTTAGTCCTGAATAGCCCGCCGCTTCGGCCTCACTGACAAACTTGCTTTCTAAAGCTTCGTGGCCATCGCCAATTCGAAAAACGACATTCATTATTGATCGATCGGGTAGGTGTACGGCCGATCGATAGAAACTCGATTGATCGAGGTAGGAATAAAGCAGTTTGGCCTTTCGAGTGTTTTCGGATTCCAATCCTGCCAAGCCACCCCGATCTTCAATCCATTTGAGAACCAGTCCACAAACATAAATGCTAAAACAACAGGGAGTATTGTACATAGAATCATGCTTAATATGGGCTGAGTATTGAAAAATCTCTGGAATATCCTTTCGACCCTGGTCCACCCAATCTTTTTTAATGGCCACAAGAGTCGTTCCCGCTGGGCCAATATTTTTTTGCGCTCCGGCGTAAATCAAATCAAATTGGGCAAAGTCCAAGACTCGTGAAAAAATATCGGAAGACATATCCACAACCGAACGAACGCCCTTTAGTTTTAAAAATTCCTTCCATTGCGTACCAACCACAGTGTTATTGGAGCAAAAGTGAATGTACGAAGCCTTTGGATCTAAATCCTCTGGTCGATATTTAGGAAGACTTTGATATTTTGTCGATTCAGTTGAGGCGACTAGGTGTGGCATCAACTTGAGTCGAGAGATCTCCTGATGAGCAAATTTAGTCCAAACACCAGAATCGATGACATCAATGACTCGGTCATGATTTCCAAAATTCGTGGGAACCATTGCAAATTGATGTCGAGCGCCTCCTTGCAAAAACAAGAGTTCATAGTCTTGTCCTAAACCCAATAGTTTTTTTGCACGCGAGCGAGCCGTAGAAATAATCTCCTCGAACAAGGGGTTCCGGTGGCTCATTTCGACGATGCTCATTCCACTGGACTGGTAATTAAGGAACTCGCTCTCTACTTCTTGCATTACGCTTAAAGGCAGTGTCGCAGGACCCGCTCCAAAGTTAAAAATTCTATTGTTAAACGCCAACACCTCGAAATTTCTTAGCAAATGCGATCAAGCTTCGCGATGATTTTTCGAGGATCTTTTGCTAGCTTTTGGCATGCCTTACTTAAATATCAACGGGTATCGATTTTTTGAGATTTCTGACCTAGAGGCCTCCAGACTGCGCCTCCTTAGCTTTTTGGAAGATTCTGGAATTAAAGGGACGGTCATTATTGGTACGGAAGGGATCAATTTAGCGCTTTGTGGTGAAGAGGCGCGATTGGTCGCGTTTGAGCAATTTATTTTTGAAAAGCTTTCTTTTCCGCGCTTTGAATTAAAGCGATCATGGTCCGAGAAAATTCCTCATAAAAAAATGCTCGTAAAGATTCGGTCGGAAATTTGTACGTTGAAATATTTTGGAATTGATCCACAAAACAGACCCGCACCTTATATTGAGCCGAAGGAATTGAAGCTTTGGCTTGATGAGCGACGAGACTTTGTCTTATTGGATACGCGAAAAGAATTTGAATTTCGTTTAGGTAGTTTTGAAACCGCTATCAACCTGGGGGGCAAGCATTTTGCAGATTTTCCACAAGAAGTGGATAGCTTACCGGCTGAATGGAAAGACAAACCGATTGTTACCTTTTGCACGGGTGGAATTCGTTGCGAAAAAGGCGCACCGATGATGGTGGCAAAAGGCTTTGCCAATGTATTTCAGTTGAAGGGTGGGATACTAAATTATTTTCAAGAGTGTTCGGGCGAGCATTGGCGAGGGGAATGCTTTGTTTTTGACCATCGTGCAGCCATCAAGCCTAGTCTCGAGCCTGTAGAATTCATGAACTGTCGCATTTGTGGAGGAGCCTACTCGATGCGAGACTTACCCAATAATATTGATGGGTTACGGATGACCTGCCCCGTTTGCATGCAAAATGTCAGCGCAGCGTGCTAATTTTCTCTTAATTTATCGAGAATTCTGCTAATAATAAGCATCAGTGGGGAAATAGGGGGGATCAATGAAAACACATTTTAGGGTGCTATTTTGGGCATTATTATTGCCTTTATTGGGGGGAGCCTCGGACGTAAAGGCCTGTGCCGCTGCGTTGCGGAAAATTGAGGAAGCCGCTTCAAAAGCTCAGTATCAGTTTGGCACAACAGCCACGATCAATAGGGTTCCCCAGCTGCATGGGAGCCCACTCCACCTTACGGATTATCCATACCTGGATCGAATTTGGGTAACGAATCCTGCTTCGGGCAACGACTATGCAAGCATTCAAAAGGGAGACAGCGGATTTTTCTTTGGGCGAGCGACAGCCAATCATTTTGTTTTAGTTCAAGATCCGAGCACAACTCTAAGAAGTTTAGATTTTTCGGCATCTGATCAAGCCTATGCTTTGGCGACTTTTGTCATTCGTATGCCGAAAGCTAGTAGCCTTGTATTTAAATTGGCTCGAATTAAGGATTCAAGTACCGGAGAGCTGGAGCTGATAAGCGAAGTTAAGGGATTTTCTCTAGATGGTATTCTAGATGGTATTAAAGATGCCGAAGAGAACTTTGTCGTTAGCCCTCGACCTGGATCCCATGAATTCTGGATTGCTGATTCGTCTTCAAGCGTTCGTGTGATTGGACTTAGCGGAGATGGGACGGCTGAAATTAAACTCTTGAGAGAGCTGCGATTTCCGAAGTCGGTAAAGATTGGCGATCGTCGGGAAATCATTAAAGGAGTGTCCAAGATTCACTTCATTACTTCTGGAAAAATGGGTTTTGCAAAAGTTCTGCTTTCACGGAATCGAAAGGCCCTTATTCCTTTTGCGGTTGTAGCTGAAAAAATTGAACCTTCGTCCGAGGCAGTGGAGGTTGTCGAGCCTTCGGAGGCGGATGGCAGTTCACAATCCGTAGAACAAGAGGCGATTGTCGAACATGTTTTATTTTTTCCGAAGTTAATGAATCAACTTTCGGAGGGTTCCATTCGGACTAGCGTGGACCCCAATGCCGAGCATCTATTTGTTTCATACCCCGATAGAGTCGAGCTGTGGCGTTGGAATGATGAGGCGCAGAGGATTGAACATTTGAGAAGCTTTGATATGGATGTTGACTTGGCTCATTATGAAATCGGTGGGTTGGAGTTTTATCAGGAGTCAGATGTTCATCAGGTTAAAAATGAAAAGGGCGAGCCAAGCTACGAACATTCTGAACCCCAGAGTCGAGCGGTTCTCTTGTTAATAGATAAAGTGGATCGATCAACCCGAACGCTTTGGCTTGAAATGAGTTCTTCGACCAATTCGGGGAGCTTATTGGGAAAATAGGTAGCTAGCACTTCGAAGGCTTCATTGGTTTCATTCCACGCTGAACTCCTAGCAGGCGACTCAAAAAAATCTGGAGGCGATGTGGCAAGAGATTTTTGAGACAAATAAGGCCAGCCAAGCGACGTGGTCGAATTAGCAAAAAAGTTTGTCCTTGAAGATGTCCTACAATCTCGTCCGCTAGTGCCTGAATCTTCAGAATTCTGGTGCCAAGGAGCGGCCGTGCTCCGGAAAATAATTTAGAATCCAAATAACTGGGGCATACGACCGAAACCGAAATATGCTTCAAATTTTCTTCATTTAGCTCTTCCGAGAGTGCCTCGGAAAAATTGAGCAGCGCAGATTTAGAAGCCCCATAGCTACTAGCGTAGGGGAAGCCTTGAAAAGCCGAAACACTTGAGATCATTAGAATTTTTGACCGCACTTTGTCCTGGGATCGACATTTTATAAAAGCCTGACTCAACAGAATCGGTGCCAAAAGATTAATATTTAAAAGCTCTGACAGAGCCTTCAATTCAAACTCCCAAGCCGTGCCGAAATTGCTCACGGCTGCATTGTTGATAAGCGTATCAAAAGGTCCGTAGGTCGTATCCCATTTTGAAAACTCTCGCGCCAAATCTTGCAAATTTGAAAGATCATATACGATTCCTGAAACACCAAGTTCCTCAGCAGTTCTTTTCAGGGAAGCCCCATCTCGATCCAAAATCGTTACGAGGGATCCGGCACGTTGGAGGGATCTGGCAATTTCTTTGCCAAGGCCATTAGCACCGCCAGTAATAAGAGTTCGTTGGGGATGGAACATCTGTCTATTTTTCAATTAGACGGATTTCTTTACAGAAAGCTTGTGCAAAAAATATGCAATACCCACAATCACAAACATTGATAGGATCTCAGAAGTTTGCTTTCCAATGAGATCCAGCTTCATATTGAGATTCAAATACAAAAAGACGGCAATCAAAACTCCCATTAGGGCCTCACCAGCAATTAATCCCGAGCTTGCTAAGATTCCTGCATCCTCACCTTCAGGCCTATCGCCTTTCGCGCGTATCACAAGATAGCGAATGATCCCCCCAATGAAAATAGGAACTGAGAGCGTTACCGGTAAGTAAATTCCCACAGCTAGTGGCATAAGATGAAGCCGGATCTTCCAGTCGTTTCTTCCAAGAAACGAATCGATGACGATTATAATAATTCCCATAATCATCCCCATGATCACCATATCTACCGGTAGCTGACCGTCTCCAAAAAACGCATTGGTGATGCTTGCAAACAGTGTGGCCTGGGGAGCCTTGAGGCCAGTTCCAATCCCGTAAGCATGATGCAATAGACTTAAAGTAGGAGCGATTACCGCCGCTGGTATAACGACACCCAGCATCTGGGCAATCTGTTGGGCGCGAGGGCTTGCGCCAACTAGAGAGCCTGTCTTGAGATCTTGAGAGCAGTCGCCAGCCGTGCAGGCCGCACAACAAACAACGGCTGCGACTCCCAAAGTGGCCAAAATCGCGGAGTCTCCTTTGAATCCAAAAACCAAAAATAAGGCCGCTGTCCCCAAGAGCGCCGATATAGTCATTCCTGAGACAGGATTGTTAGAACTCCCTACGAGCCCGACAATATAACTCGATACTGCAACAAACAAAAACGCGGCCACAAACATAATGATAGTTGTTAGGATGGCATATTCAAAAGATTGGATGAGGTAATCGTAGAGCCAAAACATTCCAAAAAAGCAGACAACAAAAGTAATCATCAAGACTGTAAGGCTTAGGTCTCGATTTGTAGCATGAACCGCATCTTCCTTTTTAGTATAAGCTTCTTTGAGACCTGTAAGCCCCGAAGCGATGCCCTTACGGACCGAGTAAATCGACCAAACTCCACCCACGATCATCGCGCCAACACCGATATATCTAATTTTTGTAGACCAAAGGCTCCAAGAGATATCCAAGGCGGAAGCGCCAACAAGATCAGGAGGAATTCCCATAAGAGGAATGGCTATTATCCAACCAATGGCACCACCCAAAAACACTAAGCTAGCGATGTCGAGACGGATAATATAACCCACGGCAATGAGGGCAGGAGAAATATCTGATCCGAAAAAGAAAACTGATTTTCCTAATTTAGCTGCCCATTCTACAGAGCCTTGCAAAATTCCAAGTCCTGACGACAGAAATTTAATAGAGCCCCCGACTAGGATCCCTTGTATAACACTGCGCAAGCCCAATTTGCTATCGGAGCTTGCACTTTTTAGAACTGCGGCACAGGCCACGCCTTCTGGGTAACGAAGCTTTTTATCTTCAACGATGAGAGCCTTTCTTAGGGGGATCATAAAGACGACACCTAAAAGCCCGCCGAGTACCGCAATCAAAGTTGTTGGCCAGAATGCAAAATCCTTCCAAGCTCCGACGATTACGAGAGCGGGGATCGTAAAAATAACACCAGCAGCCAATGACTCTCCTGCGCTTGCCATCGTCTGTACAATATTGCTTTCTAAAATATTATCGCGCTTTAAGATGCCTCGATAAAAAGCGAGGGCCATGACGGCAGCAGGTATAGAAGCAGAGACTGTAAGTCCCGCATAGAGACCAAGATAAACATTGGCCGCTGTCATGACGACGCCGATTACGGCCCCAACCGATATTGATAAGAGTGTAAGTTCTTTCATAGTAAAGACGCCTTTCAGTAAGTTTTGCGGTTCATTAGTTTCAACATGGGAAAACTCGTAAATCTAGTCATTTTATTAATATCTCCAGTCCAATTGAATGGGCGAAGGTGGCGGCAAGAATTTGACAGCCTATGTCCTTTGCCCAAAAGGCCGTAGACTAAAGACTGACGCGGAGCCTCATAAAGAAATATGACAGTACCAAGCGTAGCATTATTACCCACACCTCCGACGGTTAAGACCAGCGTAGGCCTTCGTGGCGCCGGGCGTGATGAATCCCTTCAAACTCATGCGAGTGTCAAAGGAAATGTACCAGTTACTAAGGTCTCGACCCTAGCCCCTTCCCGAGTTTCGACTTTTGAAAGGTCAATTGAGGCAGTTGATATAGAACAGAGAATCGAAGATAGCCGCCGCGCCACGAAGGAAAAATACGACGACCTAACCACGGGAGTCGCTCGTGAAAAAGCTCGTGAGCTAGCTCTGAAAGGAAGTCAGATAAAGGCTCGTCCTCCCACAGAAGGCGATGCCCTGGTGAGCGCGCCTGAGAAGAAGGCTGATGTAAGTGCAAAACATGCCATAGCTGATAGGCCAACTCCAGAATCATCGGATCCAAAGGAGATTCCTGCTTCGGAGAAACAAAAACCAGGTGTTCACGTCAGTTCGGAAATTGCTCGGGCCCAAATTGCAGAATTCGTTAGAAAGTCAGGTGAGAATAGAGCATCAGAAAAAATAGCAGCAAAATCAAATGAAGGGCCTTCGGCTAGGTCGGAAAAACCTCGCTCGAATACGCCTACTGATGACAAGCCACCTGAAGCGTCAAATGGAAAAGAAAATGTTTTGGCTCCGGAAGCGAGCAAAATTAAAGAGCAAAACGACCAAAAGTCTGAGCAAGGAGCCAAGGCCGTGATTGCGGAAAGCCGAGTGGCTTCGGAAGCAGAAAACGTCGTCAAAAGAAAAGCTGAGGCAGAAAAGAATCAAGCGAAAGAGGAAGAAGTCCAAGTAAGGAAGTTTGAGCGAAAGAGGAGCGAATTGTTCTTGAAAACGGGCTTGCAGAAGGACTACCGGGAGGTTGCTGCCCAGAGTAAGCGGGGAGAAGAAAGGGTTAAGCTTGAGGCGACCTTTAAGAAAATAGCGGCAAAAAAAGAGGATCGTTTAGCTCGTGTTGCGGTGAGGGGCGCGGAGACGGATGCGGCCAATCAGTTCGCGCGCGCTCGAGACTTAAACCATCGCGAAATTCAAAAGAACATCCAAAACCAAGAAATTGCCAAAAAGGTCCGCAGTTAATCCTAAGCTTGTCCCGGCCTTATTAAACTGTTCTATTGGTGGCCATGACTCAAGCCATCGAAAATATTCTTCATGAAAACCGAAAAATTTTAGCGTCCAATGAATTTAGGCATCCAGCCTTGATCAACTCCCAGAAAAATTTTGACAAGATGTATAGGCGATCGCTCGATGAACCGGAGATTTTTTGGACCGAAATTTCAAAAGAGCTTCATTGGTTTAAAGATTTCGAAAAAGTGCGTGAGTGGCAAGAACCTTTCGCCAAATGGTTTGTCGGCGGCAAGACGAATATTGCATATAATTGCCTGCAGCGAAATATCGACCATGGCTTGGGGGAGAAAACAGCCATCGTATTTGAAAGCGAGGCGGGCCAAATTGAGAAAATTTCCTATGAGGAACTTTCCGCTCGCGTGCAAAGTTTTGCAGGCCTTCTTAGGCGCCATGGAATTCAATCTGGGGATCGTGTTGCGATCTATATGCCCATGATTCCCGAGGCTGCTGTGGCCATGCTGGCGTGCGCGTGGGTGGGGGCAGTTCATTCGGTGGTGTTTGGTGGATTTAGTTCGAATGCGGTAGCGGAAAGGGTTCAGGATCAACAAGCGAGGGCCATTATCACGGCTGATGGTGGATTTAGAAGAGGGCAGATTGTCGAGTTAAAGAAAGCTGTCGACGAAGCGGTTGTGTCTTGTCCGAGCGTTGAAAAGGTTTTTGTTTTTAAGTGGGCGGGCAATGCGGTTGATATGAAAGCACCTCGAGATTTGTGGGTACATGAGAATCTTAATCGCGAATCCTGCGAGGCGGCCCACCTTGATAGCGAACATCCTTTGTTTATACTTTATACCTCTGGCTCGACCGGAAAACCAAAAGGAGTTCTTCATTCTACGGCTGGTTATATGCTCAATGTCTTTCTGACGACACGATATGTTTTTGATCTAAAGCAGGGGGATCTGTATTGGTGTACGGCTGATGTGGGTTGGGTGACCGGTCACTCCTATGTGGTGTATGGCCCGCTTCTTAACGGGACAACAAGTTTTATTTACGAAGGTGCGCCCAACCATCCAAAGCCCGATCGATTCTGGGAGATCATTGAACGGCATAGAATAAATATTCTCTATACTGCTCCGACAGCGATTCGAGCTTTTATGAAGTGGGGGGATGAGTGGGTCGATAAACACGATCTTTCATCGCTTCGTTTGTTGGGCTCAGTGGGGGAGCCAATTAACCCGGAAGCCTGGATGTGGTATCGAAACAAAATTGGCGGCTCCAGATGTCCGATCGTGGATACTTGGTGGCAGACTGAAACGGGCGCCATTATGATTACAACTTTGCCAGGTGTTCATGCGATGAAACCAGGCTCGGCCGGTGTTCCAATGTTTGGAGTTGAAGCGGCGATTGTGGATGCTGAAGGAAATGAATTGAAAGATAACGAAGGTGGATTTTTAGTATTGAAGCGTGATTGGCCATCCATGTTACGAACGATCTACGGAGATGATAAGCGCTATAAAGAACAATATTGGAGCAAAGTTCCCCATTGTTATTTTGCGGGTGACGGCGCGAGACGTGATGAAGATGGCTACTTTTGGATTATGGGAAGAATTGATGACGTTGTGAATGTTTCGGGTCATCGATTGGGTACTATGGAAATTGAATCCGCCTTAGTTTCGCATAAAGCGGTGGCTGAGGCCGCGGTCGTGGGCATACCTGATTCGCTAAAGGGAGAAGCCGTTGTGGCCTTTGTAAGCCTTGAAAACAATCATCAGCCATCGGATCTTTTGAAGGAAGAACTTCGCCAGCATGTCGAAAAGGAAATCGGAGCGATCGCCAAACCCTCCGAAGTTCGATTTACCGATGCCTTGCCGAAAACGCGCTCTGGCAAAATCATGCGACGGCTGCTTCGATCCATCGCTTCCGGAGATCATAAACAGCAGGATATGAGTACGCTCGAAGATCAAAGTGTCCTGGAGAAATTGCGCGAAGAATAAAATTCTATTCAAGTTTTGAGATATCAAGCTTTCTAAGTGCTGGAAAGATGCGCAAACTTGCAAAGGCAAAACTCATCGTAATGCAAGCTCCTAGAATTACTGAGGGTATGACACCAAAAAGCTTGGCTGCTACTCCCGATTCAAAAGCCCCAAGTTCATTGGATGAACTAATGAAAATGCTATTCACAGCCGACACGCGCCCTCTCATGGAATCTGGTGTACTTAATTGCAAAATGGCCGAACGAACAACGACACTAACGGAGTCCAGGGCGCCACTCATGGCTAAGATGAAAACTGAAAAATAAAAACTTTTAGAAAATCCAAATGCCAACATACAGAGACCAAAACCGATCATTGAAAAGATAAATAAATTTCCTGCCCGTTTTTTCGGTGGGTAATGCGAAAATACAACAACCATGATTCCTGCACCGATTGCCGGGGCGGCGCGAAGGATACCCAAGCCTTGCGGGCCCACTTTTAGAATGTCAGATGCAAATATTGGAAGTAGGGCTATAGCTCCCCCAAAAAGTACACCTATTAAATCGAGAGAGATGGCGGAGAATATTAGTCGATGGCCCAAGACAAATCGAACGCCCTGAAATAGATTCTCCAGAAGCGGACTCTTTACTTCCTCAAGAATCTTTCCCTGCTTGGGAATTCTCAGTATGCAAATCAACGAGGCTAAAGCCAATATCGCACCCACGCGATACACTCGATCGGGTCCCAGTGCAGCATAGAGAAAGCCCGCGCAAGCCGGTCCAAGCAGTGAGGCAGTCTGCCAGAGCGTCGAATTCCAAGCCGATGCCCTGACATATTGGGGTCGGCGGATAATTTGCCCAAAAAACGCAAAGGCCGAAGTCGCAAAAAAAGCACGAGCAATTCCGCCCACAAAGATTCCACAATAAATCAATTTCACATGAGTGGCGGGATTAGGATTCATATAAGTCAAACAGCCCAAGTAAGCGAGTAAGAGCACTGAAAGACTTTGAGCAAAAGTTAGAATTGTCCGTCGATCGGATCTGTCAACGATATAGCCTGCAAATAGGGCGGAGCCGACTGCCGGGATAACTTCTGCAAGGCCCACGAGACCTAGGGCCAGGGGATCTTTTGATAATTCATAAACCTGCCAGCCTACTGCTACCGTTTGAATCTGAAGGCCCAGTTGGAGAAGAAATCGACCAAGCATATACCAACGAAAGTTGGTGTTTCGAAGGACGTCGTAAGCCTCAGATGAGAATATTTTAGAAAACACCCACGGGAAACTTAACAGGTTGCCGGATCCCGGATAGTGATTTTTTGAATACTTTCGAATTCTCATCTTAAAGGGGTTTTTCCCCGCCATAATTTGACAGAGGCCTTTTCGAGACCTACGTTGTTAACCTGACCTTGAAAGGAGTTCAAAATGTCACAAATAGATATCGGAATTGATGAAGGTGATCGAAAGCAAATATCAGAAGGCTTATCTCGCTTACTCGCGGACACTTATACTTTGTATTTAAAGACGCATAATTTTCATTGGAATGTGACGGGCCCGATGTTTCAGACACTTCATAGTATGTTTATGGTGCAATACACGGAACTTTGGAATGCTGTTGATGAAGTGGCCGAGCGAATTCGATCTTTAGGCTTCAAAGCTCCTGGATCTTATACCGATTTTGCAAAGCTTACATCGATCATAGATGCATCAGGAAATCCTGCAGCGATGGAAATGGTTAAGGATCTTGTCAAGGGGCACGAGATTGTTGCTAAAACAGCTCGTGAAATTTTTCCTGCCGCCGAAAAGGGAAGTGATGAGGCGACGTTAGACTTGCTTACCCAGAGAATCCGAATTCATGAAAAAACTGCCTGGATGTTGAGAAGCCTTACGGAAGCTTAAGTACAAAACTTTCCCTATCATGAAAATCGGGCTGGGTTCGTGTATGGCGTAGCGCCCAGTAAGAATGCCTGTTTCCCAAATGTTTAAGCGTGGCGGCAATTCCCACCTGCAATTTATCATCTATAGAAAGCGGAAGTCGAACTTTGAGTTGAAGGAGGTCCGCGCCATTTGTCTTTAATTCTAAAAGTTTTGGATCGCCTGGGGAGCCCGTCTCGCCCTGTCGATAGTCCAAAAAAGAGGCGCTCCACCAATCACCCGACGGGGAAAAATTCCATTCCTCGTAATTTGTTGAATTTTCCTTAGCAAAAAAAACCTCAAAACAAGTTCGTTCCCAAAGCTTTTCTCGAAACGAGGGAGAGGCGCTTGGTGGATCGATAACAATCGTTGAGAGATCAGTTTTTAGGAAAAAGATAACTTCCAAAAAACCATCGAGTTTTTGAATTTCACAAAAAATCCTCAATTCTTCCGAAGGGCTTTGCTTCGAAAATTCAATTAGCTCCGCTCTTAAACTTAGACTCATGCTGCCTCAAACCGAGAGTTGATTTCATCGATCTGAGAATTGAGATGGATATAGTCGTATAAGACTCCGATAAAGAACAGCCCGCCGGTGCAAAGGTAAAGAATCCCCGTCACCCATTTGCCTATATAAAACCGATGGACGCCAAAGACACCCAGGAAAGTTAAAAGAATCCAGGCCAGATTGTAGTCAATAATGCCAGTCTTAAAGCGATGATCTGCTTCACGCTCAAGACTAGGCATAAGGAATAAGTCGACAATCCAGCCAACAAATAAAAGTCCAAGAGTGCAAAACCAAATTGTTCCACTTACTGGACGTCCATAATAAAATCGGTGCGACCCCATGAATCCAAAGATCCACAAGATATAGCCCATCAGCAAGCTGTGTGAATTATTTGATTCCATAAACTCCTATGAAAATCTCAAATGTTTGACGGACTCTCCAGAGTTTCTGAGCTCTGCCAGCGCCTCGACTCCAATTCTCAAATGTGTTTTCGAAAATTTTGCCGAAACAGCCCGATCACTGGCACCCGTCTTGACGCCTTCGGGAATCATGGGACTATCCGAAACTAAAAGCAATGCTCCTCTAGGGATTTCATTTATGAATCCCACTGTAAAAATTGTGGCCGTTTCCATATCGATTCCCATGGCTCTAATTTTTTGGAGATAGGCTTTGAAAGCCTTGTCGTGTTCCCAAACGCGACGATTTGTCGTGTATACGGTTCCGGTCCAATAGTCCTGACTATGTTTTTTGATCGACGACGAGAGGGCCATTTGCAATCGGAATGACGGGAGCGATGGAACTTCCGCAGGGACATAGAGCTCACCCGTACCCTCGCCACGAATCGCAGCAATCGGCAAAATTAAATCTCCAATTTTAGTTTTCTTTTTGAGGCCCCCACATTTGCCCAAAAACAAAACGGCTTTGGGTTGAATTGCAACGAGCAAATCCATAACGGTGGCTGCCATGGCGCTTCCCATTCCAAAATTTATAATTGTGATGCCGTTGGCTGTTGCGGTTTGCATGGGCTGGTTCTTCCCATGAATTTTCACTCGGTACTGGGTGGCAAACATCTGAACATAGTTTTTGAAATTCGTCAGAAGTATATACTGTCCGAATTCGTTTAACTTTGTGCCGGTATAGCGAGGGAGCCAGTCTTTGACGATCTCCTTTTTTGTCTTCATTTAACCCAAAGCCTTTCGAAGGTTTTGATCAATTTCGGCCAGAAAGTCCTCGGTATACAGATAGTCGCTCTCTTTGATTTTATCGCCGTGAAGGCACGCGGCGAGATCCTTTGTCATTTTTCCAGATTCCACTGTTTGAAGACAAACCGCTTCAAGTGAGTCCGAAAATCTTTTTAGTTCAGTGTTGCCATCAAGTTTGGCTCGAAAACCTAACCCACGGGTCCATGCAAAAATGGAAGCGATCGGGTTGGTTGAAGTTTTCTTTCCTTGTTGATGCATTCGGTAGTGCCTCGTAACGGTGCCATGGGCGGCTTCAGATTCCATTGTTTTCCCATCCGGCGTTAGCAGGACAGAAGTCATTAAACCAAGTGACCCAAAGCCCTGAGCCACAGTATCAGACTGTACGTCGCCATCATAATTTTTGCAGGCCCATACAAAACCTCCAGACCACTTCATGGCAGATGCGACCATGTCGTCAATCAAACGGTGTTCATAGGTTAGACTAGCGCTGTCGTAAGCAAGTTTAAATTCACTTTCAAAAATCTCCTGAAATATATCCTTAAATCGACCGTCATATTTTTTTAATATCGTATTCTTTGTCGAAAGATATAGGGGCCATTTCTTTTCGAATGCCATATTAAAACAGCTTCGAGCAAAACCACGAATGGATTCATCAGTATTGTACATGGCCATCGCAACGCCATCCCCATTGAATGTATATACTTCGATTTCTTCTTTAGCCCCACCTTCAGGTGTAAATGATAGTGTTAGCTTTCCTTTACCTTTTGTAACGATTTCTGTGGCGCGATACTGATCTCCAAAGGCGTGGCGACCAATGCAGATAGGCTTTGTCCAATGAGGAACGAGCCTTGGAACATTTTTACAAATAATTGGTTCACGGAAAACCGTTCCATCCAAAATATTTCGAATGGTTCCATTCGGAGATTTGTACATTTTCTTAAGATTAAATTCCTTTACCCGCGCTTCATCCGGAGTAATTGTCGCACACTTGATCCCCACTCCATATTCTTTGATTGCCATGGCGGCATCGATCGTGACTTGATCTCCGGTTTTGTCGCGAGATTCCATTCCAAGATCGAAATATTTAATATCGACATCAAGATAGGGGAGAATGAATTTTTCTTTGATGAATGACCAAATGATACGAGTCATTTCATCGCCATCGAGCTCCACGACAGGATTTTTAACTTTTATTTTTGCCATACAAGAGATTTATGGCCTTTAAACCCTGTAATCAAGCCCTATTGGCTTAGCTTTGGGCATCTGGCTGACGAGTGGGCTCGGCTTTCTGAAAGGCCTCAAGTTGCATAAGGTTGTTAAAGGTCTCGGAAATGCGCGGAAAACGGCTGAAATCAAAATCGAAACGCTTACCGTTAAAGACTTGGGGAACAAGAAAAACGTCGATCAAGCTTAAGTCTTTACCCATGGAATAAGGTCCTGAAAATTCTTTGAGACGCGCTTCTAGAGCCGGGAGTCCGCGTTCGAGCCATAAACTGTTCCAAGTTCCACGTTCGATTTGGTCCGATAGTTTTTGCACTTCTTGAACCAAGCGCAAATTTTGGAGTGGTTGGATTCCACTATTAATAATTTCTGCCATTTCGATGCATCGAGTTTTCAACTTCGTATCCCTTGGAAGAAGACTCCCGCCCAAATGCTTTTCGTTGATATACAAACATATCGCCATAGACTGGCTGATGCCAAAGCCATCCTCGACATAAAAAGGAACTTCTCCCTTAGGATTAAGATCTTGAAAGGCTTTTTGGTTTTGCGCGCCACCATCCTGAAGGAGGTGGATGCCGCAATATTCATAGTTAATTTCGGCAAGTTCAAGCGTGATTCGCGCACGAAAGGAGCAGCTGCTCAGATGGTAACTGTAGAGAAGGGCTTTCATAGGCTCCTTCTATTGATTCCAGCTTCGAAATGCAATAAGCCTGCTGCCTATGAAGCTTGCAACACGAAAATGTGCCGGAAAATTGGATGGAGAATTGTTAGTCGTAAGTCGTGATATGACGAAAGCTGTTTCTGCGGCCGGGAGCGCGCCTAATCTTCAATATGCTCTCGACCATTGGAAGGAAACTGAGCTGAAGCTCCAGAAGCTCTATTCAGAATTGAATGCAGGTTCTGCAAAGGGTTCATTTGATTTTAATGAGGCTGATTGTTTATCGCCCTTGCCCCGAGCCTATCAGTTCTTGGATGGGTCAGCCTATATCCAGCATATTGTTTTAGTTCGGAAGGCACGGAACGCCGAGCTTCCAGCGACATTGAAAACAGTCCCTTTGATGTATCAAGGTTTGAGCGATCGATTTTTGGCGCCAAACGAGGACATTCCTTTTATTCATGAAAGCCATGGTCTTGATTTCGAGGGGGAAGTTTGCGTGGTGACGGATTTTGTTCCGATGGGGACAAAAGAAAACGAGGCGCATTCTTACATTCGGATGTTTATGCTTTGCAATGATGTTTCTCTACGGGGACTGATACCTGCCGAATTAGCCCAAGGTTTTGGATTTTTGCAGTCCAAGCCGGCCTCGGCATTTTCGCCCCTTGCGGTAACGCCAGATGAGTTGGGCGCGGCTTGGAAAAATGGCCGCGTTTGCTTGCCTCTTGAATCTGAATTAAATGGAGAATTTTTTGGCAATCCCGATGCAGGGGAAATGTTTTTTTCTTTTGGAAAACTTATTGAACATGCAGCTCGTACGCGCAATCTTGCCGCAGGTACAATCTTGGGAAGTGGTACGGTTTCGAATGAGGATCAGAGCCGAGGCAGTTCTTGCTTGGCTGAAAAGCGAATGTTAGAGCAGATCACCGAAGGTAAGGCTTCGACTCCTTTTATGAAACCTGGAGATACCATCCAGATTCAAATGCGAGATTCTGGCGGAAAGTCGATCTTTGGTAGAATTCATCAGAAAGTCGTTCAGTCTTCCATACGAGAGGACTAGTATCTTTGTGAATGAAGGGTCGGAGTCTTTCTCGAGACTTAGAAATAGTTATTGAAAACGCAGGAAGTGCTCCAAGTATACGTTTAGGTGACTTTGTAAAAGCTACCGGCGATAAAGCTTTTGGAGTGGTGATGCTGGTCTTGGCGCTTCCGAGCGCTCTTCCCATCCCGGCGGCAGGAATAAGCACGCCACTGGGCTTAGGAATTTTTTTAATTGCATTGCAGATGATAGCGGGCCGTCAGCAACTTTGGCTGCCGGAGAAGCTCCTTCTGCTGAAAATAAGAAAGTCCACAGCGAAGAAAATGATTGCAGGCTTAACGTGGGTTTTAGTTCGTTTTGAGAAGCTATTTAGACCTCGGCTGCGATGGCTTAGTTCGCGAGTTGGGCATATTAGTGTGGGAATTTTAGTCGCCTTGTTGTCCTTAGTCATACAGGCACCGATTCCACTAACCAATACTTTGCCGGCGATGGTTATCTTTTGTTTGGCGCTCTCCCAGATGGAGGATGATGGGCTTTGGGGGCTAGTATTTGGTGCCCTGGCCGTAGCGGTGATAACGGCTTATATTTTGGGGGCTGTCGCTATTCTTTACTATGGTCTTGAGGGCTACGATCAGCCACTTGAGTTTTTGAAATCAAAAAGCTAAGCGCCAATAAGTGTCCGAAGAGTTCAAAGCTAAAGTTCGCGATATTTCAAGCCTAGGTCTGGGTATTGTGGATCATCCTTCTGGGAAAGTGTTTTTTGTTCCCGGGACCTGGGTTGGTGATGAAGGAATTTTTAGGATTGAATCCGAGAAAAAGCGATATGGTCATGCTCGTTTAATTAAATTAGAGACAACCTCTCCAGTAAGAGTCACGCCAAGCTGCCCGCATCATGGTTTTGAGTTTGGCAGTTGCGGGGGCTGTCCGTGGATGATGGTCGAATACAATGAGCAGCTTGTTGCTAAGACAAAGTTTGTTTCTCAGGCTATGAAACGAGCTAATCTTTTGACATCGGTTGATGCGCTCAAGCCGATTTGGGCCTCGCCAAAAACATTGGGGTTTCGAAATCGCGCGCAGTTTAAGACTGATGGGAAAAGAATCGGCTATGTCTCGGCGGGAAGCCATGAGATTGCCGAGATCGAAGATTGTTTGATTTTAAATGACAAGTGTCGGGATCTTTTGGTGGGATTACGAAAGCAGCTCCCATCTGAAAACTGGAAGGCCTCTCCGGGACATGACTGGAATTTCATTGAGATCGATGATGGATTAGAGGCTGAGGCAATCAAACTCAATGCGCGACAAGCCTTCAAGCAAGCCGACGAAGATCAAAATCTAAGAATGAAATCTTGGTTGGAAGATAAAATTTCCAATCTTAGTGAAAAAGATCGAGGGCCAATTGTTGAGTTATTTTGTGGGTCAGGAAATTTTACTGAAATTCTTTCTCGCTTTTCATCGCATCAGACATTGGCGGTGGAATCGACTCCACACTCTCTGGAGAAACTTAAGGATAGAGACCTTGTAAATGTGGAAGTGTTACAGGCAGATATTTTTTTGAGCGAGTCCTGGGGAAAAATTAAATCGTCGATGCCGGAGGCTCGAGTTTTAGTATTAGATCCACCTCGAATTGGATTTAAATCTATTTCAAAATTTATTGAAAACTTTCCGAGTCTACAAAAAATATTCTATATCTCTTGTTCGATTCCGGATTTTATTCGAGACATAAGTTCATTGGTGGGCTGGGAATTGTCAGAGTTGCAGCCGGTCGACCAATTTCCCCATACGCCGCATCTCGAATTATTGGCCGAGTTGACTAGGCGCGAAGATGCTCCTCAAAAGGCCTGACTTTCGTCGAAAACATTGAATAAGCCTTGTGCCGCGCTCAAGGTTTCTGGGAAATTAAGTCCGTTAACACAATTCTGGAGGGGATATGTCGGCAGTTTTTTATCGCGCGAATTTTATTTTCATAGGGGCTGTAGTGCTTGGGTATGTTGCGGCTGTGGATGTCTTTGCACAGGAGAAGCCAACTTCGATCGAAATCACTGCGGCCAAGGTTTATACACCAGCCGGGTTTGATGATAACGATGTTGCTCAGATCATTCTGGAAGGCCAATTTCCAAACCCTTGTTATCGAATTAAAGAAGTGAAGCTGGAACGTCTGGCTCAAGATGAAATTGGTTTTCGAATCTCTGCCTATCAATATGAGGATATTTGTGCACAAGTGATGACCCCTTTTATGCAAGTCGTTGATATCGGCATTCTTGACGAGGGCAGCTATAAAATTTTTGATCTTGAAGAAGCTAATCGAGACTTGCGACACAAAGGAGATCTTCCAGTTGCCAAAGCCACAAGTCGCAAACGTGATAGCTATATCTATGCGCCTGTGGATTCTTCTTATGTTGTTTATAAACGAGATGCCCGTCGCCAAATCACAGCCCGTTATTTGGCCTTAGTAGGAACCTTTCCGGGAACTTGCTTCGAGTTCGAAAATAGAATTCCCATTTCTCGAACGATTGATAATGTCATTGAAGTTTTGCCGATCGTACTCGAACAAAATCTTCGAGATTGTCCGGGCTCAACGCCTTTTACAAAAATAATTGAGATTCCAAAGCATATTCCGGGCAGTCACTATCTATTCCACATTCGTACGATGTCCGGAAATTCCTTCAATCGAATCGACGACCTCGCGCCGATTGAGGCGATTGAAAAGCCGAGAAAAGATTTGCCGCGCCCATAAACTCATAAAAATGAGGACAAGACTAAAGAATACAATCGAGGAGGGCGGTTCCTGCGTGGAGGCTTCATTCACACGGAGACTGCAAGCATTGACCCCGCCAGTGACCTGGATGGAGCTTATTCCTGAGGTTTGATTTTCACGTGAACTAGAATTTTGGGAATCACTGGATCCAAGTATATCGAGGGGTCGGGTAGTGGGGGTGACTAGGTGCCTGAAGATAAATAGGGAGAAGGCCTAAAAGGATAAGGAATCCCGAGAGATTGCGCATACCTCAATACCTTCAATCTTCGTGCCAAGATTCTAGGCTATCAATATGAATTTAAACGGTTTTTCGCGCCTACTGTCGGGTAATTATGCCAGACTTATGAAACAATTTGTGCGGTATTCCAGAATACCGGTGAGCGTGCTAAAGGTGTCTTGTAGTTGGGGCTTTGAATTTATATGGGAGATAAGTGTATGGATATATCAATTCGAATTTTCACGTTTATCGTGATGATCCTGTCTTTTTCATCCGTTAGTTTTGGACAAGTTTTGTACACCAAGAAAAAACTTGAGCCTTGTGGCCAATCAGGATCCACAGAGGTGAGAATGTATGATTGTCACCTCCAATATTTTGATTCGGTGCACGTGATTGAAAGCAAGGGGAAGAAATATGCATGGCAGCTTTTAAGTATGGACGAAAGTGGCCGCCAAATATGGGTGGATTTGGTTTCGGGTCTGGCCGTGACCTCTCACAACGGAGATGGCATGGATCGGGAAAATTACGCTGGTGACTATGGAGGCAATGCGGTTTTCTATCCCGATGCCGTTGAAGCTTGTAACGATTCTTCTAAATATACTGAATTGAAGCAGTCCAATGAGCTAGATTTCCGCTTACCCACGAAAGAGGACGCCGAAGTGATAATTAAGGGAAAGGCTAAGGATGTATTTTTTGCGACATCCTCCAATGGGCTATTCCGCCATACTGTCCGAGGTGGCAAGGATGACGAATCGACTTCTATATTTTCTTTCCCGACTTGGACCTACTTTACTTTGTGGACCAGCACTGTGGCACCGCAATCGAATTCAGACAAAAAGAAGAATATTCGTCGAGCCTATACCTTTGATGCATCAGGGACAGCGGTAGTCGGCCCAATCGATTATCACGAGGGTATGTATGGGACTTTTATCCGTCGAGTGGTCAACTATCAGGCCTACCGTTTATTTTTATGTGTAGCCAATGTTCCTAAGGACGAAATGCCGACTGTAGATTTTCCGGATTCTAAATAGTCGATTTCTGGAGAGTAAGCTCAGACCTCTCTTCTTTGTACGAGACTTGTGTCGCCTACCCTGTAAGGTTAAAAGGTTGAATGGCGAAGTATTTTGAAGAGATCGAATCTGTTCTCAAAAAATTGATGGTTGAAATATGCAAGGAAAATCCCGATCCTTCTCATGATATTTTGCATATTGAACGTGTCGTCAGGGCAGCCAAGAAGCTTTCAGAATTAGAAAATGCGGATTTAAATATTGTGGTGCCCGCAGCCTATCTTCATGATTGCGAAGTTATTGAAAAATCTGATCCACAACGATCTCAAGTTTCGAGTCTTTCAGCAAAAAAAGCCTTGGGGATTTTAAAAGAGCTCAAGTATCCGGAAAAATATTTTGATGGTATAGCTCATGCCATCGCTGCTCATAGCTTTTCTTCTGGTATCGTGGCTGAAACAATCGAGGCCAAAGTCTTGCAAGATGCCGATCGTCTTGATGGCTTAGGGGCTATTGGAGTTGCTAGGTGCTTTAGTCTTGGAGGAAAACTGAATAGACCGTTTTACTCAGATGAAGATCCCTATGCTGAATCTCGTACTCCGGATGATAACACTAATAACCTAGATCATTTCTTTGTAAAATTACTCAAAGTAGCCAATAAACTTCAAACTCCTGCAGCAAAGGAAGATGGCCGAAAGCGTACGGAGTTTCTGAAGGCATTTCTCACACAGCTGCGGTCCGAAATTCTATAAGATGTACTACTTGTAAACAAGCTTGGACTCTCCTCAGGTGATATTGAAAGACCGACTAAAGCCAGTATCTAATAGCCAAAAGAGCGCCTAAGGTCGATTTAGGTAATCGAGAAGTTTCACTTCGAACACTCCGCCCTTACTTTTTTTAAATTCTAACAATCTAAAATCTAAGTTGTTCTTGAACGCAGCAGCCTAGAGATGCCTTCATGTGTCCTATAGGAGAATACAATGACCCAACCAATAAATAACTCAAGCTCAAGTAGCAAAAAAGTAGATGCCCACGAAAGCCATGTTTCGAGTGGTCCCGCGGATCAAGATACATATATCAGCGATATTCGTGAAAAGCTTAATAAGATCCAAACAAAGATGAATTCTATGCGGGAAGACAATTCCCGATTAGTGGGCGATTTGAGAAGAAAGGCAGATGAAAACCTGACGAGGCTAGACACCAAATATAAAGAAGTAAAAAGCGGCCTAGACGAACTCAAGAATTGCACTAAGGAAAAATGGGCCGCCGAGAAAGAAGCTTTTCAAAAGAGCTTTCAAGACTTGTCGATGAACTTCAAGGGCCTATTTAACTGATTCAAATCAACTGGAGTTCTGAATTGCGGTGCTCGAATGAAGAGCGCCGCCATTCAGTCTCTGAGTACGTTATAACGTTATAAAGGACTGCTTATGAAAAACAGGAAACTATACAACCCAAACCAAAATCTAAAAATTCTTAGTCTAACCATACTTTTAACGTCGGCCGTAGCTTGCGGAAACGATGGAAAGTCGGCCGGTGATCGCGCAAAATCCATGACCGACACCGCGATTCAAAAATCAAATGATATCAAAGACGCCATTACCGGCGAAGAAAAGACGCCCGAAGAGGTAGAAGCCAAGCTAAGTCGGCAGGCAGAGGACTTAACAACAAAAATTGCTGCTCTTGAGACTAAACAAAGTCAAGAGACGATGCCCAAGGTACGTGAGGCCAATAAAACACGACTTGATCGAGTAAAGTCAGCACTCTCCGAAGCTAACTCACAGATCAACAGCCTCAAAAAAGCATCGGCTGCCAAATGGAATGCCCAGAAAGCAGTGGCGATTAATGCTATCGATGACGCTAGGGAGAAAGTGAATTCGGCTCTTGAACGTCAAGAGTTCAAAGAAGATGCGGCAGAAAAAATAGCCAAGATTGAAGGCCGGATTGAAAGCTTAAAAGTCGATGCGGCCAAAGCAAAAGGAGATGCCAAAAAGGAGATTGAAGAACAACAAGCAAAACTAGAAGAGAAATACGAGAGTCTTAAAAATGACTATGACGAGTTTGTGGAATCTTCCGAGGATAAGTGGGGCGATTTCAAAGAAGGAATGGAAAAAACCTTTAGCGAACTAGTTTCGACCTTCAAGGGTCTATTTGATTAAGGAGACTTACAATGTTGAATATTATCGTAGTCATTATTATCGGCCTGATCATCGGAGCTGTCGCAAAGTTTTTAATGCCAGGGCGAGACCCGGGGGGCTTTGTACTTACAAGCCTACTGGGCATTGGTGGAGCTGTGGCGGCAGCTTACATTGGACAGGTCGTTGGATGGTATCGCTATGGTGAACCTGTAGGATTTATTGCGGCCGTTCTCGGCGCCATGCTCTTGCTTCTCATTTATCGATTTGCAACCGGTGGCCGAAAAACCCTTAAGTCTTAACGAAAAGGAACGGCGTCCATGTAACGAGTAAGGATGGCTCGGGCTGCACCTTCACGATAGACATCCCTAGAAAATTTGTACCTGGCCCCAACTCCACTCGCGTTGTGAGCGGCCTAAAATCAGTCCAACCAGATTTTAAGAAATAAACGGCTCAACTGAATATTCTTATGGAAAACCGTTCGATGACACCCCCTACTTTTCGCTTTGGAAAAATTTGGTGGAGGCGAGGGGAGTCGAACCCCTGTCCGAATGGCTTTTCGCAAGCCCTCTACATGTTTAGTCTCCACATTTTTTTTAAATCGTGGCAGCGCCGGGAGACGGGCTTACCAAGATCGAGACCCAGATCGATAATGTTCTTAAAGGACTGAGACACTCGAGTAAGAACATCCCTGCTAGCTTAACGCCGTCCGAGTTTAGCAGGAGTCCACTCGGAGCGACGGGCTACGACTTAGGCAGCCAAAGGCAACATTTCGTTGTCATTTATTTTTTTGCCAACGTGTTTTAGGAGCGCGCTGACCAGCTCCACATGCAAGCGTACGATACGACACCCGTCGAAACCGTTACGCCCCCA
>Ga0210019_1000230_pt1 | contig 75706 bp, 68 predicted proteins | sample CryGeyCG2114_020_2_FD_183969 | JGI IMG/M metagenome (GOLD analysis project Ga0210019, IMG submission 183969) | Groundwater microbial communities from aquifer - Crystal Geyser CG11_big_fil_rev_8/21/14_0.20 (SPAdes) (version 2) | ecosystem: Environmental > Aquatic > Deep subsurface > Groundwater ...
AAATCATCCAGATCGACACCCGTTTTCTTTCGCTTCGCCGAGTAGGTGAATAAGTTTTCGATTTTTTTCTGAAAAAATCCTGTCGGTAGATGGAGTTTCTTTAAATACCATAAAGCTTGCGGAATTCGTTGGAAAATAACAATGTTAGCCCAATCAATATCCTTCTCTGATAGAAAATAGATTAATTTTACTTTTGTAGAGATTCTAATGTCAGCGATGGAGCGAGCTGGTTGGTAAGTCCTAAGCCGGCATGAGGCGGTGGACTCTGTTTGATAGGTGACGAATAGTATCTTTGTCATGGCTGGATTGATTGATAGATGGCGTTTAGACGTTCTTTAATGAGCATGCCGACTCGCGATGAATTGTAATAGGTTTCGATGAATTTTGCTCCATAGGAGGCTTTTTCCTTTGCTTTATCGTAATGATCATAAACAAACCGCATTAACTCTGCTGCATGTCTAAGATCCGGGTCTGCCCATAAAAACCCTTCAGGATAGGGACCAATGTTTTTCTTTAATGGAACCAACTTATATTTAACCAAATAAGCATTATCATCATGTGTAAAATCCATATTACCAGAATAGCCAGTTACAATTACTGGCTTCTTGGCTGCCATTGCCTCTGCGATTGTGAAGCCGAATCCCTCAGCCCGGTGCAGCGAAGTATAGCAATCGCACACATTAATTAATCGTTTTGATTCTTCGTGCGAGTAAGTAGTGTCAAGCACGCGAATATTTGTCTGACGGACTGCCCTTAATAAAGCCTTTTTTTCAATTGGATATCGAGCAGAATTCGCGCATTTAATTACGAGTAAAAGGTTTGAATTGTTACCAAATGCTTTGCAAAATGCCGCAACAACTGCCGTTGAATTTTTTCGATCAAAATAACTTTGAAAATCAAATGTAAAAAGGAAAATAAATTTGTCGTCGGGTAAATCAAAGCGGCGTCTTTCGCTATCATGCTGAAGCGATTCAATTACAGGCGGAATGGTAAAAACAGGAATCGTAGATTGTGATGCAATTGCGCGTCGGCTAAATTCGGAGGGTGTCCAGATTTCATCTAGAAGCAGGAATATATTATTCCATAATTTAGGCAAACTTTCCAGTTCCCAGTAAACGTAGGCAATGTTGTAGTGGTTTTGAAAGGTTTTTCTCCCAATAAGATGATAAAAGTAAATTAGTTGGCGAAGATTAATGTGAAAGATATTTATGATCCCGTCAAAAGATGATGCTTTCTGTGTAAGGTTTGTCGGAATTGATGCATGGGTTTGCACAAAGCAGTTGTGAATGGGAATGTTTAAATTGATTAAGACCCGCGCTAGTTGATTGGAGCCAGTGCCTGTGCCGCCCGAAGAATGGACCGACATATCGGTGTAATAATTGATCTTGAAGGGAAGCTTTTTATCAATTGAATGGCTGAGCGGTGTTATCTGTTTGTTAAACTGTTTATCAAAAAAGGTTCTGAGAGAGTTGTTAAGAACAGGATAAAATAATACCGGGCTGCGGTGTGGCAAGCCAAACAATTTCAAAATATTAATAATTAATTTTAAGATTTTAGCCAATTCTCGTCATTCTTTATAACTTCATCGCTCAATGTGCTCAATTAATTTCTTAATGGCAACACTCCATGATAGATGTTGTATGGCTTGATACCCGTTTTCACCGAACTGTTTTGCAATCTCGCGATTATCGTAAAGATAATCAATTTTATCAGCAAGTTTATCAGCTTTTGGCTCACAAATATATCCATTTTGATTATGATGAAGGAATTCTAATAACCCACCGGAATCATTGCAGGCAATAACAGGTTTCTTTGACTGGAAAGCTTCTAAAGTCACATATCCATAATCCTCGTCATAGAGCGGTAATAATGCAGCAAGACAATTGGCATAAAGTTTTGCACGCTCTTGATTTGTAACGTAACCCTTAAACTCAACTTTCTTACTAAGTTCGTTATTTAATACTAATTTCTTCAATCGGTTGACTGTAATCGGATCGCCGTCGCCTGCGATTAAAAGACGAACCGAAGTTTTACATCGTGCCAATGCCATAATGGCTAAATCAATGCGCTTTGCCGGGTGTAATCGGCCGCAATAAAAGACATAATCTCCATAATTGTCTGTATAGAATATTTCTCGGTTTCTCAGAGGAGGATAGAGCACTTCTGCTTCAATATTATTAAATTGTTTTAGCCGTTTTGCGACGTTTTGTGAAATTGTGAACACCTTTTTCGCCTGTGTAAAGGCGCGGTTATCAATATGACGGACTATGTATTGTTTTAGATTACCAATGAAATTGTTTCGGATGGTTGTATATTTTGTTCCTTTCAAATCATAGACGCTCCGGGATTGATGAGCCAGCCAAACGAGTTTATTTGGATGGTTAACGTAATAAGCAGGGAACTTAGTAGCAATGACAATATCCACCGGCCTGGCGTTCATATCTCTCAATTTTAAGAAATGCCATAAAAAAAATTCAAAAAACATGGCAAGAAACTTAGGGCCAAAGGATAGGAAAGGAAGTGTGCAAAGATCTGCGTCATACCCAGATTGTCTCAGCGCCAAGATGATATCCGTCGAAAGAGATTCAGCCCCTCCTTTTACAAAGAAAGTTTGGGGCTGGACAACGATAATACGTTTCTTTAAACGATAAACTTGAATCGATTCGAAATAGTCAACCCAATGACTTGGTAGCTTGGTTTTTTGCCATGCATGTGGATGAATAAGGGATGCCCACAAAAACCAATATCGCATACTAAGCACTAAGAGCTTTCTTAAAATGAACATCTGGCACAAGCATTGAATCATCAGCGAACGACTGTTTGTAGATTGCGCCATTCTGAATTGGTCAATGATATTATTAAGATTGTTCATCAGGACCTGCCCATGTGTTCATGGTCGTCGAGTCATGGGTTATGACGAATAATGATCGCGTAAATGGCGTCAAGATTTTCTTTAAAAGAGCTAATTTACCGGGACGCAATGTTTTATTTGGATCATGCACAATCAGCAAATCAAAATTTCGCAAAGGTAAGAGCGTTTTAATTAAATTGAAAATATTATGATAAAACACCGTGAGATGTGACCATAAAAAATCATACGATATGTTAATTGTATGGTCATGACGAATAAAAACGAATAATTTTGCTTCCTGATGAAACCGTCGTATTTTAAAAGCGATCGACGTCAGGTCGCAACCTCTTGATTTTGTGATAATCCCAATTTTATCACTTTTCATTACTAAGTTTTTCAATTGCTCTATCAAATGTTCAGCCTGAGGGTTCGCGCTGACAAAAGAAGAAACGGTTTTTGTATCTGTCGATAATAGTTTTTCTTGAAAAATACGATCAAGCAGATTGGTATTAGAGCCTTCAAAGAGTTCAGTTCGTTGAAAAAGATAATGTCGCTTTAGAAATAAAATTAATAAATTGAGCCGCTCTGATTCACTTATTCGTTCATATGTGGTTTCGAGTATTCGTTTGGTACATCTCTCAAAATCTTGCATTGTTTGAGGATCGGTAGTTAAACCGCAATTAGAATAAATTGAAGGACCAAGACATACAACGGGTTTTTTGTGGAGCAGAGCCTCCAGCCCTACGTTTGAATTAACAGTAACGACAAGATCAACTCGTTCAATTAAAGTATGGATATTTTCTGTGCTTGAGAGTTTAAGGCGGGGGTTCTCTTGTTGATACGCCGACAAAAACAAGTTCAATTTTTCAGCAAGTTTTGTTTTTGACCATTCCGGATGAAGGCGCACCAAAATGATCGGTGGATGCGGTGTGTTAAAAGTGATTTCAAGGAGAAATGTTATGATTTCTTCAAAAGCTTTAAAGAGTCGAGCGTTTTGGAAAACTATAGGGTCTTGAAGAGGCACCATAATAATTTTTGTCCTTACGGATGACGAAGATTCAACATCTATTCCTCCTGATTCGTTTTCTAAAGAGGGGGTCAAAGTGCTTTTCTTATTCTTCATCAATTCTTGCGTAAAAGAATACACACGCTTTCGTTCATCGTGTTCGCTGGCAGTTTTTTGAAAATCCAACCATTTACCGTCAGCGTAGCGACTTTGTCCCAGCACACCGTCCGGATCAACAACGAGGGTGTCTGGGAAACAACCGCGCTCGAGGTGGACACAGGGAAACGTTAATGCTTCAGCAGCTAGTCGCAAAGCTCTATTCTGCCAATAAAGATTACCATTCCAAAGAAAGCAGAGACCTGGTCGGAGCGAACTAAGCAGCTTTTTGATTGCGTGTAAATGTGCGATAGCGTCACGGACATGATCATGATAATGTGATATAAATGACGATCGGTCATACTGGAGATCATTGTAAAATAGATCCGGAATAGAAATTGTCTCATATGAAATATGACTCACGAAATCCCAATGCATGAGTGCGTTTGGCGGCGGCTGGCGGGGGACGAGTTCCATTAAATCAAAGGGCGTTACAAAAGGTATTTTTTTCTCAAGTAGTATTTGAATAATACCCGAGTCTGTTGCAAATAATATTGGTTCAAATTTTCGATTTGACTGCCTGATTGCATGACAAAAATCAATCAGTAACCCAAGTATACTTGTTGAGTTACACGTTTGAATCAGACATTTCATAACATAACACCCTAACTAACCCAACTTCAATTTAAATATTCAAAAGTTGTAAGAGGTTTTTGTGTTAGAAGGAAAGTTCTAAATTTATCGAATTCGTTCGGTGAATTCAGTGCATACTTGATTGCTTTTTCAGTTTCAGCTAAATTATAACAGATAGGAATTCGGCACTTGCTCCAAGCAATAAGCGCTTCAATTTTATGTGAGTTGGAAGGCAATGCGACAAATGGGATGCCCGCTAAAGCGCAGAGATATATACCATGGAATCGTCCTGTAACATAAAGCCTTGCTGTGCGAAGTGAAGCGATGGCAAACATCCAGTCATGTTGTCTGTTTTTTTCTTTAACCCGCCATGTTCGGTGATGGCGGCGCAGTGACTCAAGAATATTGCAAACATCACTTTGATGCTCATGACCGTCTCCAATAACAATTTCATTCCTTAAATTTTCATATATTTTATCTTGGAAAGGTGCTTCAAGTATCGAATCAGGTACAATCCGAGGTTTTCCGCCAAGACGTTTAGCGACTGCAGCACTAAAAGGTTCTCTGACGGTGAGGTCAGTTAATCGACTAAAAATATTTATAAAGGGAGGCACCTCTTGAAGGACACAATTAATAAGGAAAGTTTTTTTATTTAACTTTTGCGCAGCCGCTATCATAGCCAGTAGATGCATTCCTTTCCCGTGATGAATAGTCCCCTCACCATTCACGACCAGCGCATCACAGCGGCGAATAAGTTTACCCCAATGGCTCGCAAGCACTTTCTCAATGGATTTTTCAGCGTTTTCTGCATACATATCAGCCGCTTCATGTACGTAGTGTGTCCCAATCACGTTGACCCGTTTCTTTCGAAGCATTGCCCGATGCGCAAAACTAACCGCAATACAACCCGCATGATGTTCTGAGGAAGTATCATTAGCAAAAAATACTTTCAAGTTACCAAACATTAATGTGTGCACGCCTTATTACCGCTATGTTACTATCAACAAAGATAAAGATGTGAAATCGAATTATTTTAAAGGTTTACATCTGTTCCATGTTTTGGTATTGATTACAAACCTGTTCTATTTCAGCATCTATAACAATTTTTCCCCGACGAATAAGGATACCACGCTGACAGTGCTTCTGAAGCTGTTCTAAAGAATGCGATATTAAAACAATCGTTTTTCCCTGTTTTTTCAAAAGACCGAATTTGTCTAAACATTTCATACGGAATCGGTAATCACCAACCGCAAAAATCTCATCTGCCAAAAGAATATCAAAATTTGAATGGACTGCAACTGAAAATCCGAGACGTATATACATCCCAGAAGAGTACAATTTGACGGGAGAGTCAATGAACTTGTCGAGTTCGGCGAATGTCACAATTTGATCAAAGCATTTCCGAATATCATGCTTTGACATCCCTAAAATTACACCGTTTAAAAATATATTTTCCCTGCCAGTCAATTCAGGATGAAAACCCGCACCGACTTCTAATAAAGGCGCAATTTGTCCATGAACAGTAATAGTTCCGCTGGTTGGTTTTGAAATATTTGCAATCAGGCGTAATAAAGTTGATTTCCCGGCGCCATTGGCACCAATAATCCCCACTGATTCGCCTTGCGTAATTTCAAAACTCACGTTATCAAGCGCATGAATATAATCTTTCGTGTCGGAATGTGGTTTCAGAATCCGTAAAAATGCTTCGTTGCATTGGGATGCTAACGATCGATACACTTCGCGTTTCAAATGGTATGTTTTTGTTACATTAGCAAATTGAATACTCGTCATTAAATAGAATCCGCAAAGTTAGGTTCAAGTTTTTTAAATAAATGATGAGCTGTTGTGAATAATGCAATGGTCAAGATGGCTGAAATAAAAAAGAAATTCCAATTAGGGGCTGTTCCCATTACCAATACGTTTCGAAAGCATTCCACGATCCCCGTCATAGGATTTAGGAGTAGTAATTTTTGTAAATTAGGACGTATGACGCTCAACGGGTAGATGACAGGGGTGGCAAACATAGCAATTTGAATCAGGTTAGCGAGGGCATTTTTCACATCGCGATAAAAAACATTTAGAGCTGAGAGAAGCAAGGCAATGCTCACAATCAACATAAATTCAAGGAAAATAAAGAGCGGTAATAAAAGAAGCCAGAAGGTTAGTTTGATTTTAAAGTAGATTAAAAGTACGACAAGCAAACTGCAGGCAATCAAGAAATCAAAGGCAGCTGCCATAATGGAAGCTAGCGGAAAGATGACGCGGGGGAAATAGATTTTTTTGATCAGATCTGCATTAGAAACAAGACTAGGGATGGCCGCATTCAACGCATTTGAGAAAAACAGCCATGGTATTAATCCCGATAATAAGAAAACCGGATAAGGGGTATCACCAGTCGGCATTCGGACGATCTTGGTAAAGATAGCACTAAAAAGTATGAGCATAATCGCCGGCTGGAAAAGTGCCCAGAGGATGCCAAGCGCTGATTGTTTATAGCGGGCCTTAATTTCACGTGCCGTTAAAAGCTCAATTAATTCACGGTAACGAATGAAATCAGCCAAATAGCGGATCATAAAAACACCATTTCTCTGATGGTGCGCTGCAGCTCTTCAGATATTTTAAGCAAGTCAGCATGTTGATGAAACGTATTATATCCGGATTCAGCCGTTTGGTCTCTGAGCTTTTTATGCTTCTTAAGTTCTGTTAGTAGTTGTGCCAAAGCCTCGGGATTTTGAGGCGGTACCGTCAAAACATCTTTACCGGGCCGGAGCAGCTCTTTGACGGCATCGGTTTCGGCAGTCACAACCGGTTTTTTTGTTGCGAGCGCCTGGAATATTTTATTCGGAATCACACGGTTCAGTTTGGGTGAGTCGGAAAAAATTCCGAGACAGACATCGCAGTTTTGGATAAGGTCCGGCAGCGCGCGGTAGGGGACCCAGCCGGGCAAGGATACGTTTTCCATTTTTTTTTCGTTCACCATGTTTTGAATTTCCGAAAAAAGCTGACCGGTTCCAACCAAATCAAACATCATGTCACGATCGGATTTCAAAATCTCGGCAGCCGCTATAATGGTTTGGATACCATGCAAGGGCGTAAATTTTCCGACAAACAGGATTCGAAAATAAGGCTTATCGTTTGCCGCTGACCCTGCCTTTGATGGAAGGAATAAATCATCTTCGGCACCGGCATAAATTCTAACAAATTTCGACAAAGGAATCCGGTGAGCGGAAGAAAAATACCGTATATGCCCGTCGGTATCCAATATAATTTTATCGGCTGATTGACAAGCGAGGCGGTCAAGCGCAAACAGCGCGTGAGAAGTCAGGCTTTTTGTACGGACAAGTTTACGGTCATCAATCGCTGAGTCATATAACGAGATAAAAGCGTCCCACAAAACAGGCGTGCGTTTTAGTGCGGCAAACCATTTGATAATCACTGTGTCAAGGTGTCCGGGATAGCCCACTAAAACGACGGCGTGCTTCGGTGCACAAAGGTATCGAATAATGAGCCAAGGATAGATGAGAAGCAGTTTTAGTGCTATCAATATAAGTCCCCAAACTCGTCTTATGATGTGCGTTTTATGAATTTTGTTTCGCCAAATGTCATGATGAATCAGAACGGTTTCGTAGCCGGCGATTTGAAGTGCTTTTAAGAGAATTTGATTGCGGGGATAATCTTCTTCGAACGTACCAAAAAAACACACACGCATGACTTAGGAAGACTGCTCGTGAATCGAATATTCGAGATCTGATTTATTTTGACCAAAAGTAATCATTTCAGCAATCAGCCCTGTCGAAAAGAATTGAATCCCAACGATGGTCAGCAGGACGCCTAAGAATAAGAGCGGATATCGATTTTGGATGTTACCGTGCAATAATCTTAAATAAAGAATGTAGCAATCAATGACAAAGCCGCTTAAAGTTAAGAAAATACCAATGGTCCCAAAAAAATGCGATGGTTTTTTGGTAAATTTAGTGAGAAAAACAACCGTGAACAAATCCAAGCAGCCGCTCATAAGTCGGCTCACGCCATATTTTGACTTTCCGTACTTACGAGGACGGTGGATGACGCGTTGTTCGGTGATCCGGAAGCCGCGCCAAGCAGCTAAAATGGGGATATAACGATGCAGTTCACCATAAAGATGAATTTCTTGAAGCACTTCACGCCGGTAAGCCTTCATGCCGCAATTGAAGTCATGCAGCTTAATGCCGCTCATAATAGCAGTGACACCATTGTAAATGCGGGACAAAATCCGCCTGCTCAGAGGGTCTTTTCGTTTATGTTTCCAGCCTGATACCACATCGAAACCTTCTTGCAGCCGTTCTAAAAAACGCGGAATTTCCGACGGATTGTCCTGCAGGTCTCCATCCAGTGTTAGTACCGCGGACCCTTTGGTCATCTTAAATCCGGCCGCTAAGGCCGCTGATTTGCCAAATCTTGATCGAAATTTTACCCACTTCACATGCGGATCTTGCATCTGTAGTTTTTTAAACTGCGCCATACTGTTGTCGGTACTGCCGTCATCGACAAAAATAATTTCATATAGGACATTTAAATCACGGAGCGTTTCAGAGAGTTCAGCATGCAATTCTGCCAGACTTGCCGCTTCATTATAAACAGGGATAACAATAGACAGTGAAGATATATTCATATCACTTTAAATATCGGCCAAATGTGCCGATTATAAAGTCATGAAATTAGAGCCCACAGAAGGGCGTAAGTCCAGCGTGATTCATGTTGTTGTGCTGGTTGGCCTCCTTGCGATTGGAACCGCTTTACGCGCCGCTTATTTAACAGCTCGGCCTGTTTGGTATGATGAGGCCATCACCATTTTTCAAGCCAAATCAGGATTTTCCTATATTCTGTCCCATTATTTCCAGGGAAGTAACCCGCCGGTCGCTTACTTGGTTTACCGCCTCTGGATATTGATTTTTGGCGACAGTCAAATCAGCTTTGAAATTGTATCAGTCATCTTTGGGATTGGGTCACTTTATTTGATGTATCAAATTGCTTGCCGTGTCTTTGACCGCATCACAGCGAACATTGCGCTTGTTTTGTTGACGTTTTCCTCATACCACATTTTCACCTGTCAGCAGATCCGAGCATATTCACTGGCTTGTTTTTTAGCGCTTTTATCAATCGATCAACTTGTTTGTTTTTTACAGAAGCGTCACAAAAAACATTTAATAGCGTGGGGGGCGGTTGGGATCACGATGGTGCTGACGCATTTTTACACCGTTTTCTTGTTTTTAGTCCAGATTCTTCTATTGATCCAACGGTATGCGCATTACAAAAAAATTGACCGCTTAAAAACATGGCACATCTACACCGGCGGCAGTGCCGTGATCGTGTGGGTGACCTATTTGGCTATTTTCTTAGTTAAGAAATTTCATTTTTTCCCCATTTATCCGCGTCCTCATGCCGCGTGGGCAGACTTACAGCTGGTGCTGCAAAGCATTTTTTTTCTGTCCCCGGCACTGGTTGTTATTTCGTGCATGATCGTCACCGTTTTTTTGGTGAAGTATTTCTGGAAGGAAAAACACAGCGATCATGCAGAAAAACCGTTTGTTGTATTTTTAATCAGTTGGATTTTTATCTCCATCGTGGTTCCGCTGCTGATTTCTCAAACCATGCCGTCTTTTTTTTACGTTCGCTACTATATTTTTACGCATTTGGCTTGGATCTTATTGACGGCCATTGCTGTTCGCTCAGTTGGTACATTTATTTTTCACGTTGTGGTATGCGGTACTTTCATTTTTTTCTTAAGCGGTCTTGTGGCTGACTACTATGATGATTGTGCCCAAAAAGCTAAAATTCGAAAGGTGTATGAAGAAGTCGCAAAGGAATATCGGCCGGGTGACGTGATTGTTCATGAGAACGGCTGGACGTTTGGACCTGCTTTTTTTTATCACCAAGGAAAGCTAGATGAATATTATTTGACCAATGAATTTGGCATACCAACTCTGGAAAAGCAAAAATTTAAGCCGGAAATCCTGCAGTCACATAAACGCCTTTGGCTGTTTTTAGAACGGCCGGAAAGCCTACCGAAAGTCCTCCCGCAAGCGTGGCTTCAGAATTCTGCCAAACGGATGCTAAAGGCAAATCCAACCCAGCTGTGGTTTCTTTATGAGCTGAAGGAATAAGCCAAATCTATCCCAGGTAAGTTATATTTATAAGTTGTTTAATTAGAGTAAGTTACAAAAATTGACTGCAGACATTATTCTGACGAATTTTATCTAAAACCACTCCTTGTATTGATTTTCTCTTTATGTTATCCTTTTAAGTGATCCTATGATTAGCTAAAATAAGGAGAGATAGGTTGTTTTAGCTTATGGGTGAGATCATGCCAAATGGGAAGCCCAGAATATTAGTGGTTAATGATAATCAAAAAGATCGTGAATACCTTACCCTTATACTTCAATCGCTTGACTGTCTGACCGATACGGCCGAAAATGGGGCCAACGCCATTCAGAAAATTCGCGAATTCATTCCAGATTTAATACTTTTAGATTCCAACATGCCCCTTGTAAGCGGTTATCAGACTGCTCAAACAATCCGTCAACAATCTCGAAACGGGTTAATTCCTATTCTTTTCCTAACAGAAAATATGAACGGCAATGGTCATGCTGCTAACGTGAGTGATCTTGAAGCCGTTGACGTGCTTCGTAAACCCTATCAGCCGTTTGAAGTCATTTCGCGCTGCAAATCTCTCCTCAACCTAAGCCAGTTTGAATACGAATTGGAAATGGCTGAGCAGGTCCTAAAAAGTTTAGCACTAGCTGTTGAGGCAAGGGACCCGACAACAGGTAATCATTGTGACCGCCTTTACTATCGTTTGACCCGATTGGCTGATATGTTAGCGTTAGGGCATGATATGAAAGATACTTTGCTGAAAGGATCGATTTTGCACGATATCGGCAAGGTGGGTGTGCCGGATAGCGTGTTGTTAAAAGAGGGGCCCCTGACTGATAAAGAATGGATGGTTATGAAGCAGCATGTGATTATCGGTGAGTCGCTTTGCCGCCCCCTGAAGTTCTTACATCCTGTCTTACCATTGATTCGGCATCATCATGAACGATTTGATGGCTCTGGATACCCGGACAGCCTTAAGGGCGAAGAAATTCCTTTGGTTGCGAGAGTGTTCCAAGTGTGCGATGTTTTTGATGCTCTCACAAGTAAAAGGCCATACAAACGCTCATTTACTGAGGATGAATCGAAGAAAATCCTTGAAACAGAGATGTCAAAAGGCTGGTGGGACCCTCGAATTGTGGAGGCGTTTTTCAAAATGTTATCTGTAGAACCAAAGATTTAAGGTGAAGCGGGCTGAATGAAGCCGAAATTACCCTCTTAATTAACCCCTAATTTTTTGCTTATGCTTTAATAGGTTATGCCGATGATTTAAGAAGAAAGTAAGGGTGCTCATTGGAAGAATTGCCGCGAAGAGGACTAACTTAACCTTTTAGCATCGCTGTTTGGTTTACATAATCAGGTTACTGATTAACAAAAAGGAGAGACCTATGGCATATAGCGCAGTAAGTAAGAAGACGGGGAAAACCTTTTACCTCCATTCCAAGGAAGTTACTTTAAAGGGCGGCCGCCAGCAAAGAATTTATTTTTTCGCTTCAGCAGTCAAAGAGGGGGCTGTGGATGCATTGCCCCCAGGGTATGCGATTGGTGAGAATTCAAAGACAGGTCTACCGATTCTTAAAAAAGCTTCTTAAATCTAACGCAGTGCCTAACAAGGGATGGGCTGCCAAAGCTCATCCCTTTTTTATTGAAACTAATTTTTGAACTCTATTAATCCTTTATAGGTTCTATGAGAGTTGTTGCTATTGTATTGGGTGGCGGGCAAGGTAAGCGATTGTTCCCGCTCACACGGGATCGTTCAAAACCAGCCGTTCCAATCGGCGGGAAGTATCGGTTAGTTGATATTCCCATCAGCCATTCGTTACAATCCGGGATTCGCGATATTTTTGTTCTCACCCAATTTAATTCATCTTCCCTAAACAACCATATTTTAAATACTTACAAGTTTGATTATTTTAGCCGCTCAAAAGTCACTCTGTTAGCTGCCGAACAAACGCTGTCAGGGGAACAATGGTTTCAAGGAACAGCAGATGCGGTTCGGTGTCATTTGGCACATTACCATTTAGAAGAAGATGATACGGTTTTAATCTTATCGGGCGATCATTTGTACCGGATGAATTTTAGAGAGCTGATCGCATGGCATGAACATAGGAAAGCAGATGTTACCCTTTCTGTGATTGGCATACCTGAGAAAGAAGTTCAGCAATTTGGCATTTTAAAAGCAAAATCCTCCGGCTTGATCACAAGTTTTCTTGAAAAGCCGGGTAAGAACGTATCGAAAAAAAGTTATGAATATAAACAAAACACTTATTTAGCTTCCATGGGGATCTATGTTTTTAAAGCGCGTGTTTTGATTGACTTATTACGCGGCCCTGAAGCTGATTTCGGGAAAGAATTGATTCCGCGTGCGATTAAATCCGTGAAGTGCTACGCTTACCATTTTCCAGGTTATTGGCGTGATATCGGAACAATCCGAAGTTATTATCAAGCTAACTTAGAACTCACGGGCCGGCATCCAAAATTTCGTTTTCACGAAGAAGATTTTGGCCCGATTTTTACCCACCCCCGCTTCTTACCCTCCACACGTATCAATCAAGCTAAAATCATTAACTCGCTGATTACTGAGGGAAGCGTGATCGAACAAGCGGAGATTAATCATTCCGTGGTGGGGCTTAGGACGATCATACGCAAGAATGTTAAAGTGTCCAATTCGGTGATTATCGGAGCTGATTTTTATGAGCCGGAGAAAAACAAGAAACATCCAATTCCTATCGGAGTCGGTGAGGGGAGCGTCATCGAGAATGCCATCATTGATAAAAATGCACGGATTGGGAAAGGTGTGATGATAAGAAATCGGAAATTGATCGAGCAGTTTGACAGCAAAAACTATTATATTCGCGATGGGATCGTCATCATTCCGCGCGATGCCATTATCCCTAACCATGCGGATATTTAAGTCATGAGACAAGCTCGTTATGTCATCGTAGGCGTGATCATCATTGGCGTGCTGGTAGCGCTGGTGATGACGCTTAGGCATTTGTATCCGATGGTAAAGCCTGCGGAAGTTTTAAAGCCGTCAGTGGAAAAACTAAACACAAGAAGCAAGGGTCCGAATAATGCGCCTATTGTCATTGTTGAATATAGTGATTACCAATGTCCGTCCTGCCGCACAGCTCAAGAACCGCTCCATAAGATTCTAGAGCAATTTCCGGGCTTGATCCGCCTCGAATCAAAATCTTTTCCGCTGCAGATGCATCGTTATTCCTTTTTAGCAGCGCTGGCAGCTGAATGCGCGGGGACGTTTGGCAAGTTTTGGCTCTACCATGAACTTTTATTTGAACAGCAAAGTGAGTGGGCTAAAGATCCGGATGCGATGAGCTTGATGCTGGCGTATGCCAATGATCTTCAGATACCCATTGAGCCGTTTGTGGGTTGCTTGGATAAATCTGAAATGGGAGTCCGGGTGAAAGAAGATAAGCGTTCGGGAGAATTATTATCTGTCAACTCAACCCCCACTTTTTTTATCAATGGAGAACGCTTTGTGGGTGCTAAGCAGCTATCCGAACAAGGGACAGCGTTTATCAAAGAAAAACTTAATTCGCTGACGGGGAAATAATGATGACCCGTGCACTTTTGCTGATCACACGATTTGTGACCGGAAGTCTTTTTGTGATTGCCGGATGGAGTAAATTGAGCCGTCCAGTTCAAGAATTTCAGTATGTGATTGAAAGCTATCAAATTTTTCCTAATTTCGTTATCCCGGTCATGGCGCATGTTGTTCCATGGGTTGAGTTTATTTTGGGTGCGTTTCTTATTCTTGGGTATTTACGTCGATTAAGTGCAGGCATACTAAGCGTTTTATGTGCTGGATTTATCGGATTGCTGACGTCTGCAGTGGTGCGCGGCATCGATTTGGGCAATTGCGGCTGTTTTGGCGAAAGCATCCATTTAACACCGCTTCAGGCGCTTGGCGTTGATACTTGTTTGTTGATCGCGTTGCTGTACTTGGTTATGAACAAAAAAAGAGTTCTCGATTTGGACGAATGGTTGACACAGCCATAAAACAGCGGGGCTCATGTTTCATCTCAAAATAGGCGCTCGACTGGTTATTGGGTTTTTAATTATCTCGCTACTACTTGGTGTAGTGAGTTTTGTTTCTTTTCGGCAATTAGGACAAGTCAAAGATCCGCTCACACAAGACATCCCCCGTGGTTTAAAAGATATTGAGACAACCTCGCGCCTTGACAGCATTGCGCAACGCATTCGTTATTTTGATCAGGTTTTGACTGATGCAGCAAGTAGCTATGCCAGCACAGGTGATCGGCGCTGGAAAACGCGCTATCAAACCATTGAACCCCAGCTGGATGCTATTATTAAAGAAGCCATTGCAAAGGGGGATGCCGATGATCAAAAAACCTTTCAAGAAGTCCAAAAAGCGAAATTGTCATTTGCTGAGTATGAGAAACAAGCAATTCAAGCTGCGGACCGTGATGAAACAAACTATGCGCTATCCATTTTAGAAGATGCAGCTTATTGGCAGTCTAAAGAAGAATACAAACGAGCTTTGGAAGCTTATGTAGAACGGCGAGGCAAGAAATATACCGAAACACTTGAAGTGACCACAACACAAGTTAATCGGATTGTCAAAAAAACGTATGAATTGGTAGATCAATCGATGCACCGATTGATGAATGTTTCACTTTTTTCCGTTGCGCTAGCTCTTTTGTTTGGTTTGCTCGTAGCACGCTCCATTATCAAACCGCTTCACATGCTCCAACAAGGGGCAGTTATCATTGGAAAGGGAAACCTAAAGCATAAGATACCGGTTAGTTCAAAGGACGAAATAGGCGAACTTGCCAATTCCTTCAATGAGATGACGCGAAAGCTTGAAGAGTCGTACACCATCTTAGAAGAAAAAGTGAAAGAGCGCACAAAGGGGTTGAGTGAGGCGAACATCAAATTGGAGCAGGAGAAAGCTAAGGACGATGCATTGATTTCCAGTTTAGGCGAAGGTATGATCGCCACCGATCCTGAGGGAAAGATTATGCGCATTAACCACCAGGCGGCTGCGATGATGGGATGGCGTGAAAATGACGTGATCGGGAAATCGGTTTATGAGCTGATTGCTTTCGAAGATGAGCGGTATGGCACTATCTCAAAAGAAAAGCATCCCATTCTAACGACGATTAAAAAAGGCAAAGGAACTGTGATGAGCGCTTATTTGTCCCGCCCGGATGAATCAAGATTTCCCGTCACAATGACGGTTGCTCCCATTGCCCTCGACGATCAAATTGCAGGCGCCATTGCTATCATGCGCGATATTACAAAAGAAAAAGAAATTGAAAACATGAAAAATGAGTTTGTTTCAACCGTTAGTCATGAGTTACGAACGCCGCTGACGATCATTAAAGAATTTGTGGCACTGGTTTTTGATGGCGTGGCAGGCAGTGTGAACGACAAACAGAAAAAGTTTTTATCAACAGCAACAAACAACATTGATCGGTTGGCACGCATTATCAATGATTTGCTGGACATTTCAAAAATAGAAGCGGGCAAAATTGTTCTCAACCGAACCATGGTTGATATGGAAGCCCTGTGTAGTGAAATAGTGGAAAACGGTAAAACCCTATTCACCGAAAAGAAAATTCGCATCCAAACCGCCATCGAAAAAAAGCTGCCGCTTCTTTTTGTGGACCGGGACAAAATGATCCAAGTTTTTACTAACCTCATTGGCAATGCGGCTAAGTTCACCCCAGCGGGCGGTTTGGTAGTGATGACGGCAGTCTTGAAAAATGGGAGCATTGAATTTGCGGTCGCTGACACGGGGCCGGGTATTTCAAAGGAGAATCTGAAAAAGACGTTTGGGAAGTTTGAACAATTTGGCAGGCAACACGGAGCGGGCGCCAAAGGAACAGGTTTAGGCTTGGCCATTTCGAAAGGGCTGGTTGAATTGCATGGGGGCCGTATTAAAGTGGAAAGCGAATTTGGCATGGGAACAAAATTCTCATTCACGATTCCCATTCAAAATGAGCGCGATATTTTTACCAACGAACTAAAGAAGCGAGTCAAAGCAAACCAGCAAAAATTAGCTTCCACCTCGGTAATCAAAATATGGCCACATGGCAGAAAATCAGATAAAATAACAGCTTCAAAAGAAAGTCTGGATAACACAAACGCCGTTATTGAGATCATACGAAGCACTTTGCGAAGTAATAGCGATGAATTAATGCGGCTGGATGAAGGGATGCTGGCGCTTATCTTAGAAGGAGACGGGCAAGCTGCTGAACAAGTAAGTCAGCGTGTTCAAGCAGCTTTGAAGAAAATAGAAGCAGCAAATCAGTTAGAATTTGAAATCATATCGACTAATCAGTTTGATGAACAAGAATTCTTAAATCGGGTGATTGGCATCTAAGCGGAAGGAAGGATGATACATGAAAAATATTTTAATTGTAGACGATGAAAAAGACATACGTGACTTAATCAGAATTCGTTTTGAAACAGAAACTGATTTTAGCATTCAGGTCGCTGAAGATGGCGATGAAGCCATTGCGCTGGTTAAAGAGAAGGAACCCGATCTGATCATTATGGATGTTCTCATGCCTAACTTAGATGGATTAACCACTTTAAAAGAGATAAACAAAATCACGCCAAAGCAAATACCGGTCATCATTGTCACTGGTAAAGCCGCCATGCTGGAAGAGGCATTCAGGCTTGAAGGTGCAAAGGATTTCATGATAAAACCGATTGATGCAAAACAAGTTGTCAAGAAAGCAAAGGAACTTTTAGGAGTTTAGGGGGCAGAATGAATCAGAAAAAGATTTTAATCGTTGATGACGAAGAAGAAATTATTCTAGCGGTACAGGCGCGCTTGGAAGCAAACGGTTACGATGTCATCGCTGCCCATGATGGTGAAGAAGGACTCAAAATGGCCAGAGAGAACAAGGTTGATTTAGTAATTTTAGATCTGATGCTGCCAAAAATGGATGGCTATAAAGTCTGCGCGCTTTTGAAAAAAGATGAACGTTATGCCAAAATCCCGGTACTTATGTTTACAGCGCGCGCAGGCGCTGAAGAGGCCAGGATTGCCGTTGAAGATTGTAAGGCAAATGCTTATCTCACCAAGCCGTTTGATGCACCAGTTTTACTTAAAAAAATAGCTGAACTCATTCAATCATAAGTAGGGATGTATGGTATTTTTTCGGAAGAAAAAAACGCCGGAACAAGAACCTGCCATTAAAACTTGTCTGATTGAACTCACGCACAATCAAATCAAGCATGCTGTTGTGAGTGTACGCGGTGATCGTTACGTCATTGAAAAGTTAAAAGTCAGCCCTCAAATCGAAAATGAGCCGCTGGGGAATCAGGTGAAGCGTATCATGGGCGAAAACCCACGGCGTTACCACCATTACTACCTGGCATCCAGTTCGGCGGAAAGCATCTATAAACGGTATTTCATCACGCATATTACAGAATCGCGGTTGAAAGACTACCTAAAAAGTAAATTAGCGGAAGAAGTAGGGCGGTCAAAAGATCAGTTGTTGATGGATTACCGGCTCATTGAAACGGATCAACCCGGGCATGAAAGTGGTTTTGCCGCCATTTTAGTTGGCGCACCAGCGGATACCGTCACCCCATTCCTGAAAGAGCTGAAGCGTGTCAATCTACCCATGTTCCAACCCTTTTTTGCCACACTCAGTGTTAAACGAATACCTAAAATGTTTGATTTTCCTGAGCGGCATTTGATTATGGTGGTTGATGTGGGTGCAAAAACAACCGAGTTCAGTATGTATTTAAAGGAAAATTTAGTTGCGCTAAAGACCATTCCGTTCGGAACGGATGAAATTCCGGCAATTTTAAAAGAAGCCGCTGTTAAGGAAACCGACAAAATCGTTTTCGAGGATTTGATCAAAGCAATTTCCGAGACCGTTAATGAGTTTCGGGTTACGCAAGGGGCAGGGACTGAAAGGGTGTTTGTCACGGGAAACGGGCCCGAATTAATGGGACTGGATGAGTTGTTACGGAATGCACTAAACATTCCCGTCAAACAGCTTGATTATAAGAAAGACATTGAAATTTTATCGACAGTTGACCAAACATTGTTTGATCAATGTTTTCATATGCTCTCAGGCGGGATTGATTTTCTCGCGAGGTAATCTAAGACTCAATCAACAAAAATTATCTTGGCTGGTGAAAACCCATTAAACCCAGGAACGGCACTGGCCGAGGAATACGCTGCAATGTACTTCACATAAATAACATTTCCAACGTCCAGTTCTGGCAAATCCTCAGCAATCGATAAAGTGTCAAATGAATCGCAGGTCGGACCGGCAATTGTGCTGAGAAACTTTTGACCTCGTCTTAAAGTTTTGAATTCGTATTTACAATGGTCAAAGACAATCCCTGAGAAATCCTGATAAATTCCGTTATTAATATAATAATAGTTCTTATTGTTTCGGAATGTGCGCCCAATGACTTCGGTGACAAGAATACCAGCCCGCCCCACCAAAAACCGTCCTGGTTCCGCGATAAATTGAACGTTTTTTGAGAAGCGTTTTCGCATTTTTTTCCGGATTTGCCTGGCAATGATTTCAAAATGAGGTTGTTTTTCGTCATCAAAGTGTTTAATAGGGAAACCGCCGCCAATATCAATGATCGAAAGCGGTAAATTCTTTTGGTTGGCTTCATCAAAGATATCAGCCGCCAAATCGAGCGCCTGTAGAAAATTGTCCGGATTTGTGCATTGCGAACCCACATGAAAGCTGATACCCAACGCTTTTAAACCTAGTTGTTCCGCTTTTTTTAATAGAAAAATGGCCTGATCGGGGTCGGCGCCGAACTTAAGGGACAATTCGACAACACTGCCGATATTTTTGACTTTAATCCGAAGCAAGACACGGGCACCGGGCATATGCTTAGCAATTTTATAAAGTTCCGGCTCGTTATCAAAAACCGTGAAATTAACCTTTCTTTTTTGAGCCGCAAGCAAATCGGTGTTTGACTTGATGGGATTGGCAAAAATAATTTTCTCTGGTTTCGCGCCCAAATCAAGGACTTGCCGCATTTCTTCACCGCTGGCGACGTCAAAACCAGCGCCGTACCGAATAAAAGTCTTAATGACATCAGGATGCGGATTGGCTTTAATCGCATAGTAAATGTCAACATTCGGCAGGTATTTACGAAAGCGCTGCAATTGAAAAAGTAAGACGTTTTTTCGAATCAGCATGAACGGTGTTTTGTGTTTTTTGAGCTGGTCACGGATCAGCCGTTCAACGCCTGCCGCGCTGAATATTTTAGAATTGATGGATGTGTTAGTGCCGTTAGAGGTTGGAATTTTCTGGAGAACGGTTTTTTTGATACGAGCAGCGGAATGCGTGATTGCTTTGGAAGTGATGACACCAGACATAAATTTAGTTTGCGCTTTCTTATCTAGCCGAGCCATTGATGAAATAGACATACTCTTTTTTTCTTCCGCTGCTTTCGTATATGGTATTGTAGCAAGGTTGGTCGCGACTGCAATAAAAAAAAGCAGTAAATCGTATTTTAACCACCCCCGGTTCCATTGACACCAATAGATATTTTGATGATAATAGCGGCATGTCAAAACAAAGCAAGGCACTCAAAATCGGTTTGGCGCAGTTAAATTCTCGCGTGGGCGATTTTCAAGCTAATCAGAGTAAGATCACGAGCTTCATTGAAGAGGCGGAGCGGATGGGTCTCGATCTGGTTGTTTTTCCTGAAATGTCGCTTTGCGGTTATCCGGTATGGGATTTGGCTAATAAACGGGCGTTTGTTGAAATGGGAATGAGGGCTCTCAGAGCAATTGCAAAAACCACGAAGCAAATGCACGTGACAAGCGTTGTTGGTATGGTTGATTACGGAGCCAAACCGAACGGAAAAAACCGAAATGCCCTCGCTGTTATTCGGAGTGGGAAAGTTTTATGCATGCAGCACAAAACACTTTTACCTAATTACGATGTCTTTCTTGAGGAAATATTTTTTGAGCCTGCCGATCAGCATCACACCTTTAAGGTCAATCAAATTAAGGTAGGCGCCAGTATTTGTGAAGATATCTGGGATGATGCTTATCGCGTTAAACCTCTTCAAGTCTTGAAGAAAAAAGGAGTTCAGTTGGCACTGAACGCTTCAGCATCTCCTTATCATCGCCGGGCTGCCCATATCCGTGATGCGCTTATCCGCCGGAAAGCAAAACAAAACCACGTCTGGCTGATCTATGTGAATCAAGTGGGCGGACAAGATGATCTTGTGTTTGACGGCCGCAGCATGGTAAGCGATCCTCAGGGCAGAATTGTTGCCCGCGTTGAACCGTTTATTGAGTGCCTCGTTCCGGTTGAAATTGCGGTTGGAGAAAAAAGATCATTTGATTTGCCGCTGCCTAAAATTAATGAAACGAAAGAGATGTATCAAGCCTTGGTTTTGGGTATTCATGACTATGTTGAGAAGAACGGCTTTCAGAAGGTCGTGGTTGGTTTGAGCGGCGGTATTGATTCGGCGTTGGTTGCTACTTTGGCGGCAGATGCCATCGGACCGGAACGTGTGCTTGGGGTTACGATGCCGAGTAAATTTTCATCAGTGGGGAGTTATCGCGATTCTGAAGCGCTGGCGAAACGGCTCGGGATTGAATTTCGAACCTTAGCGATCAAAGATTCCTACCGGCACTTTTTGCAGAAAATGGAAAAAGAAAATCCTCGATCTCAAGATCAAAAGCGAAAGATGAGTTTAGCCAAAGAAAACCTCCAGGCTCGGTTGCGCGCTTTACAATTAATGTACATTTCAAACGATGAAAATCGCTTACTCCTTTCTACGGGCAATAAATCAGAAATGGCAATGGGTTATTGCACGCTTTATGGCGATATGTGCGGCGGTTTGGCTGTATTAGGAGATGTATACAAAACAGATGTGTATCGTATTTGCGACTATCGCAATTCTATTTCACCGGTTATCCCGGAAGCCATTCTGAAAAAGGCTCCTTCGGCTGAATTGAAGCCAAACCAAAAGGATCAGGATACTTTACCGCCTTACGAACAATTGGATGCGGTTCTGAAGCTATATATAGAAGAAAATATGTATGAACGTGATATTATTAAGCGATTAGCCAAACAAAGAGTGAGTCGAAAAGAAATTGTGGATATCATCAAGAAAGTTGATAATAACGAATATAAAAGACGACAAACACCGCCCATTATCCGCGTTACATCAAAAGCATGGTTTGGCCGGCGAATGCCCATCACAAATCGATTTAGAAAATAACGGGGTTTTGTTCATTCCGGGCAAGAATACTTAATCACAATGAAAAATTTTTTATGTCAGTCAACGCAGCACGCTTGTTTGGAAAGCCGGGTGAGTGTTGACGTCTAAACAACTGGTCCAGCTAGCGAAGCAAGCGGCTGAGGAGAAGAAAGGATGCGATCCCGTCATTATTGATTTAAAAGGCGAGTCGACCATGGCTTCTTATTTTCTCATTGTGCACGGAACTTCAGACAGGCATGTCAAAGCCATCGCTGAAAGTGTTATTGATGCGTTGGGGGAGGCGGGTGAACCGGTGTGGCATCGGGAAGGGCTGCAGGAAGGCAGGTGGGCTTTGCTTGATTACGGAGATGTCGTGGTTCACGTTTTTCACTATGAGGCGCGGACATTTTATAACTTAGAACGCCTTTGGGGCGGTCTTCACCAGACAAGAAACCATGCGCGATAAACTTCGTTCACTTTTACTGGCGACTTATAAAAGCCTCGAAAGTCAATTGGGCTGCCGCATTCCCGATGATTTTCAGTTTGACTTAGATGTCCCTAAAAATAAAACACACGGAGATTTTGCGGCAAATTTGGCATTACGCCTCAAATCGCTGGCCAATCAAAACCCCCGAGAAATTGCTCGAACCATCAAACAAATCATTGAGCAAGAGGCCGCAATTCCGAAAGAGCTGAAGTCCATCGTAAAAGAAATTAGGGTTGAGGGACCAGGATTTTTGAACTTTTTCCTAACCCAAAATTCTCGTGCTGACGTTTTAAGCCGGATTCATACAACGGATAGGGATTATGGTTGTTCCGATGACGGCAAAGGCAAAAAAGTTTTAATTGAGTTTGTGAGCGCCAACCCCACAGGCCCTTTAACCATTGCGCATGGGCGGCAGGCTGCAATCGGAGATACGCTTGCCCGTATTTTGTCATCCGTCGGCTGTGATGTTAAAAAAGAATTTTACTTAAATGATGCCGGGCGACAAATTAATCTTTTGGGTCAAAGCGTATGGGCTGCTTATCGTATGCAGCATGAAGGAGGAGAGAGTGACCTGATTCCGGCTGATGGTTATCATGGCGAGTACATAAAGATTTATGGGAAAGATTTTTATACGCAAACTAAAGGTACACTTGTAAATGAAGTGGTAGATGTAGCGATTCAAAAATGCACCCAATATGCAGTTGAAGTAACTTTAAATCAAATCAAAGAAGATCTCAGGGCTATTGGTGTCGTGTTCGATTTTTATTATGAAGAGCATCAATTGCACGAAAAAGGCAAAGTTGAAAGCGCGATCAATACGCTTCAAAAGAAGGGATATTTAAAGACCGAAGAGGGAGCGCTTTGGTTTAAATCCACGGATTTTGGTGACGACAAAGACCGTGTTTTGAAGAAAAGTAACGGGGAATTAACCTATCTCACTGCTGATATTGCGTATCACTTGTCAAAGTTTGAAAGAGGATTTAAGCAGCTGGTCAATTTGTGGGGACCCGATCACCATGGTTATGTGGCGAGGCTAAAAGCTGCTTGCCAAGCGTTAGGATACCCGCCGGCAGCCATCACAATTTTATTGGTCCAATTAACGACTCTTTATCGAAATGGCGAGCCGGTTCGCATGTCGACGCGCGCAGGACAGTTTGTCACTTTGAAAGAATTGACAGATGAAGTGGGTGCTGACGCAGCTCGGTTTTTCTTTTTAATGCGCCGAGTAGAAAGTCATTTGGATTTCGATTTGGAACTTGCTAAAGCAAAATCACAAGATAACCCGGTTTATTATTTGCAATACGCGCATGCACGAATTGCGGGCATATTAAAAAATGCGGATCGAACAATTGAGCCATCTTGCCGTGTCGAATTGTTAACAGCCGATGAAGAGATTGCCCTCATGAAACAGCTGGCGGAATATCCGGAGGTTCTAAAACAAGCCGCCCGTTCTTTTGAACCCTTCCGTCTAGTGGATTACCTGCAGGGGCTGGCTGCTCTCTTTCATAAATTTTACAGTGTGTGCCGGGTGATCAGCGAAGATTCTGAATTAACAAAAGTGCGTTTGCTTTTAACCGACTGTGTCCGCATTGTACTTCGGAACGGACTTGAAATCTTGGGCATTTCTCATCCGGATAAAATGTAACGACATGCCGCAACCTGCTGTCTTATTTCTTGTTGGTCCTACCGGTTCCGGGAAATCTGCATTAGCTGTGCGTTTGGCTAAAAAAATCAACGGTGAAATCATTTCCTGCGATTCCATGCTGGTTTACAAACAAATGAATATTGGTACGGCTAAACTTTCCATGAAAGAACGACAGGGTGTTAAACATCATTTGATTAGCATCATCTCGCCTCATGAAACATTTTCGGTGAATGATTTCAGAAAGCGGGCTTTAAGAGCGATCACAGAAATTACAAACCGTGGACGTGTACCGATTGTTGCCGGAGGTTCGGGTCTTTATGTGAGATCGTTGATTCATGGCTTAGCGGAGCAACCGAAAGGCGGAGAAGCGGTTCATCAACAATTGTCAGATGATTTAAAGCGGAAAGGTTTGGGTGAATTGTACGGGCAGCTGCAGAAAATAGATCCTATTCGTGCCGATGAAATCTTACCGGGTGACGAAAGGCGCATTTTGCGTGCACTTGAAATTTTTTATCTGACCAAACAAAGACCCAGCCAATGGCGGCGGAAAAGAGAATCGTTAAAAGATTTGGGATATCGATGGGTGATTTTTGGGCTAGATCCGGACAGAGGTGAGCTATATGAGAAAATTAATGCAAGAGTACTTGCAATGATGAAAAAAGGATTTCTGGCCGAAGTGAAACGTCTGTCAAAAGGCCGTTTATCACAGACAGCATTGCAGGCCATTGGGTACCATGAAATGCTTGCTTATTTGAAAGGTCAATTGGTACTCAAATCAGCTATTGAACGCACGCAGCAGCGGACAAGGCAGTTGGCAAAAAAGCAATGGATTTGGTTTCGTAAAGAAAAAGGATTACAATGGATAGCGCTGAAAGGCAATTCACCGCTATCAGACGCCGAGAAGAAAATTATTCGGGAATGGCAGCAGAAGAAAGAGAATGTCAAATAAGATGACGTCGTCTGTGATTGCACTTTTAACTGATTTTGGACTGTCAGATCATTATGCCGCTGCGTTAAAAGGTGTTATTTATTCCATCCATCCGCAAGCAGCCGTTGTTGATATTTGTCATCAAGTGAAGCCTCAGAATATTCGGGAAGGTGGTTATTTGTTGAAACAAGTTTATTCGTTGTACCCCAAAGGGACTATTTTTGTGGCTGTGGTTGATCCCGGTGTCGGAAGTAAGCGAAAAGCTGTTTGCGTTAAAAGTCATGACCATTTCTTTATTGCGCCGGATAACGGTCTGTTATTTCCGGTTTTTCAAATGCTGAAGCAGGCACAAGTCAGGGAAGTGGTCAATCAAAAATTCTTTCATCATCCTGTCAGCCGTACTTTTCATGGACGAGATATTTTTGCACCGGTCGCCGCACATTTAAGCCGGGGTAATATTTTTGCACGCTTGGGACCAAAATTGAGAAGCATTCATCAACTTGCGCCTTTGAAATTAAAGATGAAACGGGGGCATATTGAAGGCGCTGTTGAATACATAGACCATTTTGGAAATGTGATTACCAACATTTCAAAGAGGCATTTTGAAAAAGCTTTTCCTCACACCAGTCAGCATCGGGTCCAAATTAAAATGAAAACCATTCCTTTCATTTATCAATATTTCCTTGAGGCGAAAGGTGAAAAACTAATTGCAGTTTGGAATAGTTCCGACATGCTGGAAATAGCGGTACCGAACGGATCGGCCGCTCAAACCTACCATTTAAATATATCAGAGAAGGTAGTGATTGATGAAGCGTAGGCATTCCTTCCCAATACGGAAACAAAAACAAATTTATAAGGGTCGGGCTGTGAAACTTGAAATTCAGTGGATTGAATCCCCGCATGGCCAACTGCTGAAACGCGAAATTATCCGTCATGGCGGCTCTGCCGTGATCGTGCCGGTTTTAAAAGACAAACGGCTTGTCTTGGTTAGACAGCATCGACCGGCGACGGACGGTTATTTGTTAGAATTTCCTGCTGGAACGCTTGAAAAAGGGGAGCTTCCGAGACAGTGTGCGCAGCGTGAATTACAAGAAGAAATTGGCCATAAGGCGGGCAGGTTGCATAGATTATGCCAGGTTTATCCCGCACCGGGCGTTTCGACGGAATTAATGCACTTATTTTTAGCAACAGATCTTCAGCCCTCAAATTTTCATCAACCGGATGATGATGAATTCTTAGAAATCGTGATCATGTCAAAACAGAAACTGAAGACTTTAATTGAAAAACGAAAGATTCGTGACGCAAAGACCATTGTCGGTTTTCATTACGCCCTGCCGTATTTGTCTTAACCCCTCCTTAAATTAAAGGGCTCATTCTTAATTGATTTCAAACTTGAAAACAGTTAAAATTAACAGATTTCGTTGATGTTGATAGACGTGTCTGTTTAAATTATTGGAAGGGGTGCTCAATTGGCTAAAGCATTAGTAACGGGTGGCGCAGGATTTGTTGGATCAAATGTGGCACAAGCGCTCGTTAAAGACGGAATTGAGGTGGTGGTATTAGATAACTTTGCTACCAGTCATTTCAAAAACCTGACTGACATTAAATGCGATATTATCCCCGAAGATGCTGCCATGGTTGATTGGGGTAAGCTTCCCAAGTTTGACATTATTTTCCATCAGCAAGCCATCACAGATACAACCGTGATGGATCAGAAATGGATGATGAATCAAAATACCGAAGCATTCCGAGGACTTTTAAAACACGTCGTTAAAAATAAAATACCTTTGGTTTATGCATCTTCGGCAGGTGTGTACGGTAACCAACCGCCGCCTCATCGGGAAGACGGGTCGCTGGTACCGGAAAACATTTATGGGTTTTCCAAACTTCAGATGGACAGGCTTGCTCAAGAAGCGTATCCGGAAACCAAAACGACGCTGGTAGGTTTAAGATATTTTAACGTATTTGGGCCTCATGAGCGTTACAAAGGGCATGCGGCTAGCATGATTTTTCAGTTGGCCGAACAAATGCAGGCTGGCAAGCGGCCTCGGATTTTTGAGTTTGGCGAACAAAAACGTGACCACATTTACGTCAAAGATGTGGTAACGGCTAATTTGTGCGCTTCGCATTCAAATCGACGCGGTGTGTATAACGTTGGGACCGGTGCTGCAACATCTTTCAATCGTTTAATCGAAATTATTAATGAAGTTTTGGGAACAGAGTATGAACCGGAATATTTTAAGAATCCGTACGGATTTTATCAAAATCACACGCAGGCAACTACCGAACTGGCAGAAAAGGAAATTGGTTTTAAAGCCAAGTGGTCAATCGAAGACGGGATTCGAGACTATTTGACTATCCTCTATAAACTTTCAAAATCACCCAAAAAGACAGCGCGCAAAATTTAATCTTCACGCCCACGTAGCTCAATTGGTAGAGCAACGCTTTCGTAAAGCGTAGGTTGTCGGTTCGATTCTGACCGTGGGCTGTCTTCCGATCAGGCCTGCGTTACCGAAATTTTCTCAGATGTGTGGGTAGGATTTTTAAAAGTTCGCGATACTTGGCTGCAGTCCGTCTGGCTATCGGAATCCCTTCCGATTTTAGTTGTTCGACGAGCGCAGCGTCACTCAAAGGATGTTTTTTATCTTCTTCGTCAATGAGTTGCTTAATTCTTTCCATAATACTTTTTTGTGATTGAGATTCTCCATCAGTACTTGCAACTGAATTTGAAAAGAAATTCTTCAAGGGGATAGTGCCTTGCGGGCAGGTCATGTATTTACCGCTGATGGCCCGACTGATGGTGGATTCGTGAATGCCTAATTTCTCCGCCACATCTTTTAATCGGAGCGGCTTGAGATGGGAAAAACCGTGTTTTAAAAACTCTTTTTGATAGTCAACCAATTGTTCGGCAATTTGCCGAAGGGTGGATTTGCGCTCACCCAAGGCGCGGATGTAAAGAAGGGCAGCCTGAATCTTTTCTTTCAGAAAAGCCTTTGTTTTTGCATCGATATCTTTTTGACGAATCAATTTCCGATATTTTTGATTAATTCTCAATTCAGGGATTCGTTCATGATTAATTTCGATATGATAAGACGCCTCTTCTTCATCGTTTTCATTGGGAATGAGAATGATGTCCGGGATAACCGAAATCGGTTCATCGTGATAGAAAACGCGGCCGGGCTTCGGCTCAAGTTTTGAGATTACTTTTAATGCATTAATCACATTTTCTTTGGGGGTGAGAAGCGCATGTGCTAATTGATCAATTTGTTTCCGTTGAAGCAAACCCAAGTGATCAGTCACAATCTTTTGTGCGAGCGGTGTGCTATTTTGACGTTTCAATTGAATCAGTAAAACTTCCGACAAATTTCTACCGCCGACGCCCGGCGGATCCATGGTCTGTAACCGTTTTAACACTTTCTCAACTTCCTCAACTTTTGTTTTAGTGGTTTCCGAGATCTCTTCGACACTGGAAGCAAAATAACCGTCGTCGTTGATATTCCCAATAATTTCTTGCGCAATCACTCTCTCTTGTTCTGTGAGCGAGTGTAGGTTGAGTTGCCATTCCAGATATTGCGCAAGGGTGTTCTGGTTCGTCAACAGGCTTTCCATGTAGCGTTTTTTCTTATCAAGCTGTGCGGTTGATTCGCCTGAGAAATCATTCTGGGAATTGAAATTGGAACGGTAGTCATTATCTAAGTCGTTCAGTTCATTTAGGGTGCGGTCTAATTCGCCATCTGAACTTTGGGCTGAATCTTTTGATTCGCCATCGTCAATCGAATCATCGACGCTTAGCTCGCTTGCCTCTTCCGGTTCGGAAAGTGTTTCTTCTAAAACCGGATTTTGAGAAAGTTCTTCTTCAATGGATTGCTGAAGGTCAATTAAAGGGAGCTGAAGTAATTTAAGATATTGCTTCAACTGGGGGCTTAATATTAATTGCTGTGATTGATTTTGAATTAACTTATGTTCCATGGCTAAATGAGGATACGTTTGATTGGCATATCTGCCTTATCATGATAGTATCACTTTGATAAGGTGTTGTCAAAAATTCATCTGACCGATGATTTTTTGTAACTCTCTTTTTGATAAACAGTTAGGTTATGGTTGACAGGTAAAAACGATCTGCTAAAATAAACACTTTATAAACTCTTCAACCCCGCACCACTACGACGTGCGGGGATTTTTGTGGTGAGGGGTCTCATCCCATATGATCATGCATGCAGAGCAGGATATCGAACGACAGTCAGGCGAGCAAGAGAAATCCGTTAATGTGCCTGCAAAAAAGAAAAGCGTGCCGGAAGGCTTGTGGACAAAATGTCCCCAATGCACACAAGTTATCTTTTCGAAAACGCTTGCCGAAAATCTTTCCGTTTGCCCTAAATGCCGGCATCACTTTGTGATTGGTGCCAAGGAAAGAATTGGACAGTTGATTGATGCCGGAACTTTTAATGAAAAATTTGCAAATTTAACCAGTCTTGATCCGCTTCGTTTTAAAGGTCCAAAATCTTACGCTGAGAAAGTGACACAGGATCAGAAGAAAACCGATCTAAAGGAAGCAGTAATTGTTGGTCAAGGAGAAATAAACGGAGTAAAAGCGGCTATCGCAGTAACCGATTCACGTTTTATCATGGGCTCGATGGGTTCGGTGGTAGGCGAGAAAATTACCCGATTAGTTGAATTTGCCGCTCAAAAGAAAATGCCGCTTATTATTGTTTCGGGCTCAGGCGGCGGTGCACGTATGTATGAAGGGGCGCTCAGTTTGATGCAGATGGCGAAAACATCCGGCGCGTTAGCTCGTTATAATAAAACGTCCCTGCCGTTTATTTCAGTGCTCACCAATCCCACGATGGGCGGCGTGATGGCAAGCTTTGCGTCACTAGGTGATTTTATTTTGGCCGAACCAAAAGCCCTGATAGGATTTGCAGGCCCGCGTGTGATTGAACAAACCATCCGGCAAAAACTTCCGCACAATTTCCAAACCTCAGAGTTTCTTCTCGAACATGGCTTAATTGACTGCGTGGTTGAGCGAAACGAACTTAAAAACAAGATTTCGAAACTCTTAGAATATTGCACAGGGACAAAATAAATATGGCACGAGTAACTTTGCAGGACGTCACTAAAATTTTTAGCGATTCCATTGTCGCAGTAAACCAAGTTAATTTAGAAATTAACGACAAAGAGTTTATGGTACTGGTCGGTCCCTCCGGCTGCGGAAAATCAACTACGCTGCGAATGGTGGCGGGTCTTGAAGAGATTTCAAAAGGAAAAATATTTATTGATGATGAATTTGTCAACCACACACCTGCGAAAAATCGTGATATTGCGATGGTGTTTCAAAACTACGCGCTTTACCCGCACATGAATATTTATGAAAATATGGCATTTGGTTTAAAGTTAAGGCGGTTTCCAAAAAAAGAAATTGACCGGCGTGTTCATGAGGCAGCAGAGATTTTAGGTTTGTCTGATCGAATTAAACGAAAACCTAAAGAACTATCCGGCGGAGAGCGTCAACGCGTGGCGGTAGGCCGGGCGATTGTCCGGAAACCAAAAGTATTCTTGTTTGATGAACCGCTGAGCAATTTAGATGCCAAGCTAAGGGTTCAAATGCGTGCCGAAATTAAAAAATTACACAATCGGCTTCAATCTACCATGATTTATGTGACACATGATCAAGTGGAAGCGTTAACTTTAGGCGATCGTATTGTGGTCATGAAGGATGGTCTGGTGCAGCAAGTGGACAGCCCGATTAGCTTGTATTCAACCCCAAAAAATAAATTCGTAGCAGGTTTTATCGGATCACCGCCCATGAATTTCTTCACCGGCAGCATTGTCGCGCGTAACGGTGATTTATTTTTCCGCGACAAAGGTATCATGCTGAAAACGCTCAAACAGCATCAGCCTGCATTGAAACGTTTTGTTGATCAGAATATTACTTTTGGGATTCGGCCGGAAGATATTTATGATAAACTTTTTGCGCAGGATGCGTCGGAAGAGTTCATGGTAACCGCAACCGTAGAATTGGTTGAGCCAATGGGTGCTGAAATTTTTATTTATTTCACGATTGGGCGGAATAACTTCATTGCTCGCGTGAGTAATCAGGATACGGCGGTGGCTAACCAAGATGTGCAAGTTGTATTTGATATGTCAAAGGCACATTTTTTTGACGCAAAATCAGGCAACACAATTATTTGAGAGGTCGGGGAGTTAATCTTATCAATCCCCGCTGGCTCAATTATTTAACATGTGATGTTTGGATGTGTCAACCGATGGTAGTTTTTCATCTGACAGGCATCGAGGTAGATGGCGACCATAACTGTTGATCGCGACCAATCCAAAAGAACCACCTGCATCGTTGCGGCGGCCAGCATCACCGTTTTATTAATCATTTTATCTTTCCTGGCATTACGTCAGATCCAGTCCAATCCTCTTCGAGCCTATAGCAGCCTAGCCATTTATGGGATGGCCTGTTTTATTCCGCTGACACTTGCTTGGGTGGCTTATAACAAAGTCGGGATGGGAATTTTTGCTATTCTTGACAGCATTGGCGCAGTCGTTCATTCGATTGTGGCGGGGCAGTTTCTATTTCTATTTTTTGTTGCGGCTTACTTTATTTATTTTCTCTATGTGAATTGGATTGAGAAAATCATTACAGATGAGCTCGTTATACGAGAAATTGAAATTGAAAAACAGAATTCAGATAAGAATGATCTAGAGATCTTGTATAAGGAAAAAGGTAAAAGCATTAGTGTTTTCTTTGAAAAATATTCGACCTACTACAACTTGAGGCGTTTGGCTGACGAATTTGCTACCAGTTTAGATTTAGCACGATTGGGTGATATCATTGCCGAGCGTTCCCTCGAGTTTGTTCAAAAAGGCGATGTTTGTCTTTTATCCTTAGCTGACCTCGAGAGAGACACGATTTCACTGGTGGCATCTCACAGCACTGATCCTTCTTTTCACACCAAAAAGAAATTAGGGGATGTCTTTGATTTTTGGGTTTTACGTAACCGTCAGCATTTACTTGTTTCGGATAATCAAAAGGATTTCAGGTTTGATCTGAAAAAAATGCAGCAAATCGATCATATGCGGAGCGTGATCATATCTCCTTTGCTTCACGAAGGCCGCGTTGTCGGAACTTTGCGAATTAATGCAAGATTGCCTGAGATCTTTAGCACAGATCATCTTCGATTGCTTGACGCCATTTCAACTTTGGCTTCCTCAGCCTTATCAAACGCGATGCTTTATCAGAAAACAGAAGAGCTAGCGATTCGAGATTCGCTGACACAGCTGTATGTGCAGCGTTATTTTAAACAGAGGCTCAAACAGGAACATCGCCGGGCATTACTGACCAATCAGCCTTTGTCGCTTTTAATATGCGACCTTGATTTCTTTAAGCAGATTAACGATAAGTACGGTCATGCGATTGGCGATATCGTTTTGGCGCAAACTGCGCAGGTTTTTCGTCGATTATGCGATCACGGAATTGTTGCGAGATATGGCGGGGAGGAGTTCACTATTTTACTTCCGCAATCGACTAAAACAGAAGCCAAACAGTTGGCAGAGCGAATTCGCCAACAAGTTGCCAAAGAACGTGTTGAGATCCGTCGTGATGTTATCCCTGTTACCACTTCAATCGGGGTCGCCACATTGCCGGATGACACGCTTGACCAGGAAGAGTTAATACGAATTGCAGACGAACGACTTTACCAGGCTAAGGACGCAGGCAGGAACCGGGTATGCTGAAACGTATTTTCATCATATTGGTGTTTATCTTCTTTTCTCTTCCGCAGTTATATTTTGATTCGATGCAGGGGTTTCAGCTGGTGATTCTCTCTGCAGGATTCTTAATCGGCTTGATTTATGCCGTTAGCAATCGCGATCTACCGTTAACGGTTTCCATCGGAATTTTATTTCTTTTGAATGTGCTGCGGCATTGGACTGTTTTAACAGCTGAGTCTTGCGCGGGTCTCCTTTTAGTTTTCATAAGCACCATTTTAATTTGGTTTTACTACTTTAGATCACGACAAGAATATTTAAGATCACGTTTGACTCAAAAAGAACAAGACGCGAGTGACATGAACATCCTAAATAAGAAATACAAATCTCGCGTGGAAAGTCTTAATCACTTAGAACATCAAGTCGGTGGATTGCTAGAACTCTTTGAAGTGGCAAAAGATTTTAACGAATGTCTTTATTTTGACCAGCTGATGAATATTCTATCAAAACGGGTCAGAGAGCAATTACCTTTCAGCGCTTTTGAATTATATTTATTTTCTCAAAATCCTGACAATGAAAATGCGGTAACGAAAATCATTCGCATCGGAAAAGGCAAGCTTCAGCCTGAACTTCTTGAAACGGTTAGCGCGGAAGAAAATCAGTTTGCTATTAAAATAAAGAAGATGGGGAAGGCTTACCGATTTGATGCGCCACGTCCCGCGCTTCAATTAAAACCGCACGATCACCGCATCGCTTATCCGATGTGGGTGTTTCCGCTTCAAGTAGAAGACCGCGTGATCGCAGTCATTTCAGTTGAAGGTGCTGCCATTGACGATTTCCCCAAATTCGAATTATTAGCATCACAACTAGCTTTGCAAGTGAAGAAGGTTAGTTTGTATGAAACCGTCAAAGAGCTGTCGATCGTGGATGGGTTGACAAAAGTTTACGTGCGTCGGCATTTCTTGGAACGGTTCGAAGAAGAGTTGAGGCGCGCGATCAAACGAAAGAGCACCGTGAGCGTTTTAATGTTAGACATCGATCATTTCAAAAGATATAATGACCAATTCGGACACTTAGTGGGTGATGGAACGCTCCGCGAAGTAGCGGCGGTCATTCGTGAATGTGTTCGAAAAGTAGATTTAGTTTCGCGTTATGGCGGTGAAGAATTTGTTATCGCCATGCCTGGAATTAGCAGGAATTTGAGCATTGAAATTGCTGAAAGAATTCGCTCTGCGATTGCTCGGAAACGGTTTCGTTTGTATGATGAACATACGCAAGTAACCGTTAGTATCGGAGCTGCTTCTTTTCCGGATGATTTAGACCGGTCTCATACAAAAAAATTTCAGAGTGATCTGATTGTGGAATTAATACGCAAAGCTGACAAAGCCATGTATCGTGCAAAAGAAGACGGGCGAAACCGTGTTTGTAGTTATCAGCAGATTGATAAAGGGGGAACAGAATGAAATTCTTCATTGATACAGCCAATCTTGACGAAATAAAAGAAGCGTCGTCTTGGGGTCTTGTCGATGGGGTTACCACAAACCCCTCGTTAGTTAGCAAGGAAAATATCAGTTTTCATGATCTGATTTCTCAAATTTGCCACTTAGTTGATGGTCCTGTCAGTGCCGAAGTTGTCGGAACAATTTATCAGGACATGTATCGAGAAGCGCATATTTTGGCTGATATTCATACAAATGTGGTGGTAAAGATTCCATTGATACCCGAAGGTTTAAAAACGGTAAAGTTATTAACCAAAGAGGGAATCAAAACCAATGTTACACTGTGCTTTTCAGCGACGCAGGCTCTCTTAGCTGCAAAAGCGGGCGCTACCTATATTAGTCCGTTTGTGGGAAGATTGGATGACATCTCGGCAAATGGAATGGATTTGATCCGCGACATCAGGCTTATTTATAACAATTACCAGTATCAAACACAGATTTTGACTGCGAGCGCGAGAGGCCCTCTCCATATATTGGAAGCAGCCAAAATTGGTTCTGATGTTGTGACAATGCCCTTTAAGGTGATGATGCAATTAGCAAAGCACCCCTTAACTGATATTGGCCTTGAAAAGTTTTTAAGTGATTGGCGAAAGACGCAAGAAAACCAACCAGCTTAAGTAAAAATTGAATGGGTTTTAGGGATACTAACTTGAATCACCATAGCAATTTGCTTACCTCCCAAGTTTGGAAATGTCATTTCCTATTCCGTCTCACCTTATTTATTTTATTTGTTAGCGGCTTGATTTGTCCGGAAGTCATCTTGGCTGCTGAGCAGCAAAGCGAGCAAGCGGCTGAAAGGCAAAATGCGGAAATTGCACCTGAAAAAGAAGAAGCGAAAGTTGAAGCAGTTGCCGATAACTTAGAATATGTGAAAGATGAGAAAAAAATCATAGGAAAAGGCAACGTGGTGGTAACGCAGGAAGATATTCGGCTGCTTGCTGATTATGCGGAAGTTTTTACTGAAACAAAAAAAACGTACGCAGAAGGCCATGTCTCATTACTTCAGAATAAGGCGCGAATTTATGGCGAGCAGGCATTTTATAATTTTTCGACTAATCAAGGGTCATTTCCAAACGGAAATGTTTCATATGCACCTTTTTATATCAGCGGTGAACAAATCGAGCAGGTTTCAAAACAGCAAGTAGATGTTTACCAAGCAATTATTACCACATGCGCGTTGCCGCATCCCCATTATGATTTAAAAGCAGACCGCGTTGTCGTTTATCCCGGAGATAAGATGATTGCGCGCAACGTCAAATTTAGAATCCTGAATGTTCCAGTTTTTTGGTGGCCATATCTCGTGATTCCGCTCAATGAAGAAACGGGACCTTTTGAGATTAGTTTTGGACAATCAAAGTCTTTTGGAAATTATGTTTTGCTAGGAAAAACATTTTCGGTTGTACCGCCGGTTGACGGACGCGAAATAAAAACCAAGTTTCACGTGGACCATTACCACAAGCGCGGTACAGCTGTTGGGAACGAAACTTGGTATCACCTGGATAAAATCGGAGATGGTAATATAAAATTATACAACATCAAAGATGCGCGGGCTCCCGATCCGTTTTTCTTTGAAGAAGACGAGGGGTGGCGAAAGAAAAAAAGATACCGTGTCACTTGGAAGCATCGGACTGATTTTGACGAGCGTACCAATTTAATTGCGCAATGGAACCAATTTAGCGATCCGCATGTGCTTAGCAATTTCTTTGATGAAGAATTTGATGAAGAGCCAATCCCGCAATCATTTGTCACATTTACTCGGAATGCTAAAAATTACGGACTTTTGGTAGATATGCAAATTCAGGCAAATAATTTTGATAACGTTTTGGAGCGGTTGCCGGAAATCCGTTTTAATTTAAATAGTACCGAGATTGGAGAGACCGGGTTTTACTATGACAACAGCATTAGCTATCAGAATTTGCATCAAATCACCCATTCGCAAAGCAGAGATCCATCGGATGGAGAAGGAAAGCGCCGGCTGGTGTCGGAAATAAGGCAGTCATTATCCGAGGCGCAAACCAGTCATCAAATTAGTCGACCGATGCGGTTATTCCGGTACTATGATTTTACACCGCACATTAGTTCGCAATGGATTTATGACAATCGCAACCATCTCGGGAAGCGTCATGTCATGCGCAACATCATTGGCATGGGTGCAGAAGCGAGTACGCGATTTTATCGTTATTGGGATGTGCCAAAAGGTTCGTTTTTAGGCGGTATTCAAGCGGATCGTGTAAGGCATGTCGCTCGACCGATTGTTGAATATTCGGCAATTCGCCAAAGCACGACCCGTCCGGCCAATATTCATCCATTGGGTACTAATTCGCCCGTATCAGATGTTGTCAAATTTGGAATTGAAAATCGCATTCAAACCAAGTCCGGCAAGAGACGTGTTGACATTGTTAGTTTAAACACCTACGTCTATTATACTTTTAACGACGGGAACCGCGATTCACGATGGACCACAGGCACCATACAACTTATTTTGAGGCCGTATTCATGGCTCCAGTATAAGTCAGAATGGACGGTTGATTTAAAGAAACATCGAACAACAGCCACCACGACGGATTTGGTTTTACATACCAAATATGTGGATCTTCAACTGAATCACAGGGCTGTTTTTGCACCAAAAGATTCATTAGCCTCTGATTTATTTTTTCAACGGGAAACCAACACAATCACGCTTGATGCTGTGGGCCGGTTTAACGATCGCTGGACTTTTGGAACTTATGTTCGGTGGGAAGTGAAACGAATGTCGTTTAGAGAATATGAATGGCGCGTCACACGTGATCTGCACGATTGGATGCTGACATTTGGGCAGAATTTTAAACATTCGGCAATCAACTGGTTGGACAACGAATTCTTTTTTGAATTAACATTAAAAGCGTTTCCCAGCACCCCGTTTAATTCTGGAGAACGGGCAGAATTTCCGGATGCCCGCATTGGAGAAAGTGTTTCCGGTGCCAATGTAGCGCCTCCTCCAAATTCGTTGCTTTAATACCTCTCCATGACTGATCAAACATGAACGGGTTAGAAAAGGAATATTCATTATGCAAATAGGTATTATTGGTTCTGGACATGTAGGGCTCGTAACAGGTGCTTGCTTTGCCGATTTAGGTCATGATGTGCACTGCATTGACTCGGATGAAAAGAAAATTCGATTGCTCAAAAAAGGCGGCTGTCCCATCTATGAACCGGAGCTTCACGACCTCATTAAACGCAGTGTTCTGCAAAAAAGACTTCGCTTTAGCCATCGAATTCGGGACGCGGTCGAGAATTGTGATATTTTGTTTATTTGCGTTGGAACACCCACGAAAGAAACGGGCGAGACTGATTTATCCGCGGTGACGCAAGTGGCTGAGCAGATTGCGCACCACATGAAGAAATATACGTTAATTGTTGAAAAAAGTACGGTCCCTGTTGAAACTTGTCTGCATATTAAAAAGGTTATTCAAAAAAAGCTCAAACGGAAAATTGCTTTTGACGTTGCTTCAAATCCCGAATTCCTACGGGAAGGCAGTGCGGTCCAAGATTTTTTTGTCCCGGATCGGATCGTGATCGGGGTCGATAGCAAAAAGGCAGAAGAGTTGCTGCGGATTGTCTACAGGCCGTTTAGAGCGCCTATCTTAGTGACTGATCCAAAAAGCTCCGAAATTATTAAACATGCTTCTAATTCATTTTTATCGACTAAGATTTCATTTATTAATGCCATCGCGCGCCTTTGTGATGCGGTTGGAGCTGATGTCGGCAAGGTGGCGGAAGGAATGGGTCTTGATCCTCGGATTAACCGCAGTTTCTTGAACGCAGGGCTCGGTTTTGGGGGTTTTTGTTTCCCTAAAGATTTAGCGGCTTTTATTCATATCGCTGAAAAGAATGGGGTTGAGTTTAACTTGTTAAAAGATGTTTTAACAATTAATCATGAGCAGAAAATGTATTTTGTCCGATTGGTCGAGAAAATGCTGGGTTCCTTAAAAGGGAAGAAGCTGGCGGTGCTAGGATTGTCATTTAAGCCCAACACGGATGATATGCGGTTTGCACCTTCGCTCGATATCATCCCGGCGCTACAGAAAAGAGGTGCGCAGATCTCAGCATATGATCCGGTTGCCATCGCTGAATCACGCACTTATTTTAAGCAAGTTAAATTCACCTCTTCTGTTTATGAAGCTTGCCGAAAAGTTGATGGCATTCTTATTTTGACTGAATGGCGGGAATTTCAAGAGATGGATTTGAATCGGATAAGAAAAATTGTCAAAAAACCCGTTATTATTGATGGGCGCAATATGTACGATCCTCAAGTGATGCGGAAAAATGGGTTCAAATATCAGGGTATTGGAAAAGGATTCAAGTCCATTAAGAGGTAAAATGACCGAATCAATTAAAGGTATTATTTTGGCAGGCGGTTTAGGATCGCGTCTGTATCCGCTTACCAAAGTCACCAACAAGCATTTGCTCCCCGTTTATAACAAGCCAATGATTTTTTATCCGTTGGAAGCGCTGGTGCAAGCAGGTATTCATGATGTCATGCTCGTGACTGGCGGAAACTCGGCAGGTGATTTTATGCGGCTTTTAGGCAACGGGCATGCCTATGGTTTAAGAAGTCTCAGTTATGCTTATCAAGAAGGGGAAGGCGGTATTGCGCATGCTTTATCATTGACACGGGAGTTTGCAGGCGATAGCAAGGTAGCTGTTATTTTAGGTGACAACATTATTGAAGAAAATATAAAACCGTTTGTTTCAAAGTTCAGAAAACAAAAAAAGGGGGCACGATTACTGCTTAAAGAAGTTGATGATGCGCAAAGATTTGGCGTTGCAGAAATTAGGGGGAAGAAAATTATCCGGATTGTAGAAAAACCAAAGAATCCTAAAAGCCGTTTTGCGGTAACTGGTATTTATTTTTTTGATAATCAAGTATACAAAATTACTCGAAATCTCAGACCTTCCGGGCGCGGTGAATTAGAAATCACGGATGTTAACAACAGTTATATTAAACAAGGTGCTTTAGAATTTGATGTTTTAAGGAAAAGCTGGACGGATGCCGGAACGTTTGAATCTCTATATCGCGCTAATCAGTTAGCACGAGCACTGTCTTATCCTAGTCAGGCAAAACGTTCATGAGCAGGTTTCTTGTTACCGGCGGTGCCGGTTTTATCGGTTCTAACTTTATCCGGCACCTTCTTGCCAAAGATCCGGACTGCTTCGTCATTAACCTCGATAAACTCACCTATGCAGGCAATTTGGCGAATCTAGAGAGTGTTAGTCAAAATCCTCGTTATCAATTTGTTCGCGGCGATGTCTGCGATACCTCCTTGGTTAGAAGGTTGATGGGGCAGGTTGACTGGGTTGTTCATTTTGCCTCAGAAACACACGTTGATCGTTCCATTGATAGTGCCGAAGACTTTATTGAAACGAACATACGCGGCACTCAGGTTTTGCTTGATGCAGCCCGAGAGCAGTGCCACATTCACCGCTTCATTCATTTTTCAACGGATGAGGTCTATGGGTCTACTGTCTCAGGAGAGTTCAGTGAAACATCCCGTTTTAATCCAAGCAGTCCTTATGCGGCCTCGAAAGCTGCCGGAGATCTTTTGGTGCAGGCGTATGTTAAAACTCACCGCACACCAGCTATTATTTTGCGAGGCTGTAATAATTTTGGTCCATACCAATATCCAGAGAAAGTAATACCGCTTTTTATTACCAATTTAATCGAAAATAAAAAAATACCTGTTTATGGCAATGGTGAAAATAGCCGGGAATGGATGTATGTAGAAGAAACTTGCCGTGCTATATTATTCGTTTGTGATAAAGGGCAAATTGGGCAGGTTTATAACGTTGGGTCAGGGGATGAAATACGAAATATAGATTTGGCACGAAAACTTCTTAGCCTGCTCAAGAAAGACGAGACCAGCATTGCCTTTGTGAAAGACAGGCTGGGGCATGACTGGCGCTACAAATTAAACTCAAATAAATTGCGAAATTTAGGATTTGAGGTTTCCGGCAAATTTGACGTTCATTTAAGGGAGACGGTCGATTGGTATTTAGCCCAGAAGTCATGGTGGGGATCACTTAAAAAAGATGTTTACACGATCAAATAAGAAACCAAAAATACTGGTAACAGGATCAAGTGGCATGCTTGGTTCTGCTGTTATCACTGCTTTGCAAAAAGAATTTGATCCATACGGGATGGTACGGAGCGATGATCGAAGGTCGCATTATTTTCAATGCGATATCACGCAGCGCTCGGAAACCATTAAGCACATCGAACGCGTGAATCCGCAAGCGGTTATCCATTGCGCGGCTATGACGGATGTGGATGCGTGCGAACATGACCGGCAAAGAGCATTGCAGGTTAATTTTGAGGGAACAAAAAATGTGGTTGACGGCAGCCGGCACGTCAATGCTTTGATGATTTATATTAGCACCGATTTTGTTTTTAACGGAGAAAGTCGCGAAGCATACCGCGAATCTAGTATCCCGCATCCGATTAATGTTTATGGGGAATCTAAATTAATGGGCGAGTTTTATGTGCGGGACCAAAGTACCAAGCATCTCATTTTAAGGACGTCCTGGTTATTTGGTGAAAATGGAAATAATTTTATGGTAAAAGTACTGGAACGCGCAAAGAGAGGTGAGAAATTATTTATTGTGCATGATCAAGTCGGCACCCCCACATATGCCTCTGATTTAGCCGGCGCTATCAAGCACGTGCTTACTTATAACCAGGATGGTGATAAAAAGGAAGGGTTGAATGCGGTTTACCATGCGACCAACCGCGGTACAGCTTCCCGATATGATATTGCAAAAACATTGTTAAAAATGTGTGATTTGACACAAGTTGAAATTCAGCCAATTGATTCAACTGAATTAACTAACTTAGCTAAAAGACCACAGAATTCCGCATTGAACAATTCCCGATTCGAGCAAACTTTCCGACTCGCGTTCAGATCGTGGCAGGAAGCTTTGCAAGAGTATGTGATTAGGCTCGGATATAAGCATGCCAAAACATTCCATAACACCTGACGATTTAATTCGAAAAATCAAAAGTAGGAACATTAAAATTGCAGTTGTGGGGCTCGGTTATGTTGGGTTGCCCCTCGCAGTTGAGTTTGCCCGAAACGGAATTGCTGTTATCGGGATTGATATCAATCCGGCTAAAATCAAAGGGCTAAGGGCGGGAAAATCACACGTTCAAGATGTCCCGGATAAAGACATTGCGGATATCGTCAAGAATAAGAAATTGATTGTTACGACAAAATTTGAATCGGTCAAATCAGTTCAAGCCATTATTATTTGCGTACCCACTCCCCTCAACCGCGTCAAAGAACCCGATTTGTCGTTCATTTTGCATGCCACTGACGGCATCCGAAAATATTTAACGCGGGGTCAAATTATTATTCTAGAAAGCACTACTTACCCGGGCACAACCGAAGAAGTAATTTTACCCAAGCTAACAAGAAAAGGGTATCGCGTGGGTGAGGACTTTTTCTTATGTTTTTCACCGGAGCGAATAGATCCGGGCAATCAAAAGTTTCCCATGCCCGTCATTCCAAAAGTAGTCGGCGGCATCACGCCTCAATGTGTAAAAGTGGCGACGGCATTATATGGTCAGGTGTTTTATCGGGTTGTTCCAGTGTCATCCTCCAGAACGGCTGAAATGGCTAAGTTGCTTGAGAACACATTTCGAATTGTTAATATTGGATTGATTAATGAATTGGCAATGATTGCTGAACGTTTAGGAGTGGATATTTGGGAAGCTATTGACGCAGCCAAGACCAAACCGTTTGGATTTATGCCGTTTTATCCCGGGCCCGGCGTCGGCGGGCACTGTATTGGCATTGACCCGATCTATTTATCTTGGAAGGCAAAACGTCATGGGTTTGATGTACGATTTATAGAGCTTGCCAGAGAAATTAATACGAATATGCCCGCCTATGTTGTGCGGCGAATTACCGAGGTGGTGAGTAAAAGGCTTAAAAAGGATACGAAAAAAACAAGTGTTTTAATTGTTGGCGTTACCTATAAGCGAAATGTGGCAGATACAAGAGAATCGCCGGCGATTGAGATCATTGAACAGCTTCTAGGAAAGAAATTTCAAGTAACGTACTTCGATAAATTTGTGCCGTCTCTTCGCTTTAAACACGTTAACTTAAAATCAAAACCTTTAACTGAGAATGAAATTAAGAAACATGACATAGCGGTGATAGTAACAGATCACTCAGATATTGATTATGGCATGGTTATTAAACACTCGAAGGTCGTCCTGGACACTCGAAATGTGCTTAGGTCGTTTCAATCGGCAAAAGTAGTACGGTTATAGCAGACGAAAAAGGGAAGGAAAGCATATGAAGCGTTGTTTGGTAACTGGCGGAGCAGGATTTATTGGCTCACATATTGTTGATGCACTAGTAAAGCGTAAAATGCGCGTTGTTGTTTTGGATAATTTTTCTACAGGCAGTATGTTAAATTTAGAAGCGGTTCGGTCTAAAATAAAAATTGTTCGCGGAGATATCAGAAATTTAAGGGTAGTAAAAAACGCAACAAAGGATGTTGACTATGTTTTTCATTTGGCTGCCAATCGTGCCGTTTTAAGATCGGTCGATAACCCTTTGGAAACCAATGAAAACAATGTGACGGGAACCTTGAATGTTTTAGTGGCTGCCCGTGATTATGGCGTTAAACGAGTAGTTTACACATCCTCTTCTTCGGTTTACGGGGATAACAAAAAGTTTCCATTGAATGAAGCTTTTAAACCAATGCCTGAGTCGCCTTATGCAGCACAAAAACTCATGGGGGAATATTACGCAAAGCTTTTCTATTGCTTGTATGGTCTTGAGACCGTTTCCCTCAGGTATTTTAATGTATTTGGACCGCGCCAGAATCCCGAGTCGAAATATTCAGCTGTCATTCCAATTTTTATTGATTGTGTTCTAAAAAATAAATCTCCCGAAATTCACTGGGACGGCAAGCAGTCAAGGGATTTTTCATATGTCGACAATGTGGTTGAGGGTAACTTAAAATCAATGACGGCATCCTCAAAAGTAGCGGGCGAGGTATTTAACATTGCTTGTCATGATGAATATAGTGTTTTAGATATCTTTAATGAAATCAAATTTTTATTGAAAAAGCCGCACATGCGAGCAAAATTTACACCCAAACGCAAAGGAGATGTCCGCCGGACTTATGCGGATATTCAAAAAGCCAAACGCTTATTAAATTTTAAAGTGAAAACCCGTTTTAAGCCCGGCATGCGAAAAACGGTTGCGTGGTTTTTGTCAACACGTGGATTGAAATGAAAAAGGAAAAGGTTGTTATTACGGGTGGAGCCGGTTTTATTGGGTCACATTTAACCGAGCATTTTTTATCCGAAGGCCATCAAGTGGTGTGTGTTGACAATCTTCTAACCGGCGATACAAGAAATATAGAAAATTTCAAAAGTCATCCGCAATTTGAATTTGTTCAGCATAACGTATGTGATCATATCGATATTCCCGGTTCGGTTGATTCCGTTTTACATTTTGCGTCACCGGCGAGTCCGGTTGATTACTTAAAGTTTCCGATTCAGACATTAAAAGTGGGTGCTTTGGGGACTCACAATGCTTTGGGATTTGCTAAGGCAAAAAAAGCGACTTTTTTGCTTGCATCAACCTCAGAAGTTTATGGAGATCCGTTAATACATCCTCAAAAAGAGGATTATTGGGGCAATGTGAATCCGATTGGGCCTCGGGGTGTCTATGATGAAGCAAAGCGATTCGCAGAGGCGATTACGCTGGCTTATCAAAGAACACACAAGATGGATGTGAAAATCGTGAGAATCTTCAATACCTATGGACCGCGGATGCGCCTTGAAGATGGCCGTGCCATTCCGAATTTTATTAGCCAGGCACTCAAAAGAGAGCCTCTGACAACTTATGGGGATGGTTCGCAAACCAGGAGTTTTTGCTATATTAGTGATTTAGTTCGAGGAATTGTCAGTTTGCTCAATTCGGTTCATCATGGCCCTGTGAACATAGGCAATCCTAATGAGATGACTATTTTGGAGCTCGCCAAGACCATTATCAAACTCACGGGAAGCCATAGTTCGGTTGAATTTAAACCGCTTCCTCAAGATGACCCAAAAGTTAGGCAGCCAGACATTACCAGAGCAAGAAAATTATTAAATTGGGAACCAAGTGTGCCGCTTGAAAAGGGATTAAAAGACACGATTGACTACTTTAAAACTGTTACCGCTTCAAAATGAAGATTCTGATCACAGGTGCCTCCGGTTTCGTTGGACAGCATCTGGCACAGTATATCGGCCAGAAAAAAAGAGTTTGCATCGGAAGTTACCGTACGCACCGGCCTCCCAAACACCTATTTAAAAAGACGTACCATTGTGATTTTTCATCCTTTGGCGAAGTGCTGCGGCTGATTAAGCGTGTTCGGCCAACGCACATCTTCCATTTGGTGGGACAAAGTTCACCCTCATTATCCTGGAAGAAACCATTTGATACATTTGTAGATAACGCACTTTCCACTTTGCATTTGGCCGAAGCGTGTCGTCAAGCACATTTGAAACCACTTATCATATTAAGTTCGTCCGCACATGTTTATGGCAGTATTTGTTACCGACGGCGGATACCGACAGAAAGCGATTTTCCGACTCCCATGGATCCATATGGAGCAGCCAAAATCTATGCGGAGGAATTTTTGCGGCAATATAGGCAACAGTTTCACATTCCTTTCATTGTTATTCGAGCCACGGCCCATGTTGGGGTGGGACAGCCATCCGTTTTTGCGATTTCAAATTTTGCTTTGCAGATTGCTAAAATTGAAAAAGGATATCAGGCGCCGGTGATTCGTGTTGGAAATTTGAAAACGGAGCGAGGTTTTATTCCCGTAGATGACATGATTCGGGCTTATTGGTTGGTACTTCGGAAGGGCAAGGCGGGCCAATTGTATAACATTTCAGCTCAACAAGTTGAACCTATGGCGCACTGGTTGGATCTTTTATTGAAAATGAGTACAAAGAAAATCAAAGTCATTCAGGAAAAAACACGTCTCAATTTAATTGAAATACCAAAACTTCGGGTTTCAAGTCAAAAATTTAGACGACTCACCGGATGGCGCGAAACTCATTCGTTAAAGCAGGTTTTCCAAGACGTCCTCAATTGGCATCGCAGTCATGTTTGAAATTGATTTCATTATTGTGACACGTAATCAATTAGAATACACCAAACGGTGTTTGGATAGCATTTTAAAAAATATTTTCCAAAACAGCAAGCTCATCATTGTTGATAATAATAGCGACATCATGACGCTTGATTATTTAAGAAAACTGTCTCGCCAGCTGCATGCCGCAAAGAAAATTGAAATCATAGAAAATGATCGAAATCTGGGCTATGCTCACGCGCTCAATCAAGGCCTTGCGTCTTCACATTCAGCATACGTTTTTCTATGTAACAATGACATCGAGTTTTATCCGAATGCAGTGACCGAAATGATATCTGTTGCATCTGCGCAGGAGATGATCGGGTTGGTGAATCCAAATTCAAATGAATTTGGCCTAAAAAAATATGATGGGGAGCAATTGAAGCGATGGCAGGGAACATGGATTGAGCGGTGCCACACGTCAGGATTTTGTGTTTTGGTAAAGCGAAAAGTACTCGATCAGATTAAGGGAATTGATTTAGATTTCAGTCCGGCTTATTACGAGGATATGGATTTTGCGGAACGTGCTAAACAACATGGATTTTTATGCGTCGTTGCTCGCGGTGCCTACGTCCATCATTTCGGGACCAAAACCTTTTTACCCAAAGAAAAACAAGCTGCTTGGGATAAAAATAAAGCACTATTTATCAAGAAATGGGGCGGAACGAAATGGTTTGCCTTTCTTGGATCGGACGCTTTGGTTAATGATGAGGTATTGCGCAAATCGGTGATTCAACACTTGCTTCAGGTAGCACGAAGTCATATTGCGATTATCCATATTTTTATACCCCCAGCGGCTCTCGAATCATTCCAAAACATTCATGATAGTTTTCGTGTCCAAGTTGTGCCTGCGTGGGCTGCCGAATGGTTCTTGCTTTTTAAAACATGGCGGGGTCGTAAAAAAAAGCCTATCAGTCATATTTTAACTGATACGCCGCAAATGCAGCTGAAGTTGCGGCGCATGAAAAAGTTGGTTCAAACACCAGTCGAAATTTTGGAGGAATTTGTCAGCGCGTCATCGTATAAGGCTAAAAGTGTTTGATAATGACGTTTAGCTGTAAAGTGATCTTGGAAAAAACGATATCCATTCTCACCTAAAATACATGCTTGCTCATGATTGGCGAGCAAGTAATCGAGGTTTGTTGTTAAAATGCCTACATTTTGTGTCGGTACAAGATAACCTGTTAGACCATCTTTTAGCCAGCCTGAAATGCCGCCGACGTCAAAGCCAATCACAGGTTTTTTGCGTGACATGGCCTCAAGTCCTGCCGTTGGAAATGAATCGGGATAAATCGAAGGAACGACGACAACCCGGCACCGATCAAGATAGGGAAGCACTTCATCGTGCGGCAAATTACCCAAGAACCGGCAACAGTGCCTAATGCCCAATTTTTCGGCTTGAGCCATCAGTTTTGATTTCTCTTCGCCGTCACCAAGAACAATCAAACGATAAGGCTGTTTCAACGCAGCCGTTGCTTGAAGCAGGAAATGAACACCTTTGTAGCGTCGTAGTCGTCCTAGAAAAAGAATTTCAGGCGGCGATGGTTCTTTTACCTTTAAAATTGGCTGGTGTGCAAAACCGGCAAACAAGGGGATGGCGGCAATCTGAGAGCTCTTAACCCCGTTTTGAATCATAATTTGTTTAGACGATTCGCTTGGCACGATTACTTTTGCAATATGATTCATTAGTTCTAACGATTTTTTCTTCAACTTAATGATTTCTATATTACGCCGGGGATGTCTGCTCATGCATTTTTCTGCATAGGCAACTAAAATGCAGCCAAGACCCATTTTAAAACAACATTCTTTTTCAGAGCGGTTTAAATATTTGTCAATCCCGCCGCAATACGCATCCGCATTTAATGTCGTTTTAATGGTTGGTTTGCTTTGACGTGCCGCTTCAATGATGAACGGATTGTTTAGATCGTGAATGTGAATCAAATCGGGTTTTATTTCATCCACTCGAGCTGCCAACGGATTAACGGCTAATCGCGCTTCGCGATAATCTAAATTTGCCAGATAATTGATGGTATGGACTGTGGTGTCATTGGGAATGCTTTCAGCTGGTTTGACTGCTGTAATGACGCTTTGCCGGTGCCCATAAGAGAGAAATGTGCTGATCAAGTTCTTTAGATAGATTTCGCAGCCGCCCAAGGGATCAATGGAGCGTGTGAGGTGAAGAATGTGCATGCAGCAGCTTATTTGACAAATTGACAAATCATAAAATTACTTTAGAATAGTCACAAATTTTAAATCCTAACTCTTTCAACGTCAATAACTTACATGAAAATCGCATTACCACATTGCGGCTTTTCGCCCGAATCAAATTCCGGGGGCGAAACCTATGAGCGTGAAGTGCTTAAACACCTTGCAAAATTAGGTGTTGAATTTGAAATCATTTTAGCAGAAGGGAAGCCTTATCCACAAGGTTTTCCGCAATTTCATATCCACAGAGTCCCGATTCGAAAGGGGTTAAGATGGTATGTTTCAAACTTTATTTGGCCTCATTACCTGAAGAAAATAGAATCACAAATACCGTTCGATCTCTTACGCATTCATTCGCTTCGATATACAGGTCCTGGGGTCCTTTGGTTTAACAAACATGCGAAACGAAGATATCCGGTGGTTTGTCACCATCATCACATTGACCCTGATCCGCTGAATTACTTAATTGAGAAAAGAGTCATCAATGCCTCAGACTTACTGATTACTGGAAGTGAATTCTCAAAAAAACAATTGATCGCTGATTTCAGCATTAAATCAGAAAAAATCAAGGTTGTCCCTTATGGTGTGGATGAGAGTTTTAAGCCAATGAACCGAGACAGGGCGCTTTTAAAACAATTCAATTTAAGTCATGAAAAAGTTTTATTGTTCTTAGGCGGATTTAAAAAAAGGAAGAAAATTTTCTTTCTAATCGATGTTTTTGACGAGGTTCTTAAGCACGTCAAATATCCGGTTAAGCTGGTCATGGCAGGATCGGGCCCGCTCAAAAATTCATTAACAAATTATATTCAACAAAAAGGGTTAAGCGAAAGAGTTATTTTGACTGGTTATATTCCCGAACAAGAGAAGACTGTATTTCATAATTTAGCGGATATTTTTGTTTTCCCTTCAGAAATGGAAGGGTTTGGATTTAGTCCGGCTGAGGCCTCAGCGTGCGCAAAACCAGTTATTCTTTCCAACGTAGGCTCATTACCCGAAATTGTGGAAGACGGCAAAACAGGATTTGTGCTTGAGAATGATGTTCGAGCTTTTTCGGAGAAAATTCTATGGCTCCTTTCGCACCCAGAAGAGTCCAAGCGAATGGGAGAAGCAGGCTTGAAACGTGCCAAATTTTTGTTTCAATGGGAAATTACCGCTAAGAAGACGTTATCGGTTTATGAAGAGGTCGTGAAGAATGTCAGTTAAACAAATAGCATTTCGCATGGATGATGTGGGCGCTGCCTCGAAACAACATGAAGTTTATGGAAAAACACGTGTGCAATTGGGAAATTGGCGGATCCCGTTTCCTGGTAACTTCCTGTGGGTTAAATACCTAAAGCCTTTTCGTCAATGGGGACCTTATGCCGAATTGTCTGTTGATCAATGGGGCAAACTTCTGGCGCTTTGTGAGAGGATCCAATTAAAATTAACAATTGGCATTACAGCAGGGTGGGTCGAAAAAAACGGCTCAGTGACAGCATTCCCAACCCGTTATCCTGAGCAAGCTAAAATGATTAAAACAGGTCTCAAAATGGGTTGTTTTGAAGTTGCCAATCATGGTTACACACACTGTGTTTTGAATAACTGTGACTTTCGCCCAAAGTATTTTTCAAGCAACCGTCAATGGCACCGCGAATTCTGGGAGTGGGTCCCTTTGGAGGTTCAACGCAGTCACATCGAAATGGCTCAAACCATTCTTCAAGATTATTTCGAAGATGAAGTGGTCACTTTTATCCCTCCCGGCAATGTCTTTACAAACGAGACTCTCAAAGCGGCTAGTGAGTACGGGCTGAAGTATGTTTCTTGTCAGAGATTAAAATCTGACACTGATACGACTTTAATCCCGATCCCAGATCAAAACGTTTTTGCTTTTCATGATAAAGAAGTACAAGAACTTGGCATTCAGTGGCTGGAAGATCAATGTCAACAGCGGCAGCCCTGTGAGTTTGTGTTTATTAAACAAATAGGAAAAGACATCTCGTCTACAGCGCTATCATGAAATATATTTTAATATTCGTTTCCTGGTTTAACCGTAAAGCAAAGAACCTTGCTATCCGCTTGGTAAAATGGACGGGCAAACACCGCGAATATATTCACCCCAAACATCTTTTAATTGACGAATCGCACTACTGGTATATGCCGCAACTATCGTCTGATGATTTAGTGGCGGACTTGGGGTGTGGGAGCGGATCGCACACGATTCAAGCAGCATCGAGGGCTAGCAAGGTCATTGGTTTTGATGGTAACGCAAATAATCTGTCGATTGCTAAGCGATTGGTAAGTGAAAAGAATTTAACTCGTGTTGAATTCCAATTTTGCAACTTGGAAGAACCGCTGCCTTGTGTGGATAGTTTATTTTCAGCTGTGTTAGCTCTAGATATTTTAGAGCATTTACATCGTCGCGATGAGTTTTTAGACGAAATATTTCGCATTTTGATTCCGGGCGGCAAGTTAATTTTGTCTGTACCGAACAGTGAAACATCTTGGAAGAAGGAGTTAAGGAAATATGATTTATTTTATTACTCGGATCTTGATCATAAACACGAATATCAGCAGGACGAGATCAAAGAGGTGCTCGAACGGCACGGCTTTCGAGTGTTTATGTGCGATCCAACGGTTTATGACACGCCATGGGTTGGTTTGATCGACGTGGTGGGCGGCATTTCGCTTCGCCTGTATGAAAAATTTGCGCAATGGAAACGGAATCAAGCGCTCAAACAACCGGAGGAAGCAACGGGTTTTCGTATCGTTGCGGTTAAAACAACATGAGAATCGGCCTTGTTAATGAATTTTATCCTCCTTTTGCGCCGGGCGGCGCCGAATGGAGTATGTACGAACTGGCCAAAGGGCTGAGGACAAAAGGTCATGACGTGGTAATCATAACACCGAACTACGGCACAAAGTCGTTTGAAGAGAATGAATCTGGCCGTATCTATCGTTATGCGTTTGTCAAACGAATGAAAGAAGGAAGGAGATTGCCTGGCTTTATTTGGTTGGCGAATCCGATTCATTATGTCATGTCAGCTATATTCATGATTAAAATTATCCGGAAAGAACAACTGGAACTTATTCATGTTCAAAATAAATATACACTCGTGGGCGCGTGGATAGCAGCACGTTTAACTGGAATACCGATTTTGGCTAGCATTCGCGATACAAGTCACATTTGCCGCATTGCTGTTTGCTTACATCATTTTGAATCCGTGCCCCAGGATTGCGGTATCGGAAAACTGCTCGAAGAGTGCTCAGAAGAATATTACGAACAATATTACCCGGTCAAGTCTTTACGTGCACATTTGCGGGATAAGGTATTTCAAGTTTATCACTGGATGGATGTGCATTTGCGTCGTATTGCGTTAAACCGCGTAGATACAGTTATCGGTGTTAGTCAGGGCATTCTAAATGTGCATGAAAAATCTCGCGTTTTTACCAACAGCAGACAAGCCAAATATGCAATTTATAACTTTGTGGATGTGAATGATAACGCTGACTCTCTGGATAAAACGAAGTTGGCAGATCAATATCAATTACGGGGAATGAGAATAGTGTTATATGTTGGTGGTTTCTCAAAAGGAAAGGGAACGCAAGATTTTATTGATGTGGCGCGACGGTTCGAGAATCGAACCGACAATACCCTGTTTGTCATGATTGGATCGGGCAAATCATTTCAATTGCCGAGTAATGTTAAGCTCATCCGCGATTTAGATCATTATCAAACACTTCAAATGTATCAACTTGCACATGTGGTGGTGGTGCCGAGCGTTTGCCAGGAGTCGCTCAGCCGCGTTGTTTTAGAGGCGATGAGTGCAGGTAAGCCAATTGTAGGAACACGTGTTGGGGGGACGCCCGAAGCGGTGTTAGATGGTGAGAATGGTTTTGTGGTGGAGCGCGGCGATGTTGAGGCGTTAAGTGAAGCGATTACCAAATTAGTTGTGAATGATGCTTTGCGGGAAAAAATGGGTGAGCGCTCAAAAGAACTTGTGCGAGAAAGATTTAATCAAGAACTTCAGATCGAAAAGATAGAAGCGTTATATCAAACATGTTTGGGTGAGTGAAGGGAGTCTCTATGTTTGAAAACCAAAAAGTGGCAGTTGTGATGCCTGCTTACAATGCAGAAAAAACGCTACGGCAAACCTATGCCGAGATTCCAATGCCAATTGTCGATGAGGTAATTTTGGTGGATGATCAGAGCAAGGACCGAACCGTTGAGGTGGCAAAAAAAATTGGGATTCATCATGTGATCAAACATCAAAAAAATCTTGGGTATGGCGGTAACCAGAAAACATGCTATCGGAAAGCCTTGGAAATCGGCGCCGATATCATTTTAATGCTTCATCCGGATTATCAATATACACCTAAACTCATCATTCCGATGATTTCACTGATAGCATCGCGTCAATTCGACGTCGTGCTTGGATCTCGAATTTTGGGCATTGGGGCTCTGAAGGGCGGTATGCCGCTTTACAAATATATCTCAAACCGTGCACTGACTTTTGTGGAGAATATTTTATTGTCGCACAAATTGTCTGAATACCACACCGGCTATCGGGCTTATTCAAGACAAGTGCTTGAATCTATCCCGTTTGAAAAAAATTCAGACGACTTTGTTTTTGATAACCAGATTTTGGCTCAAGTGATTTACGCAGGATTTCCAATTGGTGAAATTACTTGTCCAACAAAATATTTTCCTGAGGCGTCGTCCATCAATTTCCGCAGGAGTGTGGCGTACGGACTGGGCGTGCTAAAGACTGCCGTCGAATATCGGTTGCATCGAATGGGATTAATCCGGTCCTCATTATTTAAATCAAAGTAACCCATGATCTATGACTCATCCAACAAAAACTAAAACTCAATTATCAGGTTGGTTTTTTATCGTTTGGCTGATAAGCGTCAGCGTGCTCTATGGCGTGACTTTTTCCAAACTTCCGACCAGTGATGGCTATGCATGGGTCCAGCAAATTAATCAGCATGAGTGGGAAAAAATATTTTTACCTAACCATTTGCTTGCCGAATTTCTAATAGTTTTATTGAAGTCATCTTTCGTTTCATTCGGGTTTCTACACATTGACACGCTTCATGTAATTCAAGGATTTAATATTCTTTTAAGCGTGATAGCAATTTGTCTTTTTATTCGAATTGGTTCTTACTTAACTAAAGATAAAACCATTTTAATGCTGGGGACCGTTTGGTGGTCAATCACTTACAGTTTATGGTACTTTGCCAACGGAGAGATTCATCACCAGGGCCTTGTGCTCATCATGGCTGCTTTTTTGTTGGGTATGCAATACCACGAAAAGCCAAGCGAAAAACTTATTGGCGGGATAACCTGTACGTGTGTTCTTGCCAATCTTATGCACCAAGAACATATCTTGATGATTGTTCCAGTTTTATATCTTTTGCTGACAACACCAAAATTGACGGAAAAGGTTAAAGCGCGACATGCCGGCATATACCTCATCGGTGTAATGGTACTCACCGGCTTGGCTTATGGGATTGTGTATGAGTCGATTTATGCAACGAGAGAATCTAATTTTATTCAATGGGCGTTAACTTTCTTATATAACGGACAGGGCGGCCATCCTATGTTAAGTGCGCAAAATTGGCCCTGGTTGAGATTGATCAAAGGGACGTTGATGAGCGTTAATTATGGCGCACAAGTTTTGGTCGATGCCATACGTTACCCGTTTATTAGGACATTACCGTACGTAGGTTGGTATCTCATGGGGACCATCATCACAATCACGGCATTGTTTTGTTTATCGTTATTGGCCATGATGGGATCGAAAAAACTGCCTCGCTCTAAGCAGATTCTTTTCGCCGGCACCTTGGTGTGGTTGATGGTTTATAAAATAATCGTTAATTTGCGCCTTGCTCCTGAAGCACCCGAATACCATTTGGTTTCAACAGCGCCTTGGTTGCTTTTGTTACTTGCCGGGGTTGAAGTCCGCCGATGGCGCCGGTTGGTTCTAACCATGTTCTTTTGCGGGGCTTTATCAACTCTCAGTGTTAATTTAAAAGCGTCGATATTACCTTGGAAGACTTATGGGGAACATGTACAGTCTTACCGTGAATTTGCACAATTTTATTTTAGAAAACACGATTTCTTTGTTTCTACGGAATCAAGCTTGGACATGATTTTCCGCCCTCGGTGGCGGTATTTTTCGATTAAAGATGAATTCAAAAAACTGCCAAGAGAAGAAGCGTGGCAAAAATTGTTATACACGATTGAAAAGGAACTAAGCGAAAAACATCGTGTTTTCGTATACAATTTTATCCCGTCACCCTATGCGCTGCGGGCAATCAATTTCTATAATTCAAGTGAAACGATGGGCCAAGATGATTTCAAGAAAATGTTTGAGCAGCTTCATACTCAATATGATTTAGTAGCAGTTTATGAGTATCGCGAATCAACCGAAGCAGAACATTACTTTATTGATCAAACAAAAGAAGAAATATGGCAAATCAGAAGAAAGAATTAATTTTAGGAATTTTTCCTTCCTTGGGTGGGAGCATCCAATCCCAGCAACGCGATCGCAGGGAGGGATTGTTTCTCAATTATTATCTTCCGAAATATTTGAAGAATTTTGGCCAAGTTTTCTATTTCTCGTACGCCCATGAACAGCCTAAATTGCCCGAGGGAGTTGTTCTGCTTCCTAATCGCTTAAGGCTTCATCGCTACCTGTATGGACTGCTTATGCCTCTTTTTTATTTTTACCGCCTAAGAAAATGTCAGGTAATCCGTGTCATGCATTTAAATGGCGCTTTATCGGCGTATATGGCAAAGAAATTATATGGCATTCCTTACGTGGTTACTTACGGATATAACTATGTTAATTTTGCAGTCATACAAGGACACCATTTACGCGCATGTTTGCTTAAAAAATTTATTCCTTTTTTATTACAACGAGCTGATCGCGTTATTGTCACGACTGAAGAGCTTGCTCAGGAAGTAAAAGGTTGGATCGGCAAAACCAACAAGGTAGATTTGGTGCCTAATGGCGTTGACACGACTTTCTTTAAGCCTAAAAAACAAAAAATGGAATCGGCAGATTTTAAACTGTTATTTATTGGTCGTTTAGAAAAGCAAAAGAATTTATTCTTTATGCTCAATGTCTTAAAAGAATTAAAAAAGCATTGCCAATATCAAATAACAATGATCGGCAATGGGTCACTTTCTGCAAAATTAGAACAGGAAGTTCACGGGGAGCGCTTACCGGTTCATTTTATTAGCCGCGTGCCTTACGAATCCATTGGTGAGTATCACCAGGCAGCCGATTGCCTTATCTCCACATCTCATGCTGAGGGCCATCCAAAAGCATTAATCGAGGCAATGTCATCGGGATTGGCGTGCGTGGTGTCCAATTGTCCGGGTAATTCGAGCCTCATCAAACATGAGGTGAATGGGTTGTGCTTGGCAATTGATGATCAAGAAAAATGGGTGAATGCATTATTGGCTTTGAGCCATGATTCTGCACGGCGTCAACAGTTAGGTGAACAGGCAAGAAAAACCATTTTAGAAAAATACGATATTTCAATGACCCTAAAAAAAGAAGTCGAATGTTTGGAATCGTGCTATGGCGCAGTCACTCATTGAAGTTATCTTAATCATTGCATTAGGAATCGGCGCACAGTGGCTTTCGTGGCGACTCAGACTACCGGCTATCTTGCTTCTAATCATGACGGGTATTGTGGTCGGGCCAATCATGGGCATTCTTCGCCCTCAATTGCTGTTTGGGCACTTATTTTTTCCAGCGGTTTCGGTGTCGGTTGCTATTATTCTTTACGAAGGAGGCTTGAGTTTAAAATTTTCTGAACTTAAGAAAATTCAGTCCGTTGTGTGGCGACTCACCACATTCACTGTTTTCTTGACGTGGACGATGATCGCTCTAGCCGCGGTCTTTTTTCTCGGTTTTTCACTCAATTGGGCTTTATTGCTAGGGGCCATTCTTGTTGTCACGGGTCCAACGGTGATTGGACCTTTGATACGATCGCTTCGCTTATCGAACAGGATCGGATCGATCCTTAAATGGGAAGCCATGCTCAACGATCCCATCGGTGCTGTTTTGGCCATTTTGGTTTACGAGGCTATTACCATGGGTGGGTTCCATCAAGCGGCATCACTGACGATTTTAGGCATCATTAAAACGATTTTATTTGGCTCGTTGCTGGGCTCGGTAGGGGCGTGGCTGCTTACGATCTCGTTAAAACGTTATTGGATACCCGATTATTTGCAAAGCGCTATTTCGCTTATGCTAGCACTTGTTGTTTTTGGCATTTCAAACATGATTCAGCACGAGTCGGGGCTGCTGGCAGTGACTTTGATGGGTTTACTCCTTGCCAATCAAAGAACGATTGATGTCGGTCATATCATTTCTTTCAAAGAAAATTTACGGGTTTTACTGATCTCGAGCTTATTCATTGTTTTAGCTGCTCACTTGGAACTCTCAGTTATTTTTCCGATTGGCTGGCGAGAAGTTCTCTTTATTTTGTTTATCATCTTTTTTGTGCGCCCGGTAGCGATTCTATTATCGACCTGGCGAGTTGGTATCTCGGGGCGGGAAAAAACATTTCTTGCGTTTATGGCGCCGCGCGGAATTGTAGCGGCTGCCGTTAGTTCTGTTTTAGCATTGGAATTAGTCAGCGCAGGTGCGTATGGGGCTGAACGAATTGCGGGACTCACTTTTTTGGTAGTGATTGTAACCGTTATTTTTTATGGGTTAATAGCACCGTTTTTGGCTCGATATCTTGGGATTGCGAGCCCGAATCCACAAGGCGTCATTATTTTAGGGGCACATAAGTGGGCTAGAAAAATTGGCGTTGCCATTAAGCAAGAGGGCTTTCCTGTTTTGTTGGTCGATTCTAATCCGGGAAACGTTTTATCAGCACATCAAGATGGTCTGAATGCTTATTGCGGAGATTTCCTGAGCGATCAAATTATTGACCAGCTCAATTTGGACGGTATCGGACATTTGTTGGCGCTCACCCCTAATGATTCAACGAATTCACTGGCTGCACTACATTTTCTTGATTTCTTTGGACGTTCGGAAATATTTCGTTTGCCAGTGATGCAAAAACCAGGGGCCGGCGATCACAATCTCTCATCAAGAACGTATGGACGTGTTTTGTTTAAATCCGAAGCAACCTACACGAAATTAAATAAATTATTCTTAGAGCAGGGATCCGTGGAAAAAGTGCAGGTCTTAGATTCATTTAGCCTAGATGACTTTGAAAATACTTATGGAAAGGAGGCGCTGATTCTATTTGTAATTGAAAATAAGACAACTTTAAAAATTGTGACCGCAGACCGAGCGCCTCATATTCATTCGAACAGTGAGTTATTAATTTTGCGCTCGAAGAAGTGACCTTATGTTTTTAGAGGTGCAGGAGAATCCGAATAGCAAGGCGCATCCGTTGATGGTGTTTGAAGACTTAGATCAGCCAAAGACGGTTTTCTCTATTTTAATTGAACGTGAAGGAAAAGAAGTGTGGGCTGACGTTGTTGGCGTGCATGAAGAAGGCATTTTTAAACCCGCCAGGGTGCAAAAAGTAGCAGATTCAGGTGCCGGAGCCGCCCTCTTGGTTTATGGAGGTTTGTGGGGAATTCGATTTCGGTTGAAAAGTGGTTTAAAACCGTGGAACTTAAAAGAGTCAACGCAGTGGGGAATGCCTTATTTTGTTTGCGCAGACGAGGAAGGAATATGCTGCGATGAATATTGATAGGGCTAAATCAAAATTTGAGCACTACGCAGAGACTCACCCGATGGGCGGACCTGTATCAGACTTTGAACGGGAATTTTATCAAAAATATCTCCAAGGCTTAAAGGGCAACATCGTGGATATTGGTTGCGGTGATGGGAAATACATCTCTTACTTTCATCAGATTACCGAAAATGCCGGCATTTATGCTTGTGACATTAGTCTCAAACGCGTGCAACGCGTTAAAGCGCATGGATATGCCGGTTTTGTCGGATCAGCGGAAACTCTACCCCTCCGAAACCAATCGGTCGATTGGGTATTTCTAATGCAGGTCTTGGAGCATGTCTCAAATCCTGAATGTGTGATCGCCGAATGCGAGCGCGTTTTGGCTCCGCAAGGGTGCTGCTTGATACTGGTCCCCAATTATCCTGCGAAACGTATTTATGACTGGATTAATATGGTGCGGCATCAAAAGTGGCACAAATGGCTTGATGACCCCACCCATTGCACCAAACTTAATCATCTTCAGTTGCATCGATTGCTTTCGAATCATTTTTCCCGGGTTGACATTTATCCGACTTTCATTTATGGGGAGGGTCGGCTACGTTTTATTCAAGAATGGAAAACCCGAAGACGAAGTGTCATGTGGGCGGCCCACAAGTTGCTTGCCGTGTGCCGGAGACAATAAATGCACGCTAAAAAATTTGCAATTGTCATGCGACTGTTCGATCTCACGAATTTAAAGTGAAATATTCAAAGCGAGCTTGGTCAGTTCGCTAAACATTATGCACTTTTTTGTTGGACTTGTTTTCAGCTGTAGATATATGTTTGATAAATAATTAGAATGTAATAAGATGTATCGCTAAATCAACCAACTTCAAAACGGGGAGATTCGGTGAAAACCTTAAGAATAGGTATTCTATTTTTACTCTTTGCCCTTAATTGTCAGTCAGCATTCCGACACATTGTATAAAGTTAACTCCTAACACTTTAAAGAAATTTTTGAAACGCATTTTTTACACGTATCAATTCGCCCCACCCACATTCAGACTGAGGACAAATTGAAGTTCATTCGGAATTGGAAGAGTAGACGCAAATCGGTCTCTTGGTTTTTTCATAAACTTTTTGCGGTTTGCAAAAACATAAAATGAAAAAGAAAGCTTTCTTCGTAAAACCCGTGATACGTGCAGGCGCTTTTTATTTCAGAATTTCTCAATATATGGATTATCTCAAATCCAAGGGGTGGGATGTGTGCGTACTTTATCCGGCACCTGACGGATCAACAATGCAGGAAAGGCTTGGGTTTAAACAGACAATTTCAAAAATCTGGTTTCTTTTCTGTCAATTTCCTAAATTTCTTTGGAACATGGCCACGTCGACGGTTGTCTTTGTTTTTCCTTCGCCAATGATGGGGGTTTACGTTTTATGGGCGAAACTCTTTCGAAAAAAAATTATCATCGAACATATTGTTTCATATATATCGCACCAAGATATTTTCCCAAAATTTCCAGTATTAGTTGATCAATTTGTTTATCGTTCTGCCCGCTATATTTTAACGCACACGCAAAGTGTGTCGATGGCACTGGAAAAACGCTATCACATACCGCATGAAAAAATACTGGTTTCTTACTGCGCCCTTGACCTTGAGCACTTTTCAGCAAAGTACCATAAAGAAAGTGAGGAGATCAAGAAAAAATTAAATATTACGGGTCATTATATTGTATTTTATCACGGCCTTCATCACCCCTGGCATGCACTTGATTTGATCTTGGAAGCGGCGGCATTATTAGAAAATACTCACCCTCAGATTACATTCTTAATTCTCCCGGAAAAATTGAATTCCAGTCAAAAGAAAAACGTCCTTCAATTAAGTGAGCATGAACATTATTCATGGCAAACTTTACCTCATTATATTCAAACCGCTGATCTTTGGGTAAGTGGTTTTCGTGTTCATGAAAGGGGCGAGCGTTCGTTCGGCTCTACATTAATTCAAGCGATGGCAATGGCGCGTCCAATCATCACATCCCCGGGTGGTGAAAAAAATAAATTTTTAATTCATGAAGAAAATGCATTTTTTGTGCCCCCCAATTCATCTGAAGCTATAAAAAATAAAATTATCGAATGCTTTAAAAATCCAAATATGGCAAGGCAGGTGGGAATGAACGCTCGGAAGACTGCGGAGAAACATTTTTCAATTGATCATTTAGAAAAAATGCTGAAAGAAGCGATTAGGTGATGACGTTTGCATTGAATCCATTTTATGGATAGTGCTAAAATGACTCACATAAGTATGAGGAGCAAATAATATGATGTATCATAAAGTTGTAGATTTGATTTTAAGAAAAAAACAAGAAATTCTAATTGGAAAATCTAATGCGTTTTTTAAAAAAGCAAAGCAGGCAGGTTTTCATCACTTAGAAAAATCAAACAACCCTCGAATATCGATCGAAGAAATTCCTTTTCGTTCAGAAATTGCCAAATTGTTGAGCGTTCAAGAGGATTGGCTGATTCAAACCTATTATGAATATTGCTTGGCAAAGGCAAACTTTGAGCCATTATTACCAGCTGTCAGAAGTTCACGCAGGGCAACGGATCACGGCGGTAAAAGCCTGGATCCGCATGAAGCGTTTGCACTCTGGTGCGTCATCAAGAAATGTAAGGCAAAACGAATATTGGAGCTCGGAACCCGTTTTGGCGTTTCGGCGCGCTTTTTTAGGGTTGCGCATTTATTTATGTTTGGTTTAGACGATTCAAAAATTTATAGTTGCGATTTGAACCGCGAATATCGATACGTCAATGATGATGACTTTGAATTTATTCAGGGTGATGCTAAATTATTATTTCCTGATATTTTAAAGAAAAACAAAATTGATCTTATTTTTAACGATGCTCATCCGTATGATTTAACAAAAATAAGCGTTTCAGCTTCGCTTGAGGCGCAATCACCTATCATTACCTTTCACGATGTCGGAAAAAACCATCCGAGGAGTCCTTTTAAGCGAGAAGCGTACTTTTTGCCTGTAAATGAACGAAACTTGATCAATTTAGCAGAATATGGCCCCTGGGAACGACATGTTATGGCAGAATTTTTTGGGCAGAACCTTTTAGATGAGGATTTTTCCGAGACCGATCAGTACAGGGTGCAAATTTTCGACTCTCTTTTTGGTTTAGGTGTCGCGATCAACAAGAAGTATTTGACTTAAAATTGCCTAGTTTATGCGCATTTGAACCAGTGAATACCTCACATAGAAATACAAATCTTTCAAGATCACATACATGCATAGCCGTCAATCCCTAATTATTTTCCTTAGCAACTACGCTAAATCTGGAATAGGTTTTATTACGCTATTTTTTGTCACCCGGTTGATGGGCGCTGAAGCGATTGGTGTGGTCAGTTACCATCTTGGTTTTTTGGGCCTTTTTTCAATTTGTCTAGATTTAGGTATTTCAACCACACATATTAAGCATGTATCAGAAAACAGAAATCCAGGGGAGTGCGTTGGTGCTTATTTGGCAATCAAATTTTCTATGCTTGCCATTTTTTCACTTTTAATTTTTCTTTATTTTGCTTTCATAAATCATAATGCTTTTTCTCACACAGCGCTCATGAAAGATCCTTCTATTCTAATGATGTTGTTTTCCTACTATGTGCTTGATCATCTTACAGCTATTTTGACCACAACATTTATTGGGAGAGGAGAATTTGTAAAGTTATCTGCACCAACTCTGATAGGTCGCATTGTGAAATTAATTACAGTCATACTATTAGGTCTGATGGGGTGGAAAGCAAGAGCGCTGGCAGTAGCTTATTTGGCAGAGTCTTGCATTTCATGCGCGTATGCCATATTTCTTTTCAAAAAAACAAATATTCCCGTGCATAAACCAAGTCGTCCTATACTCTTCAGTTATTTTTATTATACAATTCCACTTTTAGTCATTATCCCAGTTTCCACTTTTTCATCTAACATCGTTCCGGTGCTGATTGGGCATTTTTCAAATGTCGAACAAGTCGGCTTTTATTTTGCCATCCAGAGTCTAATCGCCATTCCCAATGCCATCTCCAGCTCGGCAATGACCGTCTTTTTTCCGAAAATTTCCGCTGACCACACAAAGAAAAATCATCAACAAATGATTACTTCCATCCGAAAAGTAACACGTTATTTATCAATGGGAATCACACCGATTGCTGTCATCTTTATTACCTTAAGCGCATCCATACTCAAGGTTGCTTATGCTTTTGATTCTATGTATGCAAACTTAACGTTTCTTTTTCTCTCTATCACGATGGTGATTATTGCAGTAACCAGGCCTTATATAAATTTTCAGCTTGGAATAGGAAAGCACCATCGAAACGCCATTATTAATGTGATTTCACTACTCATTATTGTTGCAGGTTGTACACTTTTCGTCCCGGAACACTTTTTTTCTTTGCGCACACTTGGCCTTGGTGCTGCTGGAGCAGGATTAGCTCAATTATTGGCGTGGGTTGTTTCAAGTTGTTTATTTTCATATTTTTCTTTCAAGGAACTTAAAGTTTCCTTTAGCGGGATTCTTGTTAAACATTATCTGGCTGGCCTTGGAATGTTTACAGCTATTTACTTTTGCAAATCATTTTTCGTCTTTGATAATTTCTTATCGAATTTGATACTAATTATTGCATTGAGCACATTAGGTCTCCTAACCTATGGGTTTTTATTAATCATTTTGGGAGAATTAAATCGGGAAGACTACAACTATTTGCAAACACTCTTAAATCCATCCAAATTAAAAAGTGACATTATAAAAGAATTGAAATAATTACTTTGATCAAAGAATAAAATGCAATACTCAAACCGCACGCGGTTTTAGGAGACTGGCGGTTAGTGCTTGCGTGTGCTAATCTGTTTTTGATACAGGATTAATCATATGAGAAAAAAACTAACACAGAAGAAAATTATTGTCATCATTCCAGCGAGGGGCAACTCGAAAAGAGTTCGAAAGAAAAATATTAGAAAACTAGCGGGTAGACCACTAATTGCGCATAGCATTATTCAAGCGCTGCAATCACGCTTTATTGACCGCATTTTTGTATCAACCGATAATCGTGCAATTGGTTTGGTGGCAAGAAAATATGGCGCCGAAGTGATTTGGCGACCGAATAAACTGTCTGGAGATAAGGCATCGTCAGAATCGGCATTGCTGCATGTGATTGATGAACTTAAACGGAAAGAAAACTATGTTCCTGATTATATTGTTTTTTTGCAATGCACCTCGCCCATCAGACGCCGAAATGATATCGACGCCGCCATCCGGAAATTTTTAAAATCAGGCGCCGACTCTTTGCTGTCGGTGGAAGCACATAATAAATTTATTTGGCGGCGGAATCGACAAACGGCTTTTCCGCTTAATTATGATTTCCGCCGCCGCCCGCGTGAACAGGATTTCCCGGAAGAATTCAAAGAAAATGGATCCATTTATATTTTAAAAACATCCGTTCTGACTAAAGGTAAAAATCGTTTAGGGGGTAAGATAGCCATTTATGTGATGGACCATTGGAGTTCTTTTCAAATTGACTTAAACGAAGATTTTGAACTTGTCGAATGGATTATTCGCAAGCACCGAAAGCGGTATTGGCCATAAATGAATACCATTGGGATTATTCAAGGAAGACTTACTTTGCCGCATACAGGAGAACTTCAATGTTTTCCGGCGGATCATTGGCAAAAAGAATTTGAGCTTGCAGAAAATTGCGGTTTCCATGCCATTGAATTAATTTTCGAGAAACAAAAAAATACAGGAAATCCCCTATGGACTAGTAAAGGAATTGATGAACTAAAACGCTTGTCCGATAAACATCACATTATCATCCCATCTGTTTGTGCGGATTATTTCATGTCAAACCCGCTTACCGTTAGTCGACTGGAAAGAAATTCCGACACGCTTGTGGTTTTAAGTTTTCTGCTTAAGCAATGTGAGGCTTTAAACGTTAAGAGTCTTGTTATCCCTTTTTTTGAATCCGGGGAAATCACATCTGAAACGCACATCAAATATTTGGTCCAAAATCTTGTGGCAATACAAAAAGAAATTGAATGTGCAAATGTCAAGATTGTGCTCGAAACTTCTTTGCCAGGCAAAGCCATGAAAAGTTTGATGGAGCGCTTAGAGAACGTGCCAAGCGGTATATGTTATGATACGGGTAACACAACTGCCTTTGGTCATCAAGTTGGTTCGGACATTCAACTTTTATCCTCATACATTGTCCACGTGCACATCAAGGATCGGCAAAAAAACGGTGGTCCAAATGTTTTCCTGGGAACGGGTGGTACTGATTTTAAAGATGCTTTCCGTGCATTACGTACGATCGGTTATGACGGTCCTATGATTTTAGAGACCGTACGTGGTAATGATCCGATAGCGACAGCCAAACAACATCTTCAATTTGTGCAGGATGGTATCAAGCGGCAAGCGGGTGTGGCATGAAAATCTTGATGGTTGGTTTGGGTGGTAGCGGACAGAGATTGCTCCGTATTTTCTCCGAGAAGGTTCCGGATAAGCAATTCTACGCTTATCGCGTTAAGAGGCGGCTGTTTGCGATCAATCCTAATTTTAGTGTCAATCAATCTGAGAACATTGAACAGAAGTATCGCATCACTGTACTTAATGATTTAGATCAGGCATTAGCCGTTTGTCCAGATGTCACCGTGGTTACCAATCCGACCAGCCACCACCTTGAAACAGCTATTAAAGCAGCAAGTACTGGTTCAGATTTATTTATTGAAAAACCCATTTCGCACACCTTGGATGGTCTTGAAAAATTGGCACAAATTGTCAAAAAAAAGCAATTGATCGTTTTCACGGGATATCAGATGCGGTTTCACCCCGCCATTCAGAAGATCCAAGCATTGGTCTCAAGCGGAAAACTAGGGCAGATCATGTTTGCCAAATTGTACGCCGGATCTTTTTTGCCCGCTTGGCATCCGTATGAATCTTATAAGGACCTATACGCCGCACGGCAAAATCTGGGCGGAGGTGTTTTGTTGACAGAAAGTCACGAGTTTGACTATGCCTATTGGTTGTTTGGCGTGCCAAAACGGATTTATGCAACAGGCGGTAATTTAGGTCCGGAGCCCCTTGAAGTGGAAGATACGGCCAGTGTCGTGCTGGAGTATTACGCAAAAACCACAGATCGTGCTTTCCACGTTCATCTGGAACTTTGCATGATGCAAACAGTTCCATCCCGCGGATGTGAAATTCAGGGGACAAAAGGAAGTGTCATATGGCGGCAAGAAGATAATTGCCTCAAAATTTGGGATCAGGAAAGCAAGCAAACTTCCGTTCAGCAATTTGATGCATTTGAAAGAATAGAGATGTATCGTTCGGAAATCGACCATTTTTTATCTTGTGTTAAAACAAGGAAAAGTCCATTGATCAACTTGCAAGATGCCACGAATAGCCTTAAAATGGTTTTGGCAGCTAAGAATTCAATGAAAACCCATCAAGCGGTTATGCTGAAATGAAGAAAAAAACATTAAGTCCTAATCACGTTCATAAAAAATTCGACCTATCAGGACAGGTTGCTATTATCACAGGCGGTGCCGGACTTTTAGGCACCCAGCACACAGAGGCTATTTTTGAAGCAGGTGGTTTTCCGGTGGTATTTGATCATAACCCGATAAATTTAAAAAAATTAACTGCTCATTTTAAGAAAAAATATCATGCAAAATTGCTAACATTTTGCACCGATGTCACTGATGCCGCCGCAGTTATATCGGCAGTCAAGCAGACCGTGGATCGTTATAAACGGATTGATATTTTAATCAACAACGCTTCCGTTACCGTTCAGGGCGCATCCGAAAATTTTAGTGATTATTTTGCACCTTTTGAGGATTACCGAATTGATTTGTGGGAAAAAGCGGTTAATGTCGGATTGACTGGTTTAATTGTCGTCACTCAAGCTGTCGGAAAAATTATGCTTCGACGGAAAAAAGGGGTGGTCATTAACATAGCCTCGACGGCAGGCGTGGTAGGGCCTGATCAGCGGATTTATCAAGGTATTAAAAATCAATATGGCGGCGGGGCTTTTAACACACCCATTGCATATTCGGCCATCAAATCTGCTATCATCGGTATGACGCGCTATTTAGCAACTTATTGGGCAGAGAATAATATTCGTGTTAACGCCTTATCGCCGGGCGGTGTTTATGATAATCACGATGATAAATTTGTTGCCAATTATTCCTACCGTGTTCCAATGGGACGAATGGCCAATCGAGATGAGTATAAATGTGCGATTGTCTACTTAGCCTCAGAGGCATCTAGCTATATGACCGGTTCTAATTTAATAGTTGACGGTGGATGGACATGCTGGTAAAAATAAACAGGGTTTGCGTAAGGAGGCGATAACGAATGAGGAATTCACAGGTAAAAATAGGAAACAAATGGGTAGGAGACGGTCATCCAACCTTTGTCATTGCTGAAATAGGTATTAATCACAACGGCGATATTAACCTCGCGAAAAAGCTAATTGAAGCTAGCACAGCCATCGGATGTGATGCGGTCAAATTCCAGAAGAGGACTGTTGAAGTTGTTTATTCGGCTGAAGAATTAGCCAAACCAAGGGAAAATCCATTTGGTCCCACTAATGGGGATTTAAAACGAGGTCTAGAATTTGGCAAGAAAGAATACGACATTATCAATGCTTACTGTCAAGAACGCGATATTATGTGGTTTGCTTCTTGTTGGGATAAGCAAAGCATCGATTTTATCGATACCTACAATGTTCCATGTTATAAAATTGCCTCTGCATCATTAACGGATGATACCCTTCTCCAGTACACCAAATCAAAAGGGAAACCGATTATTCTCTCAACCGGGATGAGCACGCTGGATCAAATCGATCATGCCGTGAGTGTTTTGGGGAAAGATAATTTAATTATTTTGCACTGCACTTCAACTTACCCGTCGAAAACTGCCGAGTTAAATTTAAATGCTGTTACCAAGCTGAAAGACCGGTACGGCGTCCCCATAGGTTACAGCGGTCATGAAACAGGTTTAGTGCCGAGTGTGATTGCTTGCGCCGAAGGGGCTTGCGTGATTGAGCGTCACATTACGTTAGATCGTGCCATGTGGGGGTCGGATCAGGCGGCCAGTGTCGAGATTCATGGGTTTGCAAGATTGGTACGCGATATACGGCTAATTCCTGAAATGATGGGCGATGGAAATAAAATTGTCTACGAGAGTGAAATTCCTATCCTCAAGAAACTTCGCCGTGTTTGATCTCAAAAGATGAAAATCGCCCTGATTGTTGTTGATTGTGACGGTGTCTTGACGGACGGCAAGGTGTGGTTCTCCGAAAATCTGCAGCAAAGCTTCAAGTGCTACTCGTTCCAAGATATTATGGGATTAAATATGGCACAGCGAAGCGGTGTGTTGGTGGCTATTATAAGCGGGGAAAAGGTATCAAAAAGTATTGTAAAAAAACTTGATTTGAGAAAACAAGAAAAAAGGGTGAGGCATGCACCTATCGTTAAATCGCAGTGTCGAAATAAAGCCGGCGTGTTGAAGTCCATATTAAAGAAATATCAGATATCAGCAAAAAACACCATTTACATAGGGGATGACATTAACGATATCCCGGCTATTCGAATGGTTGGTATCGGTGTCGCCGTGCGGAATGCACCCAAACAAGTTAAAGCTGTTGCTCGCCTGGTGACTACGCGTGATGGCGGAAACGGTGCGGTACGGGAAATTATCGAAAAATTTAAAACAAAATTCACAAGGAAAGTTTAATCACGATGAATCATTTTAAATACTTCAAAAAACGAAAAACAGTAGAACCTCCACAATTTAAATTTGAAGAAGAGTATTGGGGTATGGTGAAAGATCCCGATGGTAAACTGCGAAATTTAATTGATGAACGTGAAAAACGTTATCAAGATTATAAAGATGAAATCGATTTCATCAACCAATTGCCGGCAGGAAGAATTTTAGATGTGGGGTGCGGGTTTGGGTACTCACTCTCATGGGTAAATGAAAAGTGGGAAAAACATGGCACTGAATTATCAAGCTATGCCGGTAAAATTGCTGAAAAATATTGTAAGGTTTTCTTCGGAAAATTGGATGAGGCCAAATATCCCGATAATTATTTTGATGTGGTAAGCGCTTTCCATGTATTAGAGCATGTTGAAGATATGGTTGGCATGGTAAAAGAAATTTACCGCATTTTAAAAGACAACGGGCATCTTGTCATCCAAATGCCAAATTTTGATAGCGGTTGCGCTAGGCGATTTGGCGAAAAATACCGAATGTTGAATGATAAAACTCATATCAATTTAATTAGTGATTATGGGCTTCGGCTTTTACTGGAAGATCATTTTTTCAAAGTTGACCGTATCGAATATCCATATTTTGAAACGCCTCATTTTACATCCGAAAATTTACTCCGACTTTTTGACGTCACAAAAATGTCGCCGCCTTTTTACGGGAACGTCATGAGTTTTTATGCGCGTAAACTTGCAGGCGGTCAAAATACGGCAGAGGAGACGGTTTCGGCTATTCTCCGGAAATCAATTAATCTCGAACGCGATACTGTTTCACAGAATCTAAACAGTTTGACCGCACTGGCGCATGCAATCAGAGAAGCAGGTGAAAAAAACGTTGCACCGGTTTGGATCGCTAAAGATTCTATTTTAAAAGTATTAAAGAGTCTGAGTAGTTTTCAGCGTATCACATCCGAGTTTTACTCCCTTGAACAATCTGTACCAAACTTTAAACAAAAGACACCGGTTATCCTCATAATTGATACTTTAAAACCTCTAGAAGTGTTCATAGATCAGATTAAAAAAGCGAATGGCGACTTGTTTGTGGTTGGTGCTGAAAAAGATCTCAGTACGATTAACGGTGAAAAAAACCGCTTAATTTGTGTTCCGACAACTCAGCAAGATGAATTTGATAAAATCTTACTCACCATTCTTAGTGGCATATTTCAGTTAAGGCAGCTGCAAAGTCACATCATTGCAGCTAAGTAAATACTTGATGCTTTTTGCTGCTTTACAAAAAGTGAATGCATTAACTACTTGCGTTGCGTGGAATCAATGATGATGAATAACCGCACGAATCAGCCAGTTCCTGTGGATATTCTGATTGTTGCCGAAGATAATTCACAAATCACGACCTTCCGAAGCGTTTTAGGCCGCCGAACAGGATCCTGGTATCAAACAAAACATATCCAAAAAATTCAACGTCTATGCAAAGAAGCGCTCAAAAACGGACAATCCGTTCTCTTGTTTGCTACCAGCGATATGCTAGATCAAATTCCAATTTCGCCAAGTTTGCATCGAATTGCCATTGATGCTCATATGGAAGATTTGGATTTTGAGAAAGCAGGAAAAACAGCTAGTCAGCTAGCAGCGCTTTGGGACGATGAGCAGCTAATGAAGACTTCAAGCGTTAAACTTGAGCACCGTTCGATTGGACTTGCAAAAACTTGTTTTGTCCAATTTGGTTTTTTGTATCTGTTTTACTCCATTTTGTACGTTGAATTATGTCAAAAGATTCTGAAACAATATCAGATTAAGGCGGTTTGGTTAACGAACGGTGAGAGTGAATTGGAGCAATGCGTTTTATCAGTTATTCGTCGTGATTTACCGCAACTCAAAGTAGTAACGAAACGTAACGGACTGGCAGGTTTGCGCAATTGTCTTTTTAACTTTTTATACCGTCGCGACCGATTAAAACGTCTTGATCGTCTTAAATCCGTTGGCACCTGCCACGGTCAAAATCAGAATCAAAAATATGATATCGTGCTTGCGGTTTGCCATTCACTTCAATTGCGGACTGCCATACCGTTAGCCAACCTCTTAAAGAAAAATAACCTCTCATGTTTATTGATAGCAACTGAATTGTCAACAGACGAAAAAACCGTACTTGATACACACCGAATTCCATGGAAAGTTGTTAATCAATTCTTAGATAACAATCGATTTAAACAAGTATCAAGCGAACTTACACCACGTTTTCAAAAAATATGGCAAGAGAATCTGTGGCCACATGCTGCGCTCAAGCAAGCCATGACAATTGAAGGAGTTGATTTTTTTAAGTTAAATCGCCATAAACTTGCCGCATTTGCAAATATTAGTTTACTGGAGGCTGCGTATTATATTGAGATTGCAAACATGGTTTTCGATCGACACAATCCCCAATTAATTATCTCATTTAGTGATGCGCGCTTTTGGGAAACCAGCCTACCGGCCGTTGCACACCAAAGGTGTAAGAAGAGTATTTTGTTGTCGCCCAATCCCGTTATGTCGGCTGATGCCATCAACCGTTATGATACTTGTGACCAGGTGACGGTCGTCGGCGAGCATATCCACGCACGGTTAATTGAAAGAGGACATATGCCTGTGTCAAAATTGAGCATTGTTGGAGATTTGCGTTTTGATAACTTAGACAATGCTAAGAAAGAATATTCATCAACCAAAATTCGGAATGACTTACATGCGCCGGAAGGACATGACATCGTCACAATTACTTCCTATTACACCACCAGCTGGCACCCCGTCTCCGAAAAAAAAATTTTTTTTGTAAAAATTTGTCAGGCTTTGCAAGCTTTCAAAAATATGACCGTCATTGTGAAAGCACATCCCAATGAAGACGAAAATCTCCTGAGAAAGCAATTGCAAACATGGGGCATTCAAAATGTCATGGTGGTTAAACAATATCCGCTTTACCCAATGCTGTTATATTCTCAATTTGTTATCACGCTTGTCTCATCTATGACACCGCTTGAGGCTATGTTATTAGATATTCCCGTTGTTTCTTTCTCGCTATCGACTAAAAATACTGATAAACTTTTTAAATACATTGAACAGGATGGCGTGCTTGGCATTACTGAAAAAAGTGATCTTCGCCCCTTGTTTGAGCGGCTGCTAGACGACCAAGCGTTTCGCCAGCAGCGTCTAGATGCGGGGCGAAAATTTATTGCACATTACATTGCCCAGCCGCTTGGTTTGGCAGGGGAGCGTATTATGCGATTAATTCAAAACCAATTGCATTCTAAATAATGAAAATTAATTATAAATTACATTATAGCTTTCGCCGATTTTTAGTTGACCAAGCGCTTGAGAAAATAAAGCCGGCACTCAACGGGGTCATCCTTGACTTGGGTGGCAAGAAAAACAAAAAAAGAGGTAGGTTTAGACCGCCCAGCGGTCCTCAAATTTCTCAATGGGTTTATGCCAACAAAGATACCAACGAGGAGCCTCATGTTGTTTTGGATGGAGAGAAACTGGCATTCCCTAACGCTAGTTTTAACTGGGTCATTTGTACAGAAGTGCTTGAATATGTAGACAACCCGACTCGATTGATGAATGAAGTGTATCGGGTTTTAAATCACGGAGGACGCTTGGTTCTGACCGCACCTTTTTTGTTTAGAATTCATGGGCATGACCATGATTTGCAAAGATTAACAGAAACAAAATTGAAAAGCGTACTTACCCAGGCAGGATTTGGCGATATGACTATAGAATCTCAGGGTTACTATTTTACAGTTTTGGCTGACTTCATCAAAATGGCAATAGCTCAGATTTCTTCCAAGCCGATTCGATATCTTGTCGCGTTGTTTTTATTACCGTTGGTCCTTTTGCTCGCGATGGTTGATCAATTGTCGGCAGTGGCAAAATCAGAATTTCTGAGTAGTTTTACGACCGGATATTTTGTCGTTGCCAAAAAACTTTAACATCCCTTAGGTGTGTAAATGTCCAAAGGAAATCCAACCGTTAGTATTGTCATGGCTGTCCATAATATGGCCGCACACATTCGTGAGTCGATTCAAAGTTTGCTGAATCAAATATATCAAGATTTTGAACTCATCATCATCGATGACGGCTCCACCGATAAAACGGTCGATGTTATTCATCAATTTTTAGATGAGCGGATTATGGTCAAGCGCTTATCTCACCAAGGTTTGGCCGTGGCGCTCAATATAGGTATTCGGTTGGCTCGAGGTGAATACATTGCCCGAATGGATGCCGATGATATTGCCATGCCGGAACGGTTGGAAAAGCAAATACGTTATCTGATACAGCATCCGAAAGTAGCGGCCTGCGGTACAGCTTATCCGGAAATTAAAATACCCGCTTGTATTTCAACGGAGGTAGCAAATGAATGAAGGTAAAGGATACGATGTGATTGCCACATTGAGTCAAAAATTAATGATTCGTTCGACTTTGACTAAATTTGCGGAACTGGGGGCAACTATTTTCAGAATCAATGGATCGCACACGTCGGTTTCTCAAATTCCCGGAATGGTTAAGAAAATCCGCGCTTACACGGGTAAAAAAGCAAAAATTTTAATTGATTTACCGGGAAGCAAAGTGCGATTAAATCAATTAACCAAACCTGTCAAAGTTCATGCGGGACGTACGTTTCAGTTGCGAGAAAGCAACTTTAATTATCATGAATTACCGCAGCTGCTGACAAAAGATCACTTATTGATTGCCAATGACGGGACTCTGCCATTTCGTTTGGTGAAGAAAAAGCAGGATCGTTACGTCTTTGAGCCGTTGTTAGATGGAACGCTTCACAATGGTCGGGGGATAAATATTCGGGGCGAATACCCCCCGATTCCCTTTTTGCATGATGTTGATTTTCAGATTGCAAAAAAAGCGCTTGAACTTGAAATTGATTTCTTGGGCTTTTCTTACATTCGGACCCCGAACGATGTTAAACAAGCGTTTGGACTAATTAAAAATAGTAAAACGCAGGCAATTTGCAAAGTAGAAACCAGGGAGGCGTGCGAGCGGCTTTCAGAAATTATTCCGCTGACAAAAACCATCCTGATTGATCGTGGTGATTTGGCAAGCGAAATTGGTATTCACGAAACCCCGGGCCAAGTTCGTCGCATTATTCGATGTGCTCGAAAATTTAATAATAGAATTTATATTGCAACCCAATTCTTACATTATATGGTTAATCATCCCATCCCATCTATTTCTGAAATCACCGCTTTACATGAAGCTTTATCACTCACGCATGGTATTCAGCTTTCGGAAGAAACGGCTATCGGCAAATACCCATTTCGTGTATTGAGTGTTATTCGTGAGGGGTTGGAAATGGTTAAACGGCGCAAACAAAGAGCGCGATTTGCTTTTCTGCCAATTCAGGTGTCGGCGGCTAGGGCTAGTAAATAAATATGGATCCATATGACTCTTAATCAGCGTTCCGTAAGCATCAAGTCGATTTCAATCAGTTGCTGGTGCGATTGCTGATCAGACAAGGATAGTCGTTGTGGGGAAAGGTCAACCAACAGTCAGCATTGTGATGGCAGTTTATAACACAGCCGCACATATCAATGACGCCATTAAGAGTCTTCTTGCACAAACTTTTCAAGATTTTGAACTCATCATCATCGATGACGGCTCCACCGATAAAACGGTCGATGTTATTCATCAATTTTTAGATGAGCGGATTATGGTCAAGCGCTTATCTCACCAAGGTTTGGCCGTGGCGCTCAATATAGGTATTCGGTTGGCTCGAGGTGAATACATTGCCCGAATGGATGCCGATGATATTGCCATGCCGGAACGGTTGGAAAAGCAAATACGTTATCTGATACAGCATCCGAAAGTAGCGGCCTGCGGTACAGCTTATGAGGTGATTACCGACAGTGGCGCTCTACGCCCGGCAACCGTCCCGCTTTTAACAACCAGTTTCCAGCTAAAAAAAGCACTTCCACGATTCAACCCTTTTTGCCACGGCACCATGATGATTCGTCGTTCAGCTCTGGATGAGGCGGGTCTTTATGATGAATCTTTTGAGCTGGCCCAAGATTACGAACTATGGTTACGGCTTGCTTCAAAATATGAAATGACCAATTTGTCAAACATTTTACTTCAGAGACGCGAAGGAAATGCGGCCGAACAGAAAGAAAGCCGACAGAATTTTTATGGCCTGAGGGCTAGGTGGCAAGCAATTCAAAGAAAACAGTTGCCCATTGATTCAATTCGTTACCTTCTAAGGCCTCTTTTGGTGATGATTTTACCTCTTCCAATCAAGCGAATGATTCGCCACACGATCAAATCATGACCAAAATTAAGATTCTCTTCATTGATATACGAGCTGATTTGGGGGGCGGTTCGCAGCAATTGCGAATGCTGCTTGAGAAAATTGATAAGACACGCTTTGAAATATTTGTCGCAGCGCCCGCTCATCAAGTTCATTCGCCATTTTATCAAAAAGTTGCTAAAGATTTTATTCCCATTCCATTCAGGTCGTTTTCATTAAACGCTTTCGACGAACTTACCCAAAAAGTGTTGGACCATGGGATCCACCTTGTTCACTCCTTTGGCAAAGGGGCGGGCGTTTACAGCCGCCTGTTGGGGGAAAAAACAAAGATTACAGTTGTTCATGCGTTTCATGGAGTTTCTTATGAGAAAACACGTTTATGTGACTGGCCGAAAATCTTGGTAGAAAAATGGCTTGCGAACGATACCGCCCGGTTTCTGCACGTCTCCCAATCGGAGCAAAAGCATGCCGCGCAATTGGGAATATCAAGATTAGAAAGGTCTGTTGTTATTTCGAACGGAATCGACATCGAATTTTTTAAGCAGCAGCAAACAAAACGCGGTGATGTTCGTGCCATGCTCAACATTAAACCGAATACGTTTGTCGTTGGGTGTGTTGCCCGATTCGATGCATGCAAAAGGCACTGCGATTTGATAAATGCATTTGAGAAAATTGTTCAAACGCACCCGCAGGCGCATTTGATGTTAGTAGGCGAAGGTGAAACGAAATCATCCTGCCAAGAACTTGCGGATCAATTAAACTTGAACCCACACATTTCTTTTCTAGGCGCTCGCGCGGATGCGCATGATCTTTATTCGGCTTTCGATTTGTTTGTTCTTGTCTCGGAAGCGGAAGGGCTTCCGTTGACGCCGCTGGAAGCCATGGCTTCAAAGTGTCCGGTGGTACTCACAGATGTCAGAGGAAATGCAGATATCGTTGAACATGAGAAAAATGGTATGTTGGTGCCGCTAAAGAATTTGGAAGCGATTGCTGATGCTGTGAAGCAGCTCATAGCGGATAAAACCAAGCGGACAGCGCTGGCTGCCAATGGCGAGAAAAGCGTCGCAGAAAATTACGGTGTCGAGAAAACCGTCATGGCGCTTGAAAAGTTATACCAAGCGCTCATTCCTTTTCCGGAATACGGGAGAGTGGCCTTAGCACATGACTGGCTTTTTCATATGCGCGGGGGAGAGAAAGTTTTGGAGTCCATTGCCGAACTTTTTCCCAGCGCGCCTATTTACACACTGTTCGTTGATCAAAGTAAACTGTCACGCTTAATGATGCGGCATCAAATTAAGGCATCGCCGCTTCAATACATTCCCTTTGCTAAAAAGTTTTACCGTTTTCTACTACCTTTAATGCCATTTGTTGTTTCAAAAATTAATTTATCATCATACGATTTAGTAATCAGCAGTCATCATTGCGTGATTAAAGGTGTTCGCACCCACCCGCACGCTCGCCATGTTTGCTATTGTCACACACCCATGCGGTATGCGTGGGGTTTTGAATCGCAGTACACAAGTTCTTATCCCCCGCTTGTTCGGTTTCTCATGTCAGCCGCTTTAAGAGGAATGAGACGGTGGGATCTCAAAAGCAACGACAGTGTTGATTATTTTATTGCGAATTCAAAAAATGTTAGCGATCGCATTGCTCATTTTTATGGACGTAACGCCGCCGTCGTTTACCCGCCCATTGATGATTCAAAAAAAGAAAACAAATTGGATCCAATGCTAAATGTAAAAGACGATTTTTTTCTTGTTGTATCTGCTTTAGTGCCTTATAAACGAATTGACTTGGCGATTGAGGCATTTCGACATTTACCGGAAGACAAATTAATGATTATTGGGGACGGGCCGCTTTTGGGACGTCTCAAACAACAGGCAGACTCTAATGTAAGTTTTCTGGGATGGCAGAACGATGAGCAAGTTCGTTTTTATTATCAGCATTGCAAAGCGTTGATTTTTCCGACAGAGGAGGATTTTGGAATGGTGCCGGTTGAAGCCATGATGTATGGCAAGCCCGTGATTGCTTACGGCCGGGGAGGAGTCCGCGAAACAGTGTCAGAGCCGCTCTCCGGCATTTTCTTCCACGAGCAAACAGCGGCTGCTCTCGTGGGGGCTATCAAAAAATTTTCTAGCAGTTCATTCGATGCTGCTAAAATAATTGAGCATGCTCGCCAATTTAGTCGTTCATATTTTGAAAAAAAGTTCCTTTGTTTTTTACAAGAAAAAATAAGTTACAGGGATATGCATGCGCAAACTTAAATTCTCGAGTTTGGCACTTTTTAGGTAACCCATGACGATAAACACTTTAAACAAAATGGCTTCCGGCCGAAATCTCCTATGCCGACCAAGGCAAGGAGGACACGGAAGCCATGGGCAAGAAACCACCCAA
>Ga0210019_1000233_pt1 | contig 75400 bp, 69 predicted proteins | sample CryGeyCG2114_020_2_FD_183969 | JGI IMG/M metagenome (GOLD analysis project Ga0210019, IMG submission 183969) | Groundwater microbial communities from aquifer - Crystal Geyser CG11_big_fil_rev_8/21/14_0.20 (SPAdes) (version 2) | ecosystem: Environmental > Aquatic > Deep subsurface > Groundwater ...
TTCATCATGGGAGCGGGGTATTAACGAAAACACAAATGGACTTATCAGGCAGTTTCTACCCAAGGGAACGAATTTTAAATCCATATCCTGCAAGGAAATAAAAAAGATCGTAAATCATTTAAATAATTGGCCCAGAAAAACCCGTCAGTATCTGACTCCAAACCAAATCTTTAACAATCAATTCGTACCCCTTTTATAAAAGGGAATTGCACTTACGGGTTGAATCCGCCCCTTCCTTTGACAACCGATCAAGAAGTTTTTTTTCAATGTATTTTAAGTTCATCCTTTATTTTCAGCCTGAAGAGATTTTTTCAGGGACGACTAACTAGTCATGAAGCTATTTAAAATTGTATGACCAAGTGAAGATAAAGAAGATATAGAAACATATAAGCAAAAATTCTTAATTTATCAGCTTTTGTAAATATTCTGTCTCCTTCCAATCCCACAAGAATTTTCAAGAAGGATTTTCCTTCTCTCTTACCAATCTTTAGTGCTAGCTCTGCACTAACAGTAAATAATATAATAGTTCCAAAGGAAATGAATATGGTTTGTATATAATTATTACCCATTATTAACCTTTAGTATCATTAAAAATTATAGTAGTTAAAACCAATCGAAACTATAATCACCGGTATCAATTTCTGTTTCAGCCGAATTATCATTTGAGGAGAAGATTTCATCCCACCAAGAATCAATTTGGCTCCAAATCGACTCTTCGGGTGAGGAAGAATTTGTAATATTTTCATTACTATCAGGCACGATTTCTCCATGTTCTATATATCCATGTTTTAAACTATACACATCAGTGATTTTTGGAGTTATTCCGGCACTAATACCAATCGCAGGTCCTATTTGCCCACCTTGAATTTGGCCATCTGTTGAAAATACCAGCCCTCCATTAGAACCAAAAATAGTTGCACTACCAGTCATGCTTGTACCCGCTAAATCCTGAACAGCATCTCTATATATCCCAACCGAGGTACTGACTTTTCCCAAACCATAATCTAATCCTTTTGCTATTCCTCCAAAAGAAATTCCCCAATCTCGTTCTACACGACCACTTGCAGAGGTAATAGAGTGAGCAATACCAAAATGAATACCAATAATGGGGTATTCTTGACCAGTTATTGCTTCAACAGACTCTACAGCCCACTGTGGCAGTCGAATCTCACCTTCAACCGAAAGTGTAGTCATCCCACTTGGGTCTCTTGCATTCAGCGGGTTGTTGTTGACGTAGGCGTAGAAGTTGATGCCGGCGCGGAAGCGGAGCGGGTCTTCGGTATAAAATCGTCCGATTTCGGGATCGTAGTAGCGGGCGCGGTAGTAATACAATCCGGTTTCGCGGTCGAACTCGCGTCCGGTGTAGCGGAGCTTGTTGGCTACTTCTCCGCCACTCAATGCGGGGCCGGTCTCTGATGTCATCGCGCCAAACGGACCGTAGGACGCAGTCTCGACTGTGGTGCCGTCGTGTCCGGTAACAGCCGTCACGCTATTGAGATGATCGTGATGGAAGGTTAAATTCTTCTCCTTATTGGGCCAATCATAATGGTAGCCGTTGATGACTTCATCGATCACCACGCCACGTAAATATTTGTCGGTCAACAACCCGCCGGGACCGTAAACGGCCTCTAAATGCTCTCCCTCCAGATAGAAGTCGCGCGTCGCGATCCCAGCGTTGATGCCGATGCGGTAGTCACTCGGGTCGTATCTGTAATCAAACACCTGCGCGCCTTGCTGGAGTTGCATCATTCTCCACTTTTGATCGTAGATGTATTTCTTAATGAAGATTGTCTTTGCTTAGCACAATATATTTTTTTAACAAGATTGTTTCTTGGCAAGTTTCTTTTTGTAATAAGCCAATGTGCGTGGACATCCTAAACCATCAAGAAACCAATTAAACAGCTTTATTGGATTCCAGGATGGCCCATCCCTCATCTCGGGATGCTTAAGGAAAAAAATGATACTCTCGACATAATCATTTATTGCTTCCTCCTTATCCAATCCATCATACAATTCATAATGCCTGGAAAAAATTGGACGTCCACCAATCCCCTTTCCACCTCCATATTCTAAAACGAAATCACCGAAATCTATCCACATATCGTTGACCTTAAAATATAATCCAAGGAAATTCCCATCATCATCAAATTCTTCTTCCCTTGTCCACATATAACCTTCCCGAGACAACTCATCAAGGAGTTTCTTTTCAATATATTTTAAACGTTCATGGTTCATTTGGTACATTTTAGACCCTGCAATTAAGGTAAACCGGTTTTGAAATTTTTAAGTGGACCCAAATGTAATAGTGGTAAATTTATATGATTTCCTCCAATACCAATTCTAAATACAGCTTGTTTTCCTTTAGTCCCAGGAAAAAAGCTTTTTGACGCTTGACTTACCCCAATCCTAAATCGTCCTTTACTAAATTTTTCAGCAAATCCAAATCCGGTGTTATTTAAAACCTGTTGGACAAATTGCCCAATATTTTTAGTCTTTGTAAGGGCCTGAAGAGCCGCCCCGGGAATAGCGAAGTCGGCAGGCGCAGAAAGCCTATAAGCACTTTGATATTCTAAGGAATCTTTATTAATCTCATTGCTTGTACCTAATAATTTTCTAATATCCTCGGTATATCCAGAGGAAAAGCGATCTCCAAGCCCGGCGGCGGTTTCCATTGCACCCTGTAAACCTCCCGAGGGTTCCAGAATTTTGCTATAAGGCAATTGCCAAAGTTTCTCGTTAATAAGGTCTGGATTCTCCAGATGAAAACCTTGGAATTGGGGTTCAAAATCATCCACGTAACTCCCTGCGATATCATCCTCAGCCCCATCAAACCAACTCGAAATCTCCTTAACAGTGTCACTAAAAATTTGGCCCAGATCAAATTCAAACAATCCTGTAGGATCATTCGCATTCATCGGGTTGTTGTTGACGTAGGCGTAGAAGTTGATGCCGGCGCGGAAGCGGAGCGGGTCTTCGGTATAAAATCGTCCGATTTCGGGATCGTAGTAGCGGGCGCGGTAATAATACAATCCGGTTTCGCGGTCGAACTCGCGTCCGGTATAACGCAACTTATTCGCGACTTCTCCGCCATTCAATGCGGGTCCGGTTTCAGAAATCATATTCCCAAACGGACCATAGGACGCGGTCTCTACCGTGGTGCCGTCGTGACCGGTGACGGCGGTCACGCTATTGAGGTGATCGTGATGGAAAGTTAAATTCTTTTCCTTCGCGGGCCAGTCGTAATGATAGCCGTTGATGACTTCATCGATCACCACGCCACGTAAATATTTGTCGGTCAACAACCCGCCCGGACCACCGGGCCACGCCCGGAGGGGATAATTCAACTTGCGATTGCGCACAATCCTCACTGAATGCTCATAGCTGTATAGCCCGACTCCTCCCACGAGTGGGCCGCTTCCAGATGTTCGCCTTCTAAATAAAAGTCGCGTGTCGCAATCCCTGCGTTGATGCCGATACGGTAGTCACTCGGATCGTATCTGTAGTCAAACACCTGCGCGCCTTGCTGGAGTTGCGTCATCCCCGCTTCAATATTTATGAGAACATACTCTCTTCATTTTCTATGAAATATAATTTTAGTAAGCGTAATTTTTTCCAAAATATCTCCTTCGAAATCGAGGAAGAAAAATTTTTCTACTAGTGACGGAACATCAATTCTCCATCCATATCCTAGCTTTAACGGGGAATTTATTTTTTTAATTTTGATCAAAAATTCCTTATAAAGTCTTGTTTTGTGTCGAGCTGACATGGGTGTTAAATTTGGTTGGTTTTTAAGCACCATATCATTTATAGAATTTTGTTTAATAAACGAATAAATAATGTGTTTTTCCTTAGCGTATTTTTGTTTAACAATTCCAAAACATTCTTCTTTTGTCATCCCAATTTTAAAACCATATCCTTCCCCTTTGGTAATCTCTGTAGTTCCCTCAATAAAAGGAATGCCATTTATAAAGCAATAAACAACAATTATAAAAAATAAAATTAGAATACCGATTGTCTCCAAAATAATTTTGAATACCCCCTGTGTTGTCATTTTTCAAACAATTCTTTTAAAATGAAATCTCAGGCACGAAATTATCCATTATATTTTCCAAAATTTTCAGCTCTTGAGAAGGACTTATTTGAGAATCCCCAAAATTAAAGCTAAAGTCAAAATTCCAAAAGGAGCCACCTCCTCCCTCTCCCGTTAAATTTTCTGAAGAAGGGCCGAATTTGATTTTCCCATAATCATTAATACCGGGGCTTGCCCTATTCATATTAGGTGGTGCTACAGGACCTTGAAAACCAGAATCATGATAAGCCCTTTCTGCAACAGCATGAGCCGCGCTATTACTGTTATCGTACCAATATCCATATTCCAATTTTATTTGGACGGATTCGACCACTTTTGCCGCAATAGAGTCACTAGTTGTTATTAAAGATGCGTTGCCCTCTCTAACCCGATAGCTTTCCCAAAATTTTGTATCATCTATCCATTTTCCCAAAGGATATAACGATAGCCTCTGGATCTCCTAGAAATTTAGCGTTATAAACGAAAAAGTTATGCGACAATCCAGTTTTTTCGGAATTTAATAACGGTCGGCTGACATAAAATGCATCCAACCCACTTGGATCATTCGCATTCAGCGGGTTGTTGTTGACGTAGGCATAGAAGTTGATGCCGGCGCGGAAGCAGAGGGGATCTTCGGTGTAGAACCTGCCTGTTTCGGGATCGCCAGCGCAATGCTGGACTCGAAATGTGCGATTGCAACATACTCCTCGAAAAAACATAACTTACGATGTGTACAATCCCCACCGAATACTTGTAGCGGAATAGCCCATGGCCCCTGCGGCGAGCAGGCCAGTTTCGCGGTCGAACTCGCGTCCGGTGTAGCGGAGCTTGTTGGCGACTTCGCCGCCACTCAGCGCGGGGCCTGTTTCACTTATCATATTGCCGAAAGGGCGTAGACGGCCTCTAGATGATCCTCCTCTAAATACAAAAAAATACAGTTTCATATCTAGCCACCATTCCTCTGATTTAAATTTTTCAGGGATTTCCTGATTCAATGGGTCGTCATAGCCGAGTTGTTCTAATTCCAAAAACCACCGATCACTTAAACTGGCCGGAAGTTTATTTCCGCAAAAAGGACAAAAATTAATAAGCTGAAGAGAAGATGTCCCATCGGTGTATTCAATCCCATATTCTCGTTCAGCAGGGTTATATTTTATAGAATTTAGTTCTTTTTTTAATATCGAGCTCATACTTTGACAGCAAAAATTTTCTTTAGACATCATTGTGTCCCACTTCCTTATTTTGGCAAACTTAACGTTTTCCAAGAAAAAGAGTGCATTGAGTCATTTGTCACTGAACCACTAGGATCATTCGCGTCGATGGGATTGTTGTCAACGTATGCAAAAAGTCGATATCCGCTCTGAATTGTAGCGAATCTTCATTGCGGAAGCGACCTATTTGGGCAACGCTGTAGCGGGTGGGATCGTTGTCATGGTATGATGATTGCATCATACCTATCAAAGGCTTCATGGCGATGCAATTGTCATTGAAATGCCTGTCCGAACGGTACAAAAGTCTTGCGCTTGTTTTGCCGTTAAGAAGCTTAACTCTAATGAATCTAAAGCTTAGATGAGACTGCTCTGCTGTTTGGGGTGAGTTTCTTGATTTGGATGATTTATATTAATCCTATTTTTTTATGTACTGTTTATTGACGATATTCTTTTCAAATTTAATTTTATGTGTTTTGAGATGTGTTTTTTGCCTTAAAGCAATCGCCAGAAAATATATTTTTCCTGCCGTTCTGGTTGGGTCTGTGTTGTTTGTGGTGCCGGCTCGGGTTTTAGCGATCAACTATGAGGTAACTCTTCAGGGTGTGAAGGATACTTCATTGAAAGAGACGCTGGAATATTCTTCCAATCTGTTCCAATTGAAAAAAGTCCTGCCTTCTACTTCCAGTGCTTTGGTTCGCCGTGCCAGCTTGGATCTGGATCGATTGAAAAAAGTCCTCTATGCGTTTGGTTTTTTTGCGGGCAAGACAACCATCAAAATGAATGGTCATGAGGATGTTGCTTCAAATCTGGCTTTGCTTGAGGGGCAGGAAAATGTGGTGGTTGAGTTGATTGTCGATCCGGGGCCTTTGTACCTTGTGGGCAAGATTGAAGTCGAGGGAATCGAGGGTCAGAAGGAGGCGTTCAAGCCGCCTCTGCAATCGGGAAAACCTGCTTTGGCGAGCCAAATTGTTGAGGGCGAAAATTATTTGGTCCACGGACTCCAGCATTTGGGTTTCCCACGGGCGAAAGCTCTTGAGCGCAGGCTTGTGATCAATCATCAAAATCAAACTCTGGATGTTTTTTTTAAAATTGATCCGGGTCCGAAGGTCCACATGGGGGATATGGTTTTGCAGGGGAATGAACGTTCGGATTCCGATTTTCTTGCTCAGCGACAATCCTGGAAGTCGGGAGATCTCTATGACCCTGACAAGCTTCGAAATTTTCGTTCGGACCTTTCAGGGCTGGACATATTTTCTGCGGTTCGTGTGGATTTAGAGAATCCTCCTTTACCCGAAAATCTGCAAGAACCCTTTCTGGTCCCGGTGGCGGTGAGTGTAGAAGAGAAGGCTCTGCGTTTTTTTGGATTTGGAACGGACATAACGACAACACAGGGAACGAGTCTTCGCGGGTTCTGGGGACATCGAAATTTATTCGGCGGTGCGGAACGGTTACGAGTAACGGGGCGACTCAGTCGAATCGGAAAAAATGATTTTGATAAAATAAACAGCAATCTGGATGTCAACATCTTCAAGCCAGATTGGTTGATTCGCCACCAAAATTTGATCGTTAACAGCAGTCTGGATAAAGAGCATTACGATGCTTTTGAACGTAAGGCATTTACTGGTTTTGGGGGTGTCGAAAGGAAATTGGGCAAATATTTTTCTTTGGAAGGGGGCATCAGAGGAGAAATCTCCAATGTTAAAAATCAGGAGGGTGAAACAGATTTTGTTCTTATGGGCCTTCCTGTCGATCTAAAATACGATACCCGGAAGGATCTGCTGGATCCTAAAAGTGGAATGTGGAGCCAGATTGCGGTTACGCCTTACATGACTCTTAAGGGTGAGGGGGATGGTTTCGTGATCAATCGATTTGCGAGTCGGCTTTATCATTCGATCGACGCTAAAGGGCAATGGGTCCTCGCTGGAAAGGCTGTTGTGGGTGGTATTGTTGGCGACTCTCTCACGAACATACCTGCTGATAAAAGATTTTTTTCCGGTGGTGGCGGGTCTGTTCGTGGTTATGAGTTTCAGTCGATCGGTCCTTTAGCCGCAAATCTGGATCCCAGGGGCGGACGCAGTCTTTTGGAAGTGGGTGCGGAGCTTCGCTTCAGATACAAGGATTTTGGTCTGGTTCCTTTTGTGGATGGCGGCAATGTGTTTTCTACGGACTGGCCTTCTTTCAACGGGCAATTGCAATGGGGTGCCGGGATCGGCTTGCGCTATTACACCAAGTTGGGACCTTTGCGTATGGACGTCGCATTTCCTGTGAATGGCAGGAAGAATGTTGATGACACGGTTGCTTTTTACCTGAGCATTGGACAGGCATTTTAGTGATGAGCAGAAAACAATCAATTCTTGCGGTTGCAAAGACGCTGGCTTATGGCTTTTTTGCGCTCATTTCGATTCCTTTCATGTTGTGGGGTGGGGTGCAGACGGACTATGGGAAATCGTTTGTTGTGTCCTTTATGGAAGAAACGCTGGGCACGGATGATCTGCAGTTGCACATTGGCAAGCTGGATGGGAATTTGCCGATGGAATGGATTTTTTCCGACATTCAGGTGTCCGATCCTAAGGGCAAAGTGGTTTCCGTCGACCGACTGCATGTCCTCTGGCAACCTGTCGCATTGTTGAGCGGAACCCTGTTGATCGACGATATTTCAATGGGACGCATCAATCTCTATAAAACCCTGTCTGCGGGTGCTCCAAAAAAAGTCAGTTCTGAAAAATCTTCCTCTTTGCCTGCGAACTTTTCGCAAGGCAAAGCTTTTCTGTTAAAAAACTTGAGTGTCGATCATATTCACATGGAACCTGCGGTTTTAGGTTTTCCTGTAGACGCTTCTCTGAAATCCAGAACGGAGCTTCAAAGTATTCAGCAGGGTCTGCTTCTGGACCTCGATCTCGTGCGTATTGATGAGGTTGCTGGAATGTTGAAGGCAGAGGTTTTATTCAAACCTCTGCAAGAAATCATTCAGTTGTCTTTGGAAGTGCATGAACCTGCGAAAGGAATCGTCGTTCATCTCCTGAAGCTTCCGGGTCTGCCCGAGTTCAACGCAAGCCTGAAGGGTGAGGGTGGGATGAAGGATTGGCAAGGCAAGCTGAATCTCAACGCGGGAGAGGGTGTTGTTGTCGATGGCAAGATCGGTGTTGCTTTTCGGGGCGAAACGGGACTGGATCTGGATTTGAATATGGAATCTCATGTTCCTGCATTTTTACCCGCTGATTTTAATCCTTTGCTGTCGGACAATAAAATTCGCGCCAAGGCTTCGTTGGAATATCCGGATCAACTGAAATTAAAAACATTCAAACTGAGCGCGAATGGGGGCAGACTGGATTTGTCTGGCTCGATAGGGATCGAGGCTCAGCAGGTCGATTTGCTCTACGCAATCGCGCCGAACGATGCCAAGTTGTTCACTGCCTGGAGTCAGGGGGCCTTGTGGAAGGCTCTGAACGTCAACGGAACGTTGAAGGGGACGATGGCAAGTCCAAAGCTGGAAGCTACGCTTAAAATGGAAAATCTTCAGTATCAGGACTATGCCATTCAGCGAGTTTCCGAAAAACTGAAAGTCTATCCCGCACCTTCATCAAAGGCTCAAAACATTCAATGGGTATTGGAAAGCAGTGCGTCTTTACAGGGGATAACCGGTTCCGATGCGAATATCAATCACCTTACAGAAAAAGTTGATTGGAATATCCTCGGTCAGTTGGACTCCGAGCAAGGACAATTCAAGATCACTTCCTCGGAAGTTCTCATTCCTGCGGGAAAGCTTGAGGTCAGGGGAGAGGTTTCAAACTGGGGCGAGAATATAAATTTAAGAAATGAAATTTCTATTCCTGATCTAAACGCTTTTTCCCCCTGGGTGTCAGCCCCTTTGGGCGGGGAACTGGCCGTGTCGGTCAAAACAGATGTTTTGAACAAGGGGCAACAGGTCAACCTGGAGTTGAAGGGTGTTGTCAATGATATCCACACGGGTGTGGACCTGGCGGATCGAGTGGCGGGGAAGCATGTCAATTTTTCAGGAAATTTTTCAAAAGAAGAATCGGGTGTCTTGAAAACAGATCGCTGGCAGATTTCCGGTGCATCTCTTGCGGTGAATGGAAAACAGGGATATTTGGGAACCGATGGCAAGATGGAAATGGAAGCGTCAGTGAAGTTGACCCGCTTGGAAGATTTTTTTACAGATCCTGCTGCGCCTGTAAAAGGAGCGATGGATATCAATATCCTGGCGTCGGGCTCTCTGTCAGACCCTAAGGTGGATGCCAAATTTGTATCGGAAAAATTGATGCTACAGGATATGGATGCCAAGCAACTGAAATGGTCATTGCACGCGCAAAATCTGCTGGGAAGTCCGCAGGGGAATACGGCAGGCAAAGTGATTCTGGGAACGATACCCGTTGAACTCAGCACGCATTTTTTAATGAATCCAAACACATCGTTGCAATTGAAAAACCTTCATTTGACAGGGTTGGAAACGGATGTGAAAGGAGACCTGGAATTAGATCTCCAAAGCAAGCGGGTGAAAGGCAAGGTAACGGGAGTGCTGAAAGACAGCCTTTCGTTGGCACAGTGGACAGGACAGGCGATCTCAGGCCGCTGGGAATTTTTAGTGGGGTTGGACCCGGCGAACGGGCAATCGGTTTCCGTTTCAGCGCAAGGTTCCAATATTCAAATGAAAGATCCGGGTGGCTGGCAAATGGCATCGGCTTCTATCACGGGTAAAGTCGCCGATGTGATGAAAGACCAAAAATTTCAGGCGCAACTGTCGGCACAGAATATTGTGTTGCAGAAGGGCAAGACAAACATTGCAGATGTAAAAGCAAACGTAGAAGGTGATTTGTCTCACATCAATTGGGGGCTGACCGCAAAGGGGCAGGCTCCGACGACTTTTAATCTTGCGAGTAAAGGCAACTTCGAGCAGAAAGATCTGGATCGTAAAATTCAAGTTTCCCTGTTGCAGGGAGATTACGGACCCGTTCCGTTCAAGATGCTTGAACCGTTCGCTCTTTTGTTGACTCCGGAAAAGAAGTCGATAGAAAACATAAAATTTCAGATTTCGGATGGAGAGCTGTCGGGTAATATAGCGTTCATGGAATCAGCCTCTGATACCCAAGGCGATGTGAAACTTGTCATTCGAAAGATTCCTCTCGATCTGGCGCGATTGGTGGCTCCGGACGTAAAGGTTTTGGGTCGAGTGGATGGCGATATTTTCTTGTCGGGTTCTTTGCAAAATCCTGTGGGTCAGTTTTATCTCAAAGCGTACGAAGTGGATCTTGAAAATAAGGGAGAGTTGAATCTCAAACAGGGCAGTTATGAAATTCGGGGCGAATGGAAAAATAACCAAGCCAGTCTCAATGCGCAGTTGGCACAATCCATGTTAGGGACACTGGCCCTTACGGCGGTGCTTCCTTTGAAATGGGATTTCATCAGCAAGTCTTTATTGATTCCAGAAGACCAACCGCTTGCTGGAAAGGCGGAAGGGGTGATGGAGCTGAAAGTTTGGAACGACTACCTGTCTGCAGGAGGCGAAATGGTGGATGGGAAAATCAATCTGCAAGCTTCCTTTGCCGGACTCAAGAAGAACCCGAAAATATCAGGAAAATTATTTCTTACAGATGGTAGATACGAAAACATGGGGTCTGGCACCGTGATGCATCCGATCACCTTCAGCCTATTGGCCGAAGACACCGAAGTGATACGGATTGAAAATTTCGAAGCGATCACTCCAAACAAAGGAAGCATCAAGGGAAGCGGGAGTCTGCAATTTATCTCATCGGATTCCTACGGTTTTAACGTGGATGCGAAGGCCAGCAACGCGCAATTGGTTGGCCTGGATGCGTTGACCGCAATAGCGTCTGGTAATCTGAACATCAAAGGCGATCAGGATTCAATGAAGGTCAGTGGGAAAATTGAAATTGACAAGGCAGATATCAGATTGCCCGACCGTTTGCCCACGCAAGTGGTGCTTCTGGATTACGTTGATGCAGACGCCGAAATGACGATTGGGAAAAATGATGAAGAAAAAAAGAAAAATAAAATCAATCCCGCACTTGATATACAGATAAGTGCCAACAATCGTGTGTATATCCGCGGTTCAGGATTGGATGCAGAACTGCAAGGGGAATGTATTATCACAGGTACTGCGGAAGACCCAAAGGTCAATGGAAAGTTGAAGTTGAAGCAGGGTACTCTGGATTTACTGGGGCGCCATCTGGTTTTTAGCAGAGGGATCGTAGACTTGACGGGAGCACCTAAAGTACCTCCCACGCTGGATTTTCAAGCTGACATTAGAGACAAAGATATTACGTTTCATACGCTGGTCAAAGGATCTGTGGACAAACCAGAGATTCAGATAAAATCATCGCCTGAACTACCGCAAGAAGAAGTGTTGTCGCAATTATTATTTGGTAAAAACTCTTCGAGTTTGTCGCCACTTGAAGCCATTCAACTTGTCGATGCGGCGGCACAATTTGTTGGTGTGGACTCCGGTAGCAAACAGGTTTTGAGCGACCTGAAAAATTCATTGGGCTTGGACAAATTCAATATCAACAGCAATAATCCTGATGGAACCGCGCAGGTAGAGGCCGGGCATTATCTTGCGGATAATGTGTACGTTGGTGTTAAAGAAAATATGGCTTCGGGAGAAAGCAGTGCTGTCGTGCAAATGGAAGTGACTCCAAATATAAATCTGGAAAGCGATTTTAGTGGAAACCAGTCGAGGCTTGGTATCAATATGGAGTGGGATTATTGAATCGTGGTTTCAGACGAAGCTCTATGGAGTGTGGCATTATATTTCGTTGGGAATTGAATACAATCGACAATGCGGTACGCTCTACTTTAAACAGACTCTCACCTCTTGAAAATAAATCATGCACTATAAAAAACTTTTTACAGAATTAGAGAACGAATGTAAAAACCTTGAGAATAATGGGCGAATCGCGTCGTATATATCGGAGTTGGGCAATGTTGATCCAAATAAATTTGGGATTCATTTAACGACCGTTGATAATAAAAATTATGGTCTGGGTGATTCGGATGAGAAATTTTCCATTCAAAGCATAGCAAAAGTGATGTCTCTGGCATTGGCATTTCAGATAGACGAAAACAATTTATGGGATCGCGTCGGTGTAGAGCCTTCTGGCACGGCATTCAATTCAATGATTCAGTTGGAATATGAAAAAGGGATTCCGCGGAATCCTTTCATCAATGCAGGGGCTTTGCTTATTTGCGATATTCTTGTGAGTCGTCTAAAAAATCCGGAACAGGATTTTGTAGATTTTTTTAGAAAAGTATCGGGAAATCCAGGGATAGAGTATTGTCCCAAATTAGCAGAGTCGGAGAAGAAAACGGGTTTTAGAAATGCGGCGTTGATCAACTTGATGAAGTCTTATGGAAATATTAAAAATGATATCAACAAGGTTTTAGATTTTTATTTCAAATTGTGCTCCATAGAAATGTCTTGTAAAGAATTGTCTCAGGCTTTTTTATTTTTTGCCGCGAATGGCACTCACCCCGTCACCAAGGTGTCGGTTCTTGACATCAGTAAAACAAAGCGCATCAATGCAATTATGCAACTTTGTGGTTTTTATGATGAGGCAGGAGAATTTGCTTTCAAAGTTGGATTGCCCGGAAAAAGTGGGGTAGGGGGTGGGATCATTGCGATTCATCCCGGAAAATACAGCATCGCGGTTTGGAGTCCCAAGCTGAACAAAAAAGGAAACTCTTATAGAGGAATGAAGATTCTTGAATTTTTAACCAGCAGGACAGAATCTTCAATATTCTGATTTGTTCCACTGAGTCAGGGTTACACTTTTATTAGCGTACTGTCAGAAGGGACGGGACAGGTAGATAAAGAAATGTGATCGTTTGAGGATTGCTAGCTTGTCCACATTTATTGCAGGTGCGAGGCTTTTTGAAAATTATTATTTTTCAGAAACCGGGTTGTAAAAATCCAACCGCTTAGAAAAACTATCCAGGCCAGTATAGATATCCAGACTCCTGGGAGATAGGGTGTGTTGTCAAAATATAATCGAACTTTGTGCTGACCTGAAGAAAGTAACAAGCCTTTAAAAACGCCATTTGTTTTTAAAATTTCCGTATCATTCCCATCAATTTGAGCTCTCCAATTAGGGTGCCAGGCATCCGTGATGACCAGGAATTCTTCCTGTGGACTGGATGTTTTAAATTCGATTTCTCCAAATTTGAATTTATGGAGTTCGATATTTCCCTGCCCCGTTATGATTTCTTTTTCAAACTGTGTGGAATTTGCATTGGCCCATAGATACGCAACCCCCTTCTCGGCATCAAACAAGTCTGCATAGTTTTCGATGTACTCAACACGCTTGGCAAAATAATAGTAGGGCCAGGCGTTGAGATTTCGATACAGAAAAAATTGTGGAGCGAAATACACCTTTTCTAAATTTTCTGATGGTGGCAAAGGGAATTCTGAGAAGAAATAGTTTACAGCACCCATATCAAAGATACGGGATGAGGTGATGGGCAGGCCGCTCTGAATCACCCGCAGAGCACCTTGGGTTGGAAAGTTTTCCATAGCTAAAAATTTCAAAATGAACTCTGCTGTATCCTTCTGGGTATAGCTTTTGATTCCTGAAAATTCCAGGCCGGGTGTTAATTCGTATCCAAGGGTATTGCGGCGAGCACCGTATTCTTTGGAGAAAAATTTTTGTTCAATACATTTGACATATCTTTCGTCGGTATTGCATCTGGGTAACGTGAGACGTGACAATCGGTCTGTGGATTTGAAGCTTTCAGATAAAAGAACGCCATCAATCTTATGCTGATCCCAAATAGAAGGATTTTTATTCATGGGGAAAGCAACCCATGAAAGCAGAATATTGTTGATGAGAAGAAAGATGGCAACGGCGACTCCTTTGCGATATTTGAGAAACGTTGGCAAATAATCTCTTGCAATGAAAAACATCAAAACAAAAGTTGAGCTATAAAATAAAATATCTATGTAGCTCATTGTTTCATGAAAGAGTCTCGCATTTTCCACTATTAAAATTTGATAGAGTTGGAAAGATTCTTGGGAATGAATCCAAGGTTTCCCCGCCTCTAATAGAGATTGGCCGATAGATGAAAGAGTATTTGGGGCGATTACGGCTGTTGAAGATACAATAAAAAGAGCGGCATACATCAGGCTAAGGAAAGCGGCGATTGCTCTTGCAATCGACCAGGCGCGTAATGGAATTTTCTCTTTAGATTGCAGACTGTGAATCAAAATCGCGATAACTACTATTTCATAAGTCTGTAACACCGGATGAAATTTTTCCGGTGGATAAAAGGGCAGAATGGATAGAAAAATTCTATTCATTATCCATGGAAACCAGGCTGTAAGCTCATGGAACAGGGTGATTCCTATGACCATGTATTTTATGGAGCGTTCCCATGCATTGGTGCTTTTGTAAAATAGAATGAGGATGAGGGCGATCGGAAAAAATGGCGATACGTTATTCCATCCTAATCCGATAGGTGCTTTCTGAGAGATTCCAAGGACGGTTGTCCAGGATGATAATAAGCCCGCATGCAGATACTCCATGATCCTTCCAAAGATCATAGTTAGATTATGTTGTACTCCAATGGCACTGTAATCTGGATCACGAACATAGCCGATCTTGAATTTTTCAAGCAAGAGACTGTAAAAAGTCCAGGCCGATAACAGGAAAACGGTGAGTCCCGAAGCCAGGTTTAAAAGAAAGAAATTTTTAGCATTCAACCAGAAGTTTTGTGTTCGATTGTATGGGTTTAGATTGAAAGCCAAGATAAGATACAAAGGAATTGAGACCATTATCAATTGCAAAAGTATTGCGACACTTGCCAAGTTGAGACAAATAAACAATGTCAATGAGTACAAAAAATAATGACGCAATGCAGGGCGTTTGATGAAATCGTAGATTATGATTGAGATAAAGCAGGCTCCGGCTGGAAAAAGAATCCAGTGGCGCTGAAAGAAAAATTCCTGCTGAAGTGATGAGAACGGGATTAAGGAGGCAAGGCAGATCGCCATGGTTCTACTGATTGTGGGGATAACCCGTTTCAGCAGAAAATAATGCGCGATGCAACTGATCCAGAATAGAAGGATGATTGAGGTATTGTAAGCAACGATTGGATCAACAAATAAATGATGCCACCACCGGAAAAGGCTCCAAACGTGGAAGGCTCCGGGATCACCATGGAAAAAAGTTTCGCCGAGGCCCAAATCGGGTCGCCAGCCATTAGACTGGGCGTTTTTCATGTTATATGAAAATAACGTGAAGGCATCACCCTCTGTAAAAAAAGTATGCCCGACAAACATTCCACCGTAACCGATAAGTAAAATAGCCAGGAAGGTGGATGAGACTATGATTGCTTCACGAAGATTGGGAGGGAATGCGAAAGAAAATTTTGATGTTTGCATTTTTACCGGAAATTAACTTTTACCTGCTGAATCTTCGCTTATCAAACTTTGTTCTGATCGTATTCAAGGGGGGAGCATCAGTAGTCTTTCGGCAAGCTGAAAAAACTACATGGAAACGCCTAGAGCAAGCTTGAATCCCTCGTAGTAACGTCCAATGTCCGATAGACTACGAATCTTTTTAACATGGCCCCATATAAATTTGGGATTGAAATAAAACTTTCGATAAGCTTGCTGTCTCATTTCGTACAGTTTATGTTCCTGGTTCTTATAGCCCGGGGCCACATAAGTCAGCTCCCACTGGGTATAGCGGGATAGCTCGTGTATATACTCTTCTTCATCGAGGGTTATTTGATCTCGAACTTCGTCAAACAAGTCAGTTCCCGGGTGTGGTGTGGCAAAAGAAAATGTTAGAGCATCCAATCCTGGGAGGCTGAGTGCAAAGTCGATGGTTTCCTGTCCGAGTTCGGGTGTTTCGCCCGGTAAACCCAGAATAAATGATGCTCGAATGCCAATGCCTGCCTCGGCTGTCCACTCTGCGGCTTGACGGTTTTGCTCGACGGTGGTTCCTTTTTTCATATCCTCAAGCAATTTATTTGACCCTGATTCAAATCCATAAAAAATCGAGTAGCATCCTACTTCGGCAATGCGCTTCAACAATTCGGGGGTGACATGGTCTACACGAGATTCGCATGTCCAGGAGATGTCTATTTTTTCTTCTTCCAGTGCTGTGCAAAGGGCATAGATCCATTTTTTGTTGACTAAAAAAATATCATCCCAAAAGTTAATTTCCCGAACGCCATACTCTTTTTGTAAATATTTTATATCTTCGATGACTCTTTCGACAGACTGCGCTCTAAATTTCAATCCAAAGCGCCCGGCCTCAAAACAAAACGTGCAAGCGTATGGGCATCCACGGGAGGTTACTAAATTTGCAGTGGGCAAGCGTTTGTAACGTTGGGGCAGTGGGAGGTACCCGTCTGGTTTGAAAAATGATCGATCAACAATTGGCAAATCATCCAGGTTGTCAACTCGTGGTCGAGAGGGGTTGTAGATCAATTCATTGTTCTCACGAAAACCTATGCCAAGGATATCTTTAAGGGCCAATCCGGAATGAAAATGTTCCGCTAATTCTAAAATGGTTCCTTCACCTTCTCCTGGCGCAACGATATCGATAGATTGATAGCGTCTTAAAGTTGCTTCGGGGAAGGCCGTAACATGTGGTCCACCAAAAACAATTGGAATATCCTTGTGTGTCTGTTTAATTTCATCGGAAAGCGCAAATGCGGCGGCGGCGGTGGGCGACCAACAACTCACGGCAATAAAACGCGGTTGAAATTCGGTGATATAATTGATAACATCCGCGTTGGTCATCTTCTCTACAGGAATATCCAACAATTTGACTTCGCAACCTGCTTTACGAAGGATTGTGGCAAGTAGCCCTGCACCTAAGGGGTGAATGTGACCACGGTCAATTTTGATTTTGGATTTATAGCGAACGTTGATATCGAAGCCCGGAACCAGAAATAAAACGCGTAACCCATCAAAGCGATCACGCCACGGTTCGATATCGAACTTAAAGCTTTTGTCTGTGGCTTTGACCTGACCGGTAATCATTTCGGCCACAAATTTTTCCCGATTCTCTTCTTCTTTATCTTTTATGTGCTTTCTGATGTCCAGTTCCAATTTAAAACCTTTCAGGATATAGCCAAACGGCCAAAGCATTAAAATTCTTATATTCTGTAAATAACACGAACCTATCTACCCTTTTCACCTGATGACAGAATCGATTCTCTCAAAATCTCAACTTGAAGATACCCGACAGTTTTGGAACGCGAACCCTTGCGATGGGCAAGCTAATATTTCTCAACGTATGGAATTCCGGTACAAAAAAGACACCTGGCTTCCTGAAGTGTTCAGCGATATTGGAAAACAATACACGAATGTTCTGGAAGTTGGTTGTGGGCAAGGTTCCGATGCATTGTATTGTTGCCAGCATATGAGAAAAGGGTCCTCCTACACGGGTATCGATTACTCTGAGGAAAGTTTACAAAGTGCCCAGTCTAGCGTCAAGGAAATAGCTAACAACCTTGAAGTAATCCCCCAATTTCTAAAGGGTAATGCCGAAAATCTCGAATTCCCGGACAATTCTTACGAATGTGTTGTTTCAATTGGTGTCCTGCACCACACTCCCAACACACAAGAAGCCATCAATGAAATACATCGGGTTTTGGAAAAAGGGGGTGTTTGTTACATTGCCCTCTATAGAATTTATTCGCCCAAAGTGCTCGCGGCCTATCTGCTGCGAATTTTAGTTTCCCTTGTAGATGCTATTGGTGGCAAAAATTTTGTTCTCGGGCGGGTCAGAAAGTTTGGCTCTAACCATAGCTTGGGCACTATGCTCCTTGAGGGAATAGGCGTTCCTATTATGAGTTCGTATACTCTTTCCCAGATTAAAAAAATGTTTAAAAACTTTGAGATTATTGAAGTTCAATCCAAAGGGTTAGGGTTGCCTTTTTTCAACAGTATCAACAAATGGTTTGATAAAGGGTCAAACCCTTTGGGTCTGTTCTGGTTTATTAAGGCTAAAAAATCAGAATAAATGGATTTTGTCATTTATTATTAGTGACGCCAAATTGAAAAATATTGGTACCTGCCACTATCAATCGTAATAATTCATCTTTACTGTCTATTTTTTTCAACCATTTTAGGATGTAGGACGGACGAAAATAAAAAGACCGATATGCTTTGCCGATGACATTGTTGAGTTCTTTGTGACTCAAATCGCAAAGTGCCTGCGAGTAATAGGCTGTTGTATGCAGGGTTTCCATGTCGGCATCTGTCCCGTTCATGATTTCCGGGAATTTCTCTTGGACCATCTTGAAATGTTCGGTCCCTGGGTATGGGGTGAGGATACCGAAGCTTGCTGTTGTAGGATCTATATCCTTTATGAATTTAAGCGTATTGGCAACAGATTCGTTGGTCTCTCCAGGTCCTCCAAATATCATGTGGGCATGTGTGTCCAGTCCCACCTCATGACAAATTCGGAATGCCTCGCGCGCCTGCTCGACAGTGGCCCCCTTTTTCAGGTTGAGCAACATTTGATCGTCCCCCGTTTCCACGCCAAATTTCAGCATGTGACAGCCCGCTTGTTTCATTAATTTAGCGGCTTCGAGATCAATCATATCCACACGACCGTTGGCTATCCACGTCACATCTATTTTTTCGTCTATGATCGCCTTGCAAATTTCCATATTTCGCTTCTTGTAGGCGGTAAAGGTTTCATCTCGGAAAAAAATCTCTTTGTAGCCAAGGCCGACGAGGTAGCGAATTTCCTTTAGGACATTTTTTGCGGATTTGACGCGAATATCGTTTCCGTAAAAAAACGGTGATGTGCAATATATACACTTTGCAGGGCAACCACGAGATGTTTGCATCGTGGCGTAAGGCATACGTTTGATTACAGGATTAAAATAATCCACATTGGGTGGAAGGAGCGTCCAGTCGGGGATGGGGAGTTCATTCATATCGAAGTACCCATCGAATTCATTTACCTTGGTCGTTCCATTTTCCTTATAGGCACAGCCGCCTAAATCTTCCAGGCTTTTACCATCGACAACGCGCCGGATTAAATCGCGAACGGTCATCTCCGGTTCCCGTATGACAACAAAATCGATAGCCGCTTCAGACAAACAGTCTTCAGGTTTGAAGGTAGGGTGCGAGCCGAAAAGCAAAACTTTTACATTCGCATTTTTGCTTTTCACATATTTGGAAACACGAAGATCATCTTTATATGAATTGCTGGAGGATAAAATAACCAGGAAATCCAAACCTGAAAAGTTTTTCTCGTCCATTTTTTGATACGCTGCATAATCAATCTGTGCATCGATGAAATGGACCTCGTGACCATCTTCCTTAAGCATTGTCGCTACATAAAGATGATTGACCGGGGGCATCTGCATGCCACCAATTCTGCGACCGTTGCACCAGCAACCATAAACGAGATCGCGAATGACGTTTTTCTTATTGATTCCATCGCCTGGCAAAAGCACCAAAATGGACGCAGAACGTCTGCTTTTGGTCGTCGTAGGACTTGGCAATTTTTCAACCTCAGTCAACATAAAGAATTTCCTAACCTTGCTTGAATTTCTAACGGGTTTGTATGTAACCGAAAGGTTTCTTGTTCTAACTGATGTTATTAAAATTTTTGTAAATTATGAACGGTATTGAAGTTACGTGAGTCGCCTTGCACTTTTGGAATCTGTTTGTTGGATCGAAACACATCCGAAATAATATCGATGGCCATGTTCCCCTTGCGTTTGAATTCCGCAAAGGATCTCAGACTCTTCAATTCCTGAAAAATTCTTTTGGGCCTCAGGTAATGTTTCCCAAGTGCCGTGCTCTTGAGTTGTAGCAATGCCTGGCGGTCGAGATCGCCTTCAATCAGATGTGGAATTGTAAAGTCGGGTACAGGATTCTTTGTGTATTCGAGCCAAAAATCAAAAGGAATGATTTTTCGTTCCAGCCCGATATCATAAAGAGCTGTTCCGGGATAGGGGATGACGACATTGAATACCGAATAATCTGCATCCAGTTTTAATGAAAAATCAATGGTTTTCCAGGCATCCTCATCTGTTTCATCCGGGAATCCAAACATATAGTATGCCATGGTCACAAAATCAGCTTGTTTTGCTAATTTGAGAGCATACTCAGCTTCCTCCAAGGTCGTTGCTTTGCCGGTTGCATCCAGAATACGTTTCGAACCTGTTTCCACCCCAAAATGTATACGGTAACAACCTGCTTCTTTCATGATTTTGTACAAATCAGAATCGGCACGTTTGACCCGGTCGCGAATGGCCCAATTTATTTTCAGTTTTCTGTCAATAATCCCCTGACAAATTTCGAGAACCCGTTTTTTTGACCAGGTGAATGTGTCGTCATAAACCTGCACGTCGGTAATCCCCAGATTGATGATGGATTCGAATTCATCCACGACCTGCTCGGAAGTCCGGCAATACACTTTTTGCACATCCATTTTGCAAAAATTACATTTATGGGGGCAACCGCGAGAGGTTACCATGGTCGTTTCGTAAGCTTGAGAACTTAAAACGGAGGTGTATCGTTTGTACGGTAATAAGGTACGATCTGGTATTGGAATTTTTGTGAGATCTTCTGCAAGTGCGAGATCAAAGATGGGAGCGCGAATCTGTCCATCTTCCTTTCGCCAGAGGCCGGGTAGATCTCCGACGGATTCTCCTTGAGCCAGTTTGTCTACCAGAGTGAGGAGCGTGTCTTCCGCGTCACCACGTACCACGAAATCGGCAGAGGAATTTTGTAAGGTTTCCTTGGGATAAACCGAGCAATGGGGACCACCCAATATTATTTTACATTTGGGTAATCGCTCCCTCATCAGTCGTACGGTTTCCCAAGCGGGATACCAGAAATCGGTCCATACGGTGAATCCGACCAAGTCGGGCTTAAGCTCGGCAATACGGTCTACAGTTTGCTCCGGAGTCAAATCATCCAATTGCGCATCAATGCAAAAAACGTTCGGAAAATTTTTCGAACGCAGATAGGTGCCCAAAATCAGGATCGCCAAAGGAGGCTTGTGTCCAATGCCTTCCTTCCCACTTTTATGATGAGTGAAAAGCGACTGAACCCCAAACTTTGTCGAGGGCTGTACTAACACAACTCTATAATCACTCATCAGTGTAAAATTCCATGGAAGGGTAAAAAATATATTAAATCATTGGATTAATTGCGCCGATTGGCAGGTGCGCAGACCTTTTGATGGAAACCTGTTTAATGATAAGAGTAGATTTTGAAGTAGTCAATCAATTTGTATTTTATTTAATAAGGATCAAATTTTCCTATAATCCGATCAACTCTGAATATATCGATCGTGCCACAATTGAAAGCTCAAAAGAGCCCATAAATTTCTACCGTGATCGACTTTTCTACTCCTGTGTTCCTGAATCAGCCGCCAGATTTCCTCATAGTTGAAAATTTTCTCATCTTCTACTTTTTCGCGTGTGAATAAACGGTCAAATTCACTGGCTAGTATGCCTCGGGTCCACAGTGAGGAGGGCGGCCCAAAGCCTTTTTTGGTTTTGTTTAAAATGGATTCAGGCAGATAGGGCGATAAAATTTTGCGAAGCAGGTCTTTGGGATGTCCGTTTTTCATTTTTATTTTAGTGGGAAGCGCGTTGACGTAGTCGAGAAGATCTCGATTGAGTAAAGGCACTCTGGCTTCTAATGAAGCCGCCATTGTCATGCGATCTGCTTGAAACAGTCCGTTCCCTTCAAGAAAAAATAGTGAGTCCAAATGCAAAATGCGGCTGACCAAATCTTCGCCTGAAAGTTTGGGTAATAATTTGTAAACGGGTTCAAATGTTTCTTCATGAACCTGGTCTAATACAGTTTTTCTAAATAAGGATCGTTTTCCAATGTCGTTAAAATATCCCATCCATAAAAAATGCTGGATTTCCGGGGGAAGGTCCATGCCTTGAATGAACCGCTTTGCCTTGAATTCGAAACTCATATATTTATCCGAGACGGGCAGGCGGGAAACCAGAGCAGGGATCAAGCCTTGCGAAATGATACGCGGTAGCATGCGATACCATGCCGATAATTGATGCGCCCGATAAGTGGGGTAACCCGAAAAAACCTCGTCTCCGCCCCATCCTGTCAAGACTACCTTCAGGTGTTTGCGGGTAAATTCTGACAGGGTCAGCAAGGGTAAAACCGTTGAATCTCCAAAAGGCTCATCCAGTATCTGGCTGACTTTGTGCAGTGAAGACCAGATATCTTCTTCTGAAAATAAAAATTCATGATGCTCCAGGCCAAGATGTTTGGCGACCAGACGCGCATCCGCCGATTCGTCATGCGATGCTTCTTTAAAGCGTAGTGCAAACGATTGAATCTTTTGACTGGAATATTTTTGAGCAAATACGGCCACGGCCGATGAGTCCAATCCTCCACTTAGGAATACGCCGACGGGAACATCTCCCATTAATTCGGATGCGACTGCGTTTTCCATCAACTGCAACGTTTTGTTTTCGGCCTCCGTCGTATTGACCTCCCTGTTTGTCCCATATTGAGGTGCCCAATATTGAGTCAAGTTCAAATCAGACTCATTCACCCAGGCAAAATGCCCGGGAGGGAACTTGCGGATACCTTCGAATGGGCTTTCTGGACCGGGAACATAACCAAAGGAGAAGAATCGATAGATTGCCTGCCAATTTGGGCGGGGTTCACTTGAAATGACTTCGAGGAGGACTTTTGCTTCAGATGCAAACGCCAAACCGTTTTTTAATCTGGCAATATAAAGAGGTTTGACCCCAAGTCGATCGCGTGCAAGAAAAAGCGTTTTTTCCTGGACATTCCAAACCGCAAAAGAAAACATGCCGTTGAGTAACCGAACGCAATCAGGCCCATATTCTTCAAAAGCATGCAAAACAGTTTCTGTATCTGAATTCGTGTGAAACTTATGCCCGGCTGTTATCAGTTTTTGGCGGATTTCAAGGTGGTTGAAAACTTCCCCATTGTAAACAATAACCAGAGATTTGTTTTCATTGAAGATGGGCTGGTTGCCAGAGGCCAAGTCGACAATTGAGAGTCTGTTGTTGCCTAGGATCAGGCCGGGCTCGGTGTAAAAGCCGGAATGATCGGGCCCTCTATGATGAATGGAGTCAGACAAGCGACTGGCAAGCGTGGCTTCAAACTCGGATTTTTCAACATCAATGATTCCAAATATCCCACACATATATTTTGGGTGTTTGCTGAGGTAGGGAAAACGACTGCCGTGAACGATGTTACTTCTTTTTTATATGTCAGAATCCAACATCAAACTATTTCTGAGGGAAAATTTTCTTTAACCAATTGCGCACGCCATTCAGCTCCTTGATGGCGGCAAGCTTCAATTTCAAGGTAGAAGCCAAAGATCGGAAAGATAGTGCCAATAAACATGAACCAAATTCCAAAGATACCGGTCAAAACTTCAGCTACGATGGAGGAGTGCTCAAAAGCAAGGAACCAGCCTCCAAGTGAGAGAACTGCTAAAAACCAAAAAATTATGGATAATTCGCAAAAAAAATGAAACGGTCGAACTTGCGTGGTTTGGCTCACTGCAAGTGCAATGATATCCAGCAAACCTCGGTGTCGAAACAGCCTGTATTTTGAACTGCCATGTTTTCTATCTTTGTGGGATACGGGGATTTCTGTCACTTGAAATCCCTTGTGCGCTACCAGGACAGGAATCAGACGATGTAAATCCCCATGCAAGTCAATCCATTTGTAGACTTCTCGTGAGTAAGCCTTAAAGCCTGAATTGACGTCACGAAACTCGAAACGGAAAATGAGTGCGGTTAATTTATTATATATCATGGAAACCCAGCGTTTGATCGGTGTGTCTTTCCGATCGGAGCGCCAACCGTTCACCAGGTCGTAGCCTTCTTCCATTTTTTTTAAAAAACATGGAATTTCCTCTGGCTGATCCTGAAGATCAGCATCCATGGTAATCGCGATTTCCCCTGATGCAACCTCAAACCCCTGCATCAGCGACAAAGATTTTCCAAAATTTTTAAAATGTTGAATGATTGCGATATTGGGATTTTTTTCGCGCAGAGATTTTAATTTTTCAAGCGAACCATCATTACTGCCATCATCAATCGCAATGAATTCGAAGGGGCGTTTTAATTGAATAAAAACGTTTTGAACTCTATGAAATAACTCATCTATGCTTTCAGCTTCGTTATATATAGGGATTATGATGCTTACAAGGGGCAACGTCATATTTAAGAACTAATAGTCTTGCATTTGGTTACTCAAAATTACACTACGGACTTAGTAGAATAACCGTAAATTCACAGCTTGATAGCTCGGCCTACGTTACTGTAAATGATCCATAAGCGTCAAATTTATTTTCTGGTCAGCGATAAGGGATGTTCTCGATCTTGATAAGCAAGAGGGGCGGTGATTTTTGGCAACGATTTTAATATTATACAGGCAATGGAATAGATTGAGAGTATGCATTATTGTTGTGGAAGGCAATGCGAAATTTTCATTCTCTATGGCCACATTGAATACATTTTTGCATGATAAAATGACGTCGCTCTGTTTGCGCGTGTGCACCCAGTAAAAAATTTGATTAATAGTTTTTAACTTCTTATAATGGCCTGTCAGATTCAGGCCACAGCTTGTGAAAGTTTTCATCGAATTCCTACTTTAACCGTTATCCGGTTATCAAACGTCCCCTATCATTAAATTAAGGAAAAATCATGGGTCAGCGTTTAGACCTGTTATTCGTCACACCACCCAGTAAAGATAGGGTGTTTCAAGCTTTGGGTAAAGAGCTTGTGGGTATAGAGCCGCCAGTCTGGTCAACTTTAATGGCGACTTTTTTCCTTAAAAGAGGGCTTTCTGTAAAAATTCTGGACGCAGAGGCCGAGTGGATAGGCTTCGAAGAGACCGCCAGCAGAATACAATCTGCCAATGCCACCCTCACCGTATTTGTTGTCTATGGTCATCAGCCTTCCGCTTCGACCCAGTGCATGCCCGCAGGCAGAGGTGTCTGCGAACGTTTGAATGAGATTGCACCCGAGTTGAATACGATGGTGATGGGTACCCATGCCTCCGCTTTGCCCCGGCGCACTTTGGAAGAAGAACCTTATACTTTTGTTTGCGAGGGTGAGGGACCTTATACCGTTTTAGCATTGCTGGAAGCTTTGAAAGCAGGTTCCGACCGATTCGAGAAAGTTCAGGGACTTTGGTATAGGAAGGATGGAGCAATTTGTCATACCCCGCCGGCTGAAAATATTGCCAATCTGGTGGATGAAATTCCCGGACAATCCTGGGACTTGATCGATATGAGCCGTTATCGCGCTCACAACTGGCATTGTTTTGACCATATCGACAAGCGCCAGCCCTATGCATCTTTGCAAACCAGTTTGGGATGCCCTTATAAATGTTCTTTCTGTTGCATTAACGCCCCTTTTGGTGGGCCGGGAATTCGTTATTGGTCCCCCAAGATCGTGGTCGATCAAATCGGACATTTGGTCGAAAAATACGGTGTTAAAAATATCAAAATTCCCGACGAAATGTTTGTTTTGAACGAACAACATGTTCTGGGCATTTGTGATTTGATCATTGAGCGCGGTTACGACCTGAATATCTGGGCTTACGCAAGGGTGGATACGGTCAAAGATCGATATCTGGAGAAATTGAAGCGGGCCGGATTCAACTGGCTTGCCTTGGGAATCGAATCGGGAAGCAAATATGTTCGGGATGGAGTGGAAAAAGGCCGTTTCGGGGATGTTGATATTGTAAAAACGACTGATAAGATCAAAGAACACGGGATTTATATCATTGCCAATTATATTTTTGGACTTCCTGACGATACGTTAGACAGTATGCAGGAAACTCTTGACCTGGCTTTGGAGATCAACGCCGAGTGGGGCAATTTTTACTGCGCCATGGCTTATCCCGGTTCGCCGCTTTATGATCGTGCTGTCCAACTGGGGCAAACTCTGCCTGATCTGCCGGGAGGGCCGGGCTGGATAGGTTATTCCCAGCATGCTTACGAATCGCTTCCGTTATCGACGGATAGTTTGTCCGGACAGGAAGTGCTTGATTTTCGTGATTCGGCATTTGACAAGTATTTTACCAACGCAAGATTCCAGTCCATGGTTCGGGATCGGTTTGGTCAGCATTTGGTCGATCATATCGATGATATGGTCGCCGTTAAGATCAAACGCAAGCACCGCAATCCTGTGATTGCTTCATAATACATCATTAACCGAGAGCTTCGTTGATGCGATACCCTTACAACCCTGAAAACTTCACATCGTTTCACAGTAGCGAGACCGTCTACGATAAGGCATTTTTGACCCGCCTGTATCGCGAGATGTTGCGAATTCGACGCATCGAAGAAGAAATCGCATCTCGTTATCATGAAGACGAAATGAAATCGCCGATCCATTTAGTGATCGGGCAGGAATCGACTGCGGTAGGTGTCTGTGCCGCATTGGAAAAAACAGATTTGGCTTTTTGTGGTCACCGCACCCATGGTGTTTATCTGGCCAAAGGGGGCGATTTGAAAGCCATGATGTCCGAGTTGTATTGCAGAGCCAATGGTTGTGCGGGTTCGCGAGGCGGGTCCATGCACTTGTTTGATAAGAGTGTGGGCATGGAAAGTTCATCCGCCATCGTTGCAGGGTCCATACCCACTTCCGTCGGAGCCGCATTTGCTTCGCAGAGACGTAAAGACAAATTCATTTGCGTTTCTTTTCTCGGCGATGCCGCCACAGAAGAAGGCGCGTTCTGGGAAGCACTCAATTTTGCCGCACTCCATAAACTTCCCATTGTTTTTATTTGTGAGAATAATTTTTTCTCGGTTTGTTCCCCTCTGGAAGTCAGACAACCAAAAGTAGCAATTTATAAGAAAGCCGAAAGCTTTGGTGTGCCCAGCGTGCAGATTGACGGCACAAAAGTTCTTGAAGTCTATGCGGCCGCCCGGCAAGCCGTAGAGAGAGCCCGCTCGGGTGCTGGGCCCAGTTTCATTGAATCTGTCGCCTACCGATATCTCGGACATGGCGGTGCCACCGACGACAGCGCGAGCGGTTATCGAGATCCTGCGGAAGTGGAGCATTGGCGCGAACACGATCCGATCTCCACCTTTCATGATTTCCTCGTGAGCAAAAGTCAATTGACGGCGACTGAAATAGAGCAGATGGAGAAGGAGATTCGATCCGAAGTACTTTCCGCTTTTGAACATGCCATTTCCAGTCCCGAACCGGGCGAAGAAGAGCTGATGACCCATGTGTATAGTGATTGATGAACAAGCGAACGATTATTAATTTAGAATCAGGAGTTTTCCCGTATGCCTTGGGCCGAAGCATTAATAGCCTCTAAAGCCGAAGAAGTCGAAGTCGGTCAAGAAGGTCGTATCCTTTCTTATGTGGATGCACTGCGCGAAGCATTGAGCCTCGCGTTGGATCTCGATCCCAATGTGTTTGTATTGGGACAGGGCGTAAACGATCCGCGCGGCATGTTTGGCGTCACCACGGGACTGCACGAAGAGTTTGGTGTCGAGCGGGTTTTTGATACTCCATTGTCGGAAGAAGGACTCACCGGAATTTGTGCAGGAGCGGCTCTGGTTGGCATGCGACCCGTTTATCTTCATAACCGCCCCGATTTTCTGCTGTTGGCTTTCAATCAAATCGTATCGCATGCCAGTAAATTTTCATGGATGGACAACGGTAAAGGCAGAGTCCCGCTTGTCATCTGGTCAGCCATCGGGCGTGGATGGGGCTCGGGAGCGCAACATTCGCAGGCCATACAAGGATTGCTGATGGGCGTTCCGGGATTAAAAATCATCATGCCCAGTACCCCTTATGACGCCAAAGGTTTGATGCTGGCGGCAATCGCGGATAACAATCCGACGTTGATATTTGAACATCGATGGTCCATGCGCAGTAAGGGACATGTTCCCGAAGGGACGTATAAAGTTCCTATCGGGAAAGGGGTTTATCGAAAAAGAGGGACCGATCTGACGGTTGTGGGAACTTCGCACGCTTTGGAAGTCGCATTGGAAGCCATGGATGAATTGTCCCCGCAAGGGATTAGCGCAGATGTGATTGATCTGCGAACCATCAAACCTCTGGACGAAGAAATCATATTCGAATCCCTCAAGAAAACAGGAAAAATCCTTGTCGTGGATACGGGTTGGCAAATGGCAGGCGTGTGCGCAGAAATCGGTTGCCTCGTTGCCGAAAAAGCTTTCCATGATTTGAAAGGGCCTGTACGTCGAATCGGCTTGCCCGATTCGCACACACCCGCAGGTTTTTCGCTTGAGCAATACTATTATCCGAACAAAGAGAAAATGATGGGTGTCATTAAAGAAATGGTGGAAAAATAGAAACTGCGATATCGTAGCTCGCCTGCTCAGACAGCGTATCCCCTTCGTACCACCGATTTAAATTTTTGTTCTAAACTGGACACAGTCGATTTGAAAGGTTTTGATTTATGAAAATTCTCGTAACCGGTGCCGCCGGCTATATTGGCTCCGTATTAGTCCCGCTTCTGCTTTCCAAAGGGCATGAAGTAACCGCTCTGGATAGCTTCATGTATCAACAAACGTCCTTGCTGGACTGTTGTCATAATCCAAAATTAAAAATCGTCAATGGAGATGTTCGTAATCGCGATCTTCTCGCAGGTCTGGTGAAATCCGTTGATGCGATCATACCTTTGGCCTGTTTGACGGGAGCCCCCCTGTGTGCGAAAGATCCCCTGGCCGCACGCTCCACAAACTTCGATGGCGTTCAAAATATTCTTGATCTCAGAAGTGGCAGTCAGCCGGTGATTTTTCCAACCACCAACAGTGGTTATGGTGTCGGCGAAAAAGGAAAATTCTGCACCGAGGAAACACCACTTCGTCCCATTTCTCTCTACGGTAAATACAAAGTTGAAATAGAAAATATTCTTTTGAGTTCCCAAAATACGATGACCTTTCGCTTCGCAACCGTTTTCGGAACCAGCCCGAGAATGCGACTGGATCTTCTTGTCAACGATTTCACTTACCGTGCTGTGAATGATCGGTTTCTTGTTTTGTTTGAAGCTCATTTCAAAAGGAATTATCTGCACGTGCGAGATGCCGCGAATGCCTTCGTACACGGCCTGGAGAACTTTGACAAGATGAAGGGCCAGCCCTACAATGTTGGATTGAGTGAAGCCAACATCAGCAAATGGGAATTGTGCGAAGAAATCAAGAAACACCTGCCCGACTTCTATTTTACAGAAGCCGAGATTGGTGAGGACGTGGATAAGAGGGATTACGTTGTCAGCAATGAGAAAATTGAAGCAACAGGATTCAAACCTCAAAATACATTGTCCAGCGGTATTGCAGAATTGATCAAGGGATATCAGATTGTTAAAAGAAATCAGTACGCAAATATTTGATGCAGACATTATCCAAATCACACCAACGAAATTAAATGATCATCAGCCGAACACCATTCAGAATATCCTTTTTTGGAGGAGGGACCGATTATCCCGCCTGGTTTAAGGAAAATGGTGGTGCCGTTCTGGCCACGACATTTAACAAATACTGTTACATCACCTGCCGTTACCTGCCCCCGTTTTTCGAGCACAAGTATCGTTTGGTTTATTCCAAAGTGGAAACAGTGAATAAAACATCCGAAATTCAACATCCAGCCATACGAGCGGCATTGGATTTTCTGAAAATAGAGAATGGGGTAGAGATTCATCATGATGGCGATTTGCCAGCCCGTACGGGTCTGGGTTCCAGCTCTTCCTTCACCGTAGGAATTCTGAATACTCTGTATGCCCTCAAAGGTGTGATGCCGACACGGCAACGTTTGGCCAAAGAAGCAATCCATTTGGAACGAAATGTTTTGAAAGAACATGTGGGTTCGCAAGACCAGATATCTGCGGCTTTGGGTGGATTCAATAAAATTGAATTTATCGATGATGACGACTTCCAGCAAACACCCGTTACATTGACTAAACCACGCATGGAATTGTTTCAAAGTCATCTGATGCTTTTTTTTACAGGAATATCCCGTTTTGCTACAGATATAGCGAAGACCAAAATTGATAATATTCCAAATAAAAATAAAGAACTGAAAGCCATGCGGGAAATGGTAGACCACGCCATGGAAATTCTTTCAAGCGGAGATTGCCTGACTCGATTTGGAAAACTTCTTGATGAGTCATGGAAGTTAAAAAGAGGACTGAGCGGCAGTGTCTCTTCCCCGCAAATTGACGAAATTTATTCAACAGCAATGTCAGCAGGCGCACTTGGAGGAAAACTGCTCGGCGCAGGCGGTGGAGGATTCATGTTGATATTTGCCCGCCCTGAAGACCAGCCTAAGATTGAAAAAAAATTAAAGAAGCTGTTGTGCATTCCCGTCGAACTGGAAAACAGTGGCACGCAAATCGTTGTCTATCAGCCCGATATTACGCCGGATCATTTTTTGAATAAATGACAGCTACTTCACTCCAAGAGACAGACGCCGTAATATTGTGTGGAGGCCTGGGAACCCGACTGGCCCAGACTATCAAGGATCGCCCCAAGCCCATGGCTGAAATCGAAGGCCGTCCCTTTCTCGACCTCATCATCGATTACCTGTATGTTAGCGGGATACGCCGGTTCATCCTCTGTTCGGGATACAAAAGCGAATTCATCGAACGTTATTATCAAAATGAAACAGGCAGTGACCGCACTTATATTTTTTCTGTGGAAACCATGCCGTTGGGAACCGCTGGTGCTGTGAAAAATGCGGAATCCCGTATAAAAAGCGATCCCTTCCTTGTACTCAACGGCGATTCTTTTTGCAACGTTCCCCTCAACACTTTTTACAATTTTCACGTCGAACAAAACGCCGTGTTGTCCGCGGCATTGACACGGATCGACGACGCCGGGGATTACGGTTCCATCACCCTCAATGCCGATCAGGAAATAACAAGCTTTGACGAAAAGTCCGCCCAATCGGCAGGCCGCGTCAATGCAGGAATCTACCTGTTTTCCAAATCCGTTTTAAACAATATCGAAGCCAACAAAAAACTTTCGCTGGAATACGACACCTTCCCAAAATATGCCAAAAACGGAATGTACGGGTTCAGCGTCGAAGAACCCCTTTACGACATCGGAACCCCCGATCGACTTGAAGCGGCAAAAAAATATTTTTCAGAAAAATAAAAAGGAAATTATGGAACTGAACTGGCCCTTGATGAGCAACAATATCCCGCAGGAAGACCTCAACACCGTTATCGAATTTTTGCAAAGCGATCCTATCCTGACGCAGAACCGAAACGTTCGTGAATTCGAGAGTGAATGGTCCGAGTGGGTCGGAGTCAAGCACAGTGTTTTTGTCAACTCAGGAGCCTCCGCCAACTACATCACCATCGCCGCCATCAAGGAAATATACGGTACGGGCGAGGTCATCGTGCCCGCGTTGACCTGGATTTCCGATGTCGCCTCCGTTTTGCAACACGGCATGTGCCCCGTATTTGTAGATATCAACCCGCGGACCCTGTCGATGGATGAAGAACAAGTTTTGCAAAAAATTACCGCCGACACCCGCGCCGTTTTCCTGACCCATGCCCAAGGCTTCAATGGTCTGACCGATCGACTGCTGGAAGAATTGAAAAAAAGAAACATCCCGCTCATTGAAGACGTTTGCGAATCCCACGGCGCGACCCATAACGGTCAAAAGCTCGGTTCCATCGGACTGGTATCGAATTTTTCCTATTATTTTGCCCATCACATGAGCACCATCGAAGGCGGAATGATTTGCACCAACGACGAGCGCATTCACCAGATCGCGCGCATGTATCGCTCTCACGGAATGGTTCGCGAAGTGACCGATGAAGCACTGAAAAAAAAATACCTCGACGAAAATCCCGGTGTCAATCCCGAGTTCATCTTTGCCTACCCCGCATTCAATATGAGAAACACCGAAATCGGGGGTGTTATAGGAAGAAAACAACTCAAAAGATTGGATGCGAACAATAAAAAACGCTTCAATAACTTCAAACTTTTTCTCGATGGACTCGACCCTGAAAAATTTTACACCGATTTCGAGCTCGAAGGCAGTTGCAACTACGCCTTCAATCTCGTACTCAAAAAACCCGACCCGGATTTCTGTGAACGCATCATGGCGGCATTGAAATTTGCAAATGTGGAATACCGGCGCGGGAGCGCAGGAGGAGGCAACCAACTGCGCCAGCCCTATTTGAAAGGCATCGTTCCCGAAGGGGAGTATAAAAATTATCCCCAGACAGAGCATATCCATTTTTTCGGATTCTATATCGGAAACTTCCCCGACCTCGATGAAGGAAAAATCCACGCCCTCTGCAAACTGCTCAATGCAGTGGAATGAAATTTTACCTCATTCATTGCCCTCCCCCGCAATGGCAAGCCGTAAGATGTGACTGGTTTATTGGCGATACCTCTCATTCCGGGACTCCCGCATATCGATTTTTTTAAGGTACCCGCGATGGAAAATTTTAAATGGATTATACGGTTATGAATCGTGAAACGATTTTAGAAAGAGAACTTTTTCCTGCGCGGGCAACGCTTGACCAGATCATCGAAAACTCCAGATCCTTGCGCAGCCTGTTTACCGTTTTTCTGGTGGGTGGACTCTATATATTTCTCACCGCCGAGACCGTTACCCATCGGCAATTGTTCAATCCAGACGCAGGCATGGCTTTGCCGCAAATTGGATTGCAACACAATGTAGTGAGTTTTTTTTGGGCGGCACCTCTTCTGTTGGTGCTGGCGCATCTTTATTTCGTTCTGCATGTTTCCCAGTTCGTTGGTTCGTTACGCAGTATTGAAATGGAATATCGCGCAAAAGCAAAAGGTCTTGCCGATGGTACAGACCCCGGGGCTCGCCTTCGTCCGAACTGGGAAAACCTTGTTCCTCCTTCCATGATTGCCCTTGTGGCACTGAACCGGAAGGGAGCGAGCCGTCCCACTCGTTGGCTGATTACCCAGTTCGTTGTGTTCACTCATTATCTTCTGATCATTCCCGTACTGATCCGTATTCAGGTCAAATTTCTACCTTATCATCACCTGCAGATCACCGAGTATTTGCACAAGCCACTGGTTATTCTGGTCACGATTTACTGCATTTATTATATGATCGAGCTGTTCAAGGCCAGAGAGTTTTTCTCTGAAAATGACCCGGAAACCGATGGAACTGAGGTGAGAAAAGTTGCAATCTGGATGAGCAGAATCTGGAATGCTATATGGATGACAATCATTTTGATTTTGGGACCCTTGTTCAGCCTGGGACCGGCAAACTTTCCGACGACGCAACAAGAGAACGAAGCAAAATTATTATTTCCCTTCAAACAAATTTATCCTCTTGTGAAGTTTACCTGGGAAGCAAATGAGAGTGAAAATGAAAGCAATGAAGATGACGACGAAATCAAGATCAATCTACTTATAGATCGAAATTTGAAATTACCCAATGAAGACCTGGCGCGAGCACCTAGTGATAGCATTCAGTCGGCACTTTTGCGGAACAATGCGGGTATGAAAAGTATTTTTGGGAAATCTTTTCAGATTGCGCTTCTGGATAAGTATAAATACCTGGATATGACGGATCGAGACCTGAACTTTGCCAATTTTAAAGACAGTGACTTAAGGAAAATAAGATTCACTCGTTCCCGTTTGATAGGTGCAAACCTGGAAAAGGCCCACCTGGAGGGTGCATTACTGAATAAGGCTCACTTGGAAGGTGCAAATTTGTATGAAGCCTATCTTGATGGTTCGGATCTGGGTGAGTCTTATCTTGAAGGCGCAAATCTTGGGGAAGCCCAGATGGAAGGTGCGCACTTGGGAAGAACTCATCTGGAAGGTGCCTATCTTGGTTTTGCTCATCTGGAAGGAGCGGCTCTGGGCTTGGCTCATCTGGAGGGAGCGTATCTGGAAAAAGCTTATCTGGAGGGGACGAATCTAAGTGGGGTCCATTTGGAGGGAGCGTATCTGGGAGAAGCTCAGATGGAAGGCGCGACTCTGGAGAAGACTTTTCTCAAAGGAGCAGACCTGAAGGGGGCTTTTCTGGAAGGAGCGAACTTGAGCGGAGCTTATCTGGAAGGTGCAGATTTGCGTCATGCTCATATTGACGGAACGGATTTTGAGCAAGCGTCTTTCGGCGTTCTTGAGGACGGAGTTCTGGAAGCAATGCTCAAAAGAATGGTCGAGTTAAACGTTCCTCTGAATGTAAGGAAAAAATTCAGCAGGCGTTTACAAGAGGCGCAGAATACGACAACTCAATTTGAATTTATTGTTGGACCTGTCCGCATCCGTCACTCTGGGCAGACATTGTTTGAAAATTTGTCAGCATTATCGCAGGAGGAGGCACTGGAATTACGTAGGGATTTACTCCAGCCATTGTTGTGTAAACATCCGGCGATTGTAAAAAGAGAGGTAGGGATTTGGCCCAGAGTGCTGGATCGGGATGAAATTAGATCCTATGTGTCCTTGCATTGTGAGGAAAATTCAGATTTGGTCGATCAGTATTTTGAAGGACACTTCGATCAGGATTTTGAGACCCGCTCGGCATCGGTAGATATGATTTCCGGCGGGTATTCTGCCTGGATTGAGGAATAATGGAGCAAGACGGATACTATGAATAAAAAATCGAAAATTTACGTAGCGGGACACAAGGGCATGATCGGCTCGGCGATTTGCCGGGCTCTGGAAAAACGGGGTTACGCGAACCTCATCACGAAAAGTCACAAGGCTTTGGATTTGACCCAGCAGGCCAAAGTCGAGCGGTTCTTTGCAAAAGAGAAACCGGACTATGTGTTCCTCGCCGCGGCACGGGTGGGTGGTATCCACGCTAATAATACTTATCCGGCGGAGTTCATTTATCAAAATACGATGATACAAAGCAATATCATCCACTCGGCCTGGCAACAAAAAACAAAGAAACTTTTTTTCCTGGCCAGTTCCTGCGTCTTCCCCAAGAAAACCAGTCAGCCCATGCGCGAAGACAGCTTGATGACGGGTCTCATGGAACCGACCAACGAGCCTTACGGTCTGGCCAAATTGTCAGGCATCAATCTATGCCAGTCTTACCGGCGGCAGTACGGTTGCAATTTCATCTCAGCCATTCCCGCCAACACTTACGGAATCAATGACCATTTTGACGAAAACGGCCATGTGCTGGCGGCATTGATCGGGAAATTTCATTCCGCGAAAACAAAAGGCGACGCGGAAGTTTCCTTATGGGGATCGGGCAAACCCAAACGTGAATTTTTGTACGCCGACGATTTGGCCGATGCCTGTTTGTTTCTCATGAAAAAATACAACGAACCGGAAGTCATTAATATCGGGACCGGACGCGAGACGTCCATCAAACAATTGGCTCAGCACATCGCGAAGATCACAGACTTCAAAGGCAAGCTGGTTTTCGATACGAGCAAGCCCGATGGCAATCCGCGCCGACTGGTGGACTCGTCGCGCATTCACGATCTGGGCTGGAAAGCTAAAACCACACTGGAAGATGGACTGGAGAAAACCTATCGCTGGTATCGGGAAACTCTGACGCATTCATAAAAATGAAAAAAGACAATTCTCTGAATCAACCACCGCCGTTTGAATGCAAGTCACGGACTCTTATCACCGAGAACCTTGTGTTTGATGTGTTCTACGATCACATCAAAGATCAGCGGGGGAATGAAGTGCCACGCTTCCTTGTGGTCAAGCCCAAGGTGCAGACCTCCAACAAAGTGACAGGCGTTGCTATTTTGCCGGAAATAGGAGGCAAGATAGCCATGATTCAAGTGTACCGGCATCCGGTGGGTGAGTGGTTGTGGGAGATTCCACGCGGATTTGTTGATGAAGGTGAGAAAAACGAAACCTCAGTCATCCGAGAGTTGGAAGAGGAAACGGGATTTCTTTGTGAAGAAAAAAATATCATCCCGCTGGGATACCTCGTTCCCGATGGCGGTATTTTTTGCGCACGCATTCGTTTGTACGTCGCCCGGGATTGCAAGGTGGCGCGACCTTATGTTGCCGAAGAAATGGGTCATGGCGAAATGCGCTTGTTTGATCGGCTGGAAATCCGGCGCATGGCCAATGACTCTGAAATCCAAGACCCTTCCACACTGACCGCCATATACAGATACCTTGATTTGTAACAAAATTTTCACCGCGCAGCGTTAAATAAGTAAATAATCGAGATTTGCCACCCCCATTAATTTTATTCTGAGCGATTGTTGAAAAACGATTGAAGCGAATTTTTCGATTGGGACGATCAGCCCTTGAGGCTTTTATTGTTTTCCATATCAAACCACATGGCGAACAACAGGAATTGCAATCCAGTGATGATGAGAAAAATGGAAAACAGCGCACTGGTGACGGAGACAGGGCCGGAAACAACGCGGTAGATAAAAAGATAAATCCCCGTTATCAGTCCCGACGGAAATGCAATGAGCCCAAGACTGTAAAAGAACACGAGCGGGTGAAAATCCTGAACGATGTATTTCTCAAAAAGTCTGACGAAAAAGCGCGAGATCAATAATCGTGAAATGGTGAAAACCACGCGCGGGATACGTATTCCGGAAACTTCGCCGATATCGTAAACGGGACGGACGGGAACGTCACGGACCGTGCAATTACAGATATTCAGTTCGACGAGAAGATCATTGGGCATACCGTATCGAGGGAACATGGAGTCGAGATCGACGCGTTCCAGCGCACGCCGGGAGATGGCGGTGTAACCGCATTGCGAATCGGCAATGTGCCAGTAGCCGCTGGCAATTTTCGTTAACAGGGACAAGATGGCGTTGCCAATGAAGCGAGTGCGGGGGATGATTTTCCAGGCATCACGATAGAACAGGCGGTTGCCTTTGACGTAATCGACGTTTTCTTCAGCGACGGGAGCAACTACGGTGGGCAGGTCGGCAGGGTCCATCTGCGCGTCGCCCGCCATGACCACTGCCAGATCGCAATCAATTTCCAGGCAGGCTTTATAACCGGTAGCGATGGCTCCGCCGACGCCACGATTGGTCTGATGTTGAATGAGGCGAACACGGGAATCTTTTTCAGCCTGTGCGCGGATCACCTCTGCAGTGCGGTCGCGACTCAAATCATCGACAACAAGTATGTGATCGACCCATTCGGGAATCGATTCCAGAGTACGAAGTATCAATTTCTCTTCGTTGTGAGCGGGGATAACAACCGCTACTTTCTTTTCCTTGAACATGGTTTCACCTTTAAGAAAAGATGGCTTGCTGATTCATATCGGACGTTGGTAATAACCATCGGATTTTCTTTGGTATCCAGAACTCTCAAATAAATGGACCGATGTGGTGTTCTGTTTCAGCACGCGGGCGAAAAAAATGCTTTTGGGAACCGTCATGCGAATCAATTTTAAAGCGGCTCTCCCGATACCCTGATTGTATTTTTCTGGAGCGACATAAATGGAAATTTCGTACAAGGGAAAAGATCCCCTCATCTTTTTATAGTCGAGACGCACAATCCCGGCAGGTATGTTGTCGTGCAGAATGACATGAAAAGGATTCAACGGGTCGTTGAAGCGATTTCGGAACCATACTTGATGTTCCTCCCAAGTCGGCACTTTTGTTCGAAAGGAATATCGCCGCGTGTCGGCATGGCTTTGCCAATCGTATAACGATTGCATATCCTCTTCTGCAACCTGTCTCAATCCTACTCGTCTTCCATCTTTCGCCGCAAGCGGAAATAATTCACAGAGGGTTCTTCCCGCGCCGAGTCCGTCGCAAAGCAGGGCTGATTTTTTTGAAAGTTGCTCGCGAAGTATCGGGTTGTCGGCCAGACGTGATATTTCATCTGCAAGTTTTTCAACGCTCAAATTTTCTGATTCCCCGATAAAGAGTGCCCCTCCTGCCTGTGCGAGTGAGCGAACGAGAAATTCCTGATTGTCTGCGCTTTGGATCAGCAAGCTGGGCAATCCCATACAGCACCGTTCCCATGCGGTTCCACCCCCTGCTCCCAGGGCGATGTCGGCATGGGCCATCAAAGGCGCAACGTCATCCGTGTCTATGTGAAGGTGAATGTTGGAACGGTTTTGATGCGAGACGTGTGCCTTGAGTGCTGGAAGGTGAGGGGAGCTGGAGCCGATGAGAACATCGATATCTTCTTGCCGATGAGAGAGTGCCTCTAACGTCAATCCAGCGATGTTTTTATTGTCGGTTCCTCCAAATCCAATCAGAATGCGTTTGATTTTTGGGGATTGCCGCCGGTTTTTTAAAGCAGAAGGTCGGATTTTGGCAAATTGGTTTCTCAGCAGGGCGTAACTGCTTCCCAAGAGCGATCTGCAATGAGGGGAAATAAGAGAACTGTAATCTTCGGGTTTGCGTCCCGCAGTGGGATCGAGCAGTAAATCGCAATCGTGAGGCCGATTGGCGAGATCGTCGATCACCATGATTTTTTTAACATAGTTGCGCACGGAATTTTCCCATTGCCGATCAATGCCGTAGTGATCGATGATCAGCCAGTCGGGAATTTGATCCAGACTCTTTACAAGGTTCAGAAACTCCTGCGCAGATTCCCTGGAAGGAGATTCCGGATGAGCGGGTAACCCAAGAATTTTAAAATGGTTGCGTGTGAGCCAGCGAGAGGCATCGCCGACGTTTTCTCTGCAAACAAAGAGGACACGGCCTCCCCATTGGCGAATTGCTTCAGCGAGAGTCAGGCACCGCATGACATGTCCCGCGCCTAAAATCAGAGAAGAGTCGGCTCGAATGAGGACGAGGGGAGAGGTCATTTTTTCGACTTGAGGATCGTTATCTTGAGAGGCGCGCTTCAGTCGATTTTCTCGTGTAGTTTTACAGACCGAGAACTCTTCGCAATTCTTCGACGGAGACCATTTCTACATTGACGTCACTTCGGTAGACGAAACCTTCAGGTAGCGGTTTGCCGCCCTTGGGAAGTCCTTCTGGCCACCAGTTGGTATGCGGTTTGATGATAAAATAATCGCCCATGTCAACGGTATCGCGTGAGTCGTCTTCGCTGATGAGAGTTTCGTACAATTTTTCTCCGCCGCGAATACCGATGGTTTGCAAGCGGCATCCGGGAGCGATCGCTTCCGCCAGATCGGTGATGCGCATACTGGGAATTCTGGACACAAAGATCTCGCCTCCCTGCATTACTTTTTCGCATTTGATAACGAAATCGACTCCCTGTTCCACAGTGACCCAGAACCGGGTCATGCGCATGTCCGTGATGGGCAAAACCCCTTCCTTGCGTTTTTTCATGTAGAGGGGGATGACGCTTCCACGACTGCCAAGCACATTGCCGTAGCGCACGACGCTGAACTTGGTGCGGTTTGAGGCATAGGCGTTTCCTGCAATGAATATTTTGTCGGAACACAATTTGGTGGCACCGTACAAATTGGTAGGATTGACCGCCTTATCGGTACTCAGGGCGATGACTTTTGGGACTCCCTGATCGATCGCGGCGTCGATGACATTTTGCGCGCCGATGATATTGGTTTTAACTGCTTCAAAAGGGTTGTACTCGGATGAAGGAACCTGTTTCAGTGCCGCCGCATGAATCACTAAATCGACATCCTGACAAGCGCGAAACAAACGGTTTCGGTCGCGAACATCGCCAATGAAATAGCGCATGTTTTTCTCACCGAATTTCTCGGCCATGTCCATTTGTTTGAGTTCGTCGCGGCTGAATACGATTAATTTTTTTGGCGGGTCGTTTTTTTGCAGGTGGGCGACAAAGGCACTGCCGAAAGACCCCGTTCCGCCGGTCACCAATACGGTTTTATTCGAATAATTCAGGGTGTTTCTCCTTTGAGGGCGCGCCCTGCCAGAGGGGGCTCTATTTAATAAATGTTTATGATTTCAATGATCGAAAATCATTCGAGGAATTTTAGCAAATCCTGTCAGCAAGTGCTATCAACTCATTATGCACTGTGGAATTTCAGGCAAAAAATCGAAACTTGACGATGAACCAAAGTGCCGAAATGCCATCCTTCCAGGTGATTTTCTTTCCTTGCGAATAATCGCGTCCGTTGTATGAAATGGGAACTTCGTAAATTCTGAAATTTTTCCGCGCCACCTTGTTTGTGAATTCAGGTTCGAATCCGAAACGGTTGCAGGTGATATTTAATTGCCTCAACACGTCACGCGTGAAAACTTTGTAGCCGGTTTCCATATCGGTGAGATTGAGGTTGGTGAACATATTGGAAATGGTTGTGAGCGTTTTATTGCCGAGATAATGCCAGAAGAAAAGCACCCGGTGCGGTCCGCCAAGAAAACGGGAACCAAACACCACATCTGCGCAGTCGTCCTGTATGGGCTTGAGCAGGACGCTGTAATCGGAAGGATTGTATTCCAGGTCGGCGTCCTGAATGATGATGATGTCGCCTTCCACATTGGCAAAGCCTGTTCGCAGAGCGGCCCCCTTGCCTTGATTTTGGGAATGATAGAGAACTTTAAAACCCTCGCGACTTTCAAATTCTTTTAGAATCTCACGCGTTCCATCCTGAGAGAAATCGTCGATCAGGATGATTTCTTTTTCATAGTCCTGTGCCTGCACTCTTCTGATGATCTCGGCGAGTGTATTTTTTTCGTTGTAAACGGGAATGATGATGGATAGCTTCATGCCAAAATTCTATTGAAAGTTTTTCAAGAAAAAAGACTCAACATTCTATGCGATTCTTTCATTTCCTGCTTATAAAATTATAAATCATGTTCAATGTTATTGTATCGGATTTTATGGATAGGCTCTTTAGCGTGTCTCTGATTGTAGGTTCTACGGGAAAAAATTTAGGCATGAAAATAATTAAAAAATATTTTCATGCCAACCGTCCAGAGGTTTGAGCATCGAAAAATAACACCATTGGCAATGTCAGCGAGTTTTGCCGCGACCGAGTTGCTTGACAATGGAGGAGGCGGGCGATATAAAGCGGGATGATTTCTTCTTTAATTCGAGGCACAATGACTTCAAAAAATATTCCTGTTCAGGACAGGTTGATCCTTGCACTGGATGTTCCGACCATTGAGCAGGCACGTGAGCTTGTCGAACTGATGGGCGATACAGTAAATTTCTACAAGGTGGGTTTGGAATTATTCATGTCAGGGGACTATTTTGCTTTTACGGACTGGCTTTGCGAGCGTGGCAATAAGGTTTTCTTTGACCTGAAGTTTTTTGATGTGCCCGAAACCGTTCGTTCGGCAGTGCGTCAGTTGCGCAATCGCGGGGCAGGCTTTGTCACGGTTCATGGCAATGATGCTATTTTGCGTGCGGCCGTTGAGGAGAAGGGGGATCTCAAAATTCTCGCGGTGACGGCTCTCACCAGTCTCGATCAAACGGATTTGGAGGATCTGGGCTTTAAATGCAATGTGGAAGAGCTTGTGCTCTCGCGTGCACGCAGGGCACTTGAGATTGGTTGCGATGGTGTGATTTCTTCTGGATTGGAAGCTCGCCGTTTGCGGGATCATCTCGATGATAAATTTTTGATCATCACTCCGGGTATTCGACCTGTTTCCAATACAGAAGATGATCAAAAACGTACGGTGGGCGTTGAAGAGGCTTTTAGCAACGGTGCCGACTATATTGTCGTGGGGCGACCGATTCGCAATGCGGAGGACCCGCGTGCAAAAGCTCAGGAAATTCAGGCGCAGATCTTACGATTTTTTTCTTCACAGGCTTGAATCATTCTGAACCACCTTCCTTTCCGGGCTAAGAGTCCGATGACAGGTTCACGTTGAATAAGATACTCATCACAGGGGGATTGGGCTACGTGGGCGGGCGAATTGCGGATGATCTGATGCGCACTCGTCCCGATCTTCGCGTTGTCCTGGGTGCGCATAGCAAGCGACCCTTGTCGCCAGAATGGGCGCGCAATGCCGAGATCGTTCCTTTTTCTATGGAAGCTCCAGAGACGATGATGCAGGCTCTGGCAGGGGTAACGGATGTCATTCATCTGGCGACTCTGGATGAGTCTGCGATGCTGGCGGACCCGGAATGGGCCTGGCGTGTCAAAGCGATGGGCTCCTTTGAATTGTTGAAAGCCTGCCGCGCGCAAGGCGTGAAACGCCTGATTTATTTTTCAACCTACCATGTCTATGGCTCTGGAGCGAAAAGCCCGATTTCTGAGATCAGCCCGACAAGAGCTTCACACCCATATTCCGCGACGCATCGAGCGACGGAGGATATGATTCAGTTTTTTGCCGACCATCATGGTTTGCAAACGGCCGTATTTCGTTTGTCCAACGGTTACGGTTACGCGATGGACTCAGACATCAAACGCTGGAATCTGGTCTTCAATGACTTGTGTCGACAGGCAGTGTTGACGGGGAAAATCGTTCTGAAATCGAACGGAGAGCAGAGTCGGGATTTTATTTCATTAGGAGATGTCGCGCGCGCGGTCCAGCATTTTTTATTTAATATTCCTGACAATTGGGGGGACGGGTTGTATAATCTGGGAGGTGAGTGTTCCCTCACGATACTGGCGGCGGCGCACAGGGTTGCCGAGGTCTACAAAAAAATATACCATACGCCGCTCCATTCAATTGTTGTCAACGAAGCGGATAAAACGCCGAATAGAGGTTCTGTGATTTATGACATTAGCAAACTCAAGGCGACAGGGTTCAGGCTTGCGGGTAATATGGATGAAGAGATCGAAAAAACGTTGAATTTATGCGAATCATTGAAACAATAAATTGTCCGGTCGTTGACGAGGATGGCTCATGAAGGTCGTTATTTTGTGCGGTGGCATGGGGGCTCGTTTGCGCGAAGAAACGGAGTTTCGCCCCAAGCCGATGGTGGAGATAGGCGGCAAGCCGATTCTTTGGCATATCATGAAACATTACGCCCATTACGGGTTCACAGATTTTGTTCTGTGTCTTGGTTATAAAGGGGCGGTGATTAAGGAATATTTTTATCATTATATCCTCCATACCAGTGATGTGACTCTCAAGTTGGGTGGGCCAAACCGGGAAATGGTTTTTCATGAAAATAAGGATGCGGAAAACTGGACGGTAACGCTGGCAGATACGGGTGAACATACCCTGAAAGGTGCGCGGATCAAAAAGATCGAGCGTTATATTGATACCGACTCGTTCATGCTCACTTATGGTGACGGGATTTCCGATGTCGATTTGAAAAAGCTGGCGGATTTTCATCATTCACACGGCAAAATCGGGACGGTGACAGGGGTGGAACCACGTTCTTCATTTGGTCAGATTGTGCAGGAGGGCGGTCAGGTTCTTGATTTCATCGAAAAGCCAAAGATCGAACGCAGTATGGTCAATGGCGGATTTTTTGTTTTCAATCGCAAGTTGTTTGATTATTTGAGTGACAGGGAAGATTGCGATTTTGAGATCGGTCCGCTTGAAACTTTGACAAAAGAGGGTCAATTGATGGTGCACAATCATACGGGCGACTGGGCTTGCATGGATACTTATCGCGATGTCACGCACTTGAATAAAGTATGGGACTCTGGCAAGGCGTTCTGGAAAGTATGGCCCTGAGTAACGCAACAGAGACAACCGGCCGGAATATTTCAAGGATTTTTTGAAATTCACGCGCAAACGTAAACCGTTTTTTTAATATTGGACGAATCATGTTTTCAGAGACGTATAAGGGTAGAAGGGTATTGGTCACAGGGCATACGGGATTCAAAGGCTCCTGGTTGTGTTCCTGGCTTTTGGAGTTGGGAGCAGAGGTGGCGGGGTATTCGCTTTATTTACCGAGCGATCCTTGTCATTTTTCAACGATAAAACTGGGCGAAAAGATATATCACATCGAAGACGATGTTCGTAATAAAGAGGCGTTGAAGGAAGCCTTTGATATTTTCAAGCCTGAAATTGTTTTTCATCTGGCGGCTCAGCCCTTGGTCCGAAAATCTTACAAGGCCCCTGCTGAAACTTTTGAGACCAACGTGATGGGGACTCTCAACGTTTTGGAATGCGTGCGAGAATGCCCGTCGATGAAAGCGGCTGTTTTCATCACCAGTGATAAATGTTACGAGAATGTAGAATGGTTGTGGGGTTATCGCGAAAATGACCGTTTGGGAGGTGCCGACCCATACAGTGCGTCGAAGGCTTGCGCGGAATTGATTCTTTCCTCTTATATGCGATCCTTTTTTCAGGAAGACGGAGCCTTCATTGCTACAGCAAGGGCGGGCAATGTGATCGGCGGTGGAGACTGGGCACCGGATCGAATCATCCCGGATTGTGTTCGCGCCTGGTCGCATGGCAATGAGGCATCCATTCGTCATCCCGATGCGACACGGCCCTGGCAACATGTTCTGGAACCCATTGATGGTTATCTGCGCCTGGCTCAGCGTTTGTTTCAGGAAGACGATGCGGTACGCAATCAATCGTTCAATTTTGGTCCCGGTGCCAGTACCAACCAGACGGTGGGCGAATTGATCGAAGAGCTGGCGGGATTTTGGGATAATGCGACCTGGTCCACGGTGGTTTCGGAGCACGGTAAAAAGGAAGCAGGGCTTCTGAAATTGAATTGCGATAAAGCCTTGTCCTTACTGGATTGGTCGGCGACCTTGAATTTTAAGGAAACCATGAGTTTCACTGGCGAATGGTATCAAGCGTACTATTCTAAAGGAGCGGAAGCGGCATCGGCATTGACGGTAAAGCAAATCAAAGAATTCTCCGCTCGCGCCAAACGTGACGGATCGCCATGGACCCAATGAAAGACCCGCATCCTTTGGACGGCGTTGTTTTGCATGAATTGAAGCAATTGACCGACCCGCGTGGTGCGGTTCTGCATATGTTGAGGTGTGACTCCGAATTGTTTTCCAAATTCGGCGAGGTTTACTTTTCAGAAGTCAATCCCGGGGCGATCAAGGCCTGGAAGCGGCACAAGAAGATGACTCAGCATATTACAGTGCCGGTTGGGAAGATTCAGTTGGTTCTCTACGATGATCGCGAAGGTTCACCGACCCGCAAGGAGATGCGTGAATATGAGATCGGTCGTCCTACGGCTTATGTTCTGATTCGTATTCCCCCAGGAATATGGTACGGATTTGCAAACCCCGGTCCGGGCATGGCCCTGCTTGCCAATTGCGCCGACCTCCCGCACGACCCTGCCGAGTCCGAATCTTCCGCTATCACTGAAGGTCCCATTGAGTTTCACTGGTTGAATAAAGGTTGATCCCACCTGTTATGTCAAAAGCTCCCAAGGTATCCGTTGTCACGTCGGTTTATAATGGCGAGAAATACATTGAAGAATGTGTGCAAAGTATTCTCAATCAGAGTTTTGAAGATTTTGAATTCATCCTTCTTGACAATGGATCGACGGATGGCACCGCTGAGTTGTTGGATAGAATCAAAGATTCCCGTGTTCGAGTCATTCATCAGGAAAATCTGGGAATCCCGCAATCTCTCAACAAAGGCATTCATCTGGCCCGTGGTGAGTTGATTGCGCGTTTGGATGCCGACGACGTTTCCTATCCCCATCGACTGGAACATCAAATCAAATTTATGGATGCAAACAAGGACTATGTTTTATGCGGTGGAGGTTACAAACGATTGATCAATGGAAGCCTGTCACCGCAAACCGTTCCGCTTCCTTTTACGGATCATGACATTCGTAGGAGTTTGAGTCGGTTCAATCCGATCGCCCACAGTGCTGTGATTTTTCGAAAGGAAGCTTTTTTGCAAGTGGGTGGTTACGATCAACACCTTTTATTCACGCAGGATTACGATTTGTGGATTCGGCTCATGAAAATTGGCAAGGCCTGTAATCTGGAAAAAAATCTGGGCTTTGTCCGGTTTTATGATGCCTCGACCTGGTCTCGAAATAAACGCATTACTTTTTTTGAAACCTTGAAAGTCAAATGGAAAGCCTACTCATTGTATGGCGGGTCTTTACTTTACCTGATCTATTTTTTCTTGCGAGGTCTGCTGGTGCTTACGGTTCGAAATTATTTTGAACCCAAAAAGAATCCTGATTGAAACGTTGAAAATGTATGCCTCATCAATTGAACATTGTTTTAGTAGAACCTGAAATCCCCAATAATACCGGCTCAATCGGTCGCCTTTGTCTGGCGACGGGGAGTGTTTTGCATCTTGTCGAACCGTTGGGATTTGAGATCAACGACACGCAATTGAAACGGGCGGGCTTGGATTATTGGAAGCATGTGCAAGTGCGAAGGTATGAAAACTTGCAGGCACTTTTAGACATTATTCCCGCACAGGCGCAGAAGGTTTTCTTTTCTACCAAGGCGCAGAAAATTCACTTCGAATGTTCGTTTCAGCAGGGGGCCTATCTGTTTTTTGGGAAAGAAACTAAAGGCTTGTCAGAGGAACTGCGCGCAGAGAATTCGGAGAACGTTTATCGAATCCCGCAATACGACGATCGAGTGAGATCTATCAATTTGGCGACCTCTGTAGGCATCGCAGTGTTTGAAGCCATTCGGCAATTGGGTCCCTGATTTTTCCTGAGATCAAGAAACGAATCTATTTCCGGTATTCGATGTGCAGTCGATAGATGAGACCTGCCGTATTGTCTTCCGGTGATTTTGCGTCGGGCTTGGCAAAATTTACGAGTTCGAACAGAATTTCATTTGCTCCGCATTTGATGTGTTTGCGAACATCAATATAAAAAGGCTCTGCGTAATCGGCACCGCTGAAATGATTGGTCAGGCTGAAATCATTGACGGTGATTCTGCATTCGTTATCGGCGCGCACCAGTAGCTCTGCCCGGGTCAACCCGTCCGAGCGTTCACAGGGGTAGTCGAACTTTATACGAAATTTTTGTCTCCCGCCGGTTTGAGTTTCTTGCAGGTTCAACGATTCGCGTGCCCAAACCCACTGGCTTCCTTTGACTGATCGCCAATGTGGACCCATTTTGCAAATGGCCGCAGCTTTCCAGGAATCACTTTCAGCGTGATAACATTCCGTCTCGCGACCGCTGGCAAAGACGAGGGCGCGGGTTCCCGTTTCGAGTAGATTTGGGTTTTCCAGATTGATGGGTGAGCTGTCGTCCCACATCAATTGGTTCATCTCACTCCAATAATCGTACATTCCATTTTTCTTCTTGGCCACGATCATGCTGGGTCGAGGCAAGCTTCGGCCTAGGTAGGGACCAATGTCGGCGATGATCAAGCCATCGGGTTCGTCATTGTCAACAGAAATGAATGAATGGGACGGAATGACGCTGTAGGTGTTTACTTCGAGCAAACCTTTTTTTGGGCGACCCTCTAAATCGTTCAGCTCCACTTGCAGTTTTTGCAGTAACAAAAGAGAAGTTTTGATTTCATTGATGAAGGTGGCTCTGCCGCCACCTTGTTTGACGATCAAATCGACGACGGGGGAATCCGGGTCCATCAACAACAGGCGAACGTTGACACCTTCCAGAATTTTTGCTTTCAATAATTCCCGGCTGGCCGTGGAGATAGATAGCAGAGAACTGCCGCCGATGAATATTTCGTGTTTGACATGCTGAAACAACTCATCAAAAGAAGTGCTTTGTCCCAATTCAGAACGGTTTTTGTATATTCCTTTGATGCCAAGGCGCACGGCGTCGGGATTCATCAATTCTTGCAGGGCTTCCTTATACTCATTGAAAGTCAATTCACGCAAAAACAATTCGTATCCCAGCGATACAACGCCGATGAGCGACAATAAAAGCGCAAATTCTTTAAGGGGGTGAAGCCAAATGCTATCGTGTGACAGAACTTGTCCAGAAGTGATGTAGGCAAAGGCACCAATCACAAATATTGCGGCGGCCAAAAATACGATGCGATCACGCACCCATTCGCGAATATTAGGTTTGTTGCCCATCTTTCGGGTCATAGCTTTCCTTATAATAAGGGATTAACGGAGGGGAGTTGCTCTGGATTGTCAAGCTTTCGAGCGTATTCTACCGGAAATTATTTGGCGTTACAAATAGCAATTTCAATATTTTGGTTAGAATTTGGTTAGCTCAATCCCGATTTTCTTCGCACGATCCAGTCCAGCAGGAGAAGACCTGTCAGCAGACCGTATAACCACCAGTTGTTCCATAAAGAAATGGTTTTATTGTTCAGATGTGCGAATTTTTTAGGATCGGGGAAATGCAACGACATTGCAGAATCATCGTTTGAACCTATGTGGATGAATTGACCGCTGGTGGTCTGGGCGATTTTTTTCATCAGTTCAGGATTGGCCTGTGCCTGGGAAAATTCTGAATTGTCCGCAGAAACGGAGAATCCGGTTTCTATGAACTGCGCTTCCTCTTGGGTATCCCGTTTGATTTGAACCGAATGATATCCGGTTTCTTTGGGCTGGTAATGCAAGTTCAGTTCACCATTTTCTCCCGAGCTCTGGTCGATTTCAACTTTTTTGCCGTTGGGAGGAGTGATTGTAAAATGTATCTTCTCGTTGGGGGAAGGGTTGTAATCCTCTTTCAGGACTTGAAGTTTGATCAGAACTTCTTCATCTTCCCGGTATTCTTCCTTGTCCATCGCGACTCTGAGGGTTTGCGTTTCCGGCTCGCCAATGGCCCAGGAGATGAGCTGGTTCCAAAATTTATAATACTGTCTGCCGCTTCCACCTTCTCCCACCTTGATAAAATTCCAGTTCCATGAAGAATCCGTTGCGAAGGCGATGGAGCGACCTTTGCCCTTGTTCCAGACGGTCAATAGGGGCAGAGTTTTTTCCTGACCCGGTATTTGATACTCGGCCAGAACCTGAGCGTTGGGTTTTGCCGTCAATCCCGCATTGATCCCGTTCAGAGCGGCCATGTCCTCCCATATTTTTTTGTTCTTTTCCAAATGGTTGTCGAGAGCAAGCACCGGGTGCGATTTGTAGTTTTCCACGGGATTGATTTTGTATTCGTTGCTCAAATAACCATTGGGGACCGTTGTCATTTTTACAGGAAGGATTTCTTCAATGGGACTTCTGTCGTAATTCCCCATTTGAAAAGATAATTCCCCGCCGATCATTAGAAAGGCCCCTCCGTTTTCAACATATTTGCTGATATTGCTCAGGTAACGCTTCTCTATAAAGGGTTCGTATTGGAAATTTTGAAAGATCACCAGATCGAAAGAATCCAGATAATCCGTGAACAACAGGTTCGAAGGAAAGGGAATGAGACTCAATTCGGCAGTGGAAGCCGAAACGTCATCGTCCAAAGTTCTAAGGATAAAAAACGATAGCAGATCGGTTTTCGGGTTGCTGGCCAGTGCCTCGCGCAGGAAACGGGAATCCCATGAGGGGCGACCGTTGAGATGCAGGATGCGGATGCGGTCGCGAACGGATTTCACCTGGAAATTCTTTTGATTGTTTTCAGAAATAGCCTCCCCGGAAAACACGGGGAGTGAGAGCAGGTAATTTTTTTTGCCCAGTGTTGCGGGAATGAATTCCAGTTCAACGAGGTATTCGGTTTGTTCTTCTTTCAATGGAATCAGTTTGCTGGTGAGGATTTTTCCGTCTTGCTTCAAAGTCAGAGAAACATTCTTGTTGCCCATGTTGGTCGCGTTCAGGGTGGCGACAACGCGGGAAGGCTGGTTGAGAAAGCCAAAACGAGCCACTGCAATATGCTGGATGGATAAATCCTTGTAGCCATCCCGAGTCCCCGCCAGAACGGTGTGAACCGGACCCTCCATTTGCGCAAGGATTTCCAGAAAACCGGGGCTCAACTCGCCATTACCCTGCGACGGGTCTACCCCGTCGGAAACCAGCACCGTCCCCTGCAATGATTTTCCCTCATAGCGTTTTTTTAACTTTGCAAAACTTTGTTCAAAGTCCGTGCGTGGTTTTCGCGCCTGCAATTGATCGGGAAGTTGTTTGGAGGTGGTCGGACTCAATGTGTCGGATGCGAAAAAATACTCGACCTTGTAATCACGGTTCCAGGATTCAAGAGTTTTGGCATTGCGTTCGAGCCATTTCTTGACCAGATCCGTACGGGGAATTTCCTCGGGAAAAGATTTCACCGACATGCTTTTGCTGTCATCCAGCAAAACGGCGATGTGGTTTTTCAGGGTTTGATTGTTTCTGAACTCCAATTGAGGCTGGAACATGATGAGGCCCAGCAAGGCAAATGCGATCAGGCGTAGAAAGATGAGGAATACCTTACGCGGACGCGAAGAGATGCGTCGCAAGCTGGTCCAGAAAAATCGCAGGGACAAGGGAATCGTCAGAGCCAGAAACAGCCACAGGAAAGGAGAATCGATTCCAGACCAAAGGATATCGATTTGATTGAATTCTTCAGGGTCGAGGTCAAACAGCTCAGCGATCATAACGTTATTGCAGGCGGTATCGACGCAAGCGTTCGAGGATGATGGGCAGATGCACCATGTCTTTTTTATAGTCCAGTGTCAAAGCATACATGGCAATGTTGATGCCGAGGCGGATGCTTTCCTGCCGCTCCATTTCACCCCCTGCGAGCATATCGTAATTCCAGCCGCCTAATTTGTTGCGTGCCCAGGCACCGCCCAAATCGTTGGAAGAGTAAACCAGCACGGTTCGGCCCTTGACCGAGATTTCTTCGAGAAAAGGTTTGTGTGCGGTGCGTCCGGTGACGTGATTGATGAGATAAAACGAACGATAAATCGAATGGTCACGTGAAAGTTGTTTGAGCGGCGTCTGCGGGAACAGGCGATCGACCAGACGACGGACGGAAACATCGAAGTCTGATTTTTCCTCCTGAGAGTTGTCGTCAATGAGTAAAAATCCTCCGTAGTTCAAAAAATTCCTGAGAGTTTTGATTTCGGTATCGGGTAAAGGTTCGAATCCGGAGTTGCCCGACATATACAAAAAAGGATAGCGGTGCAATGCAGGGCTGGTCAATTCCAGCTCAATGGGTTCTCTCAGAATTTCAATCGACGTGCGTCGAGCGATCTGCATGAGCAGGCCTTCCAAAGCCCCATTGAGAGGTTTGAAATTGCCGCCTTTGTATTTGAGCTGTGGCAGGACAAAACGAGACGCTAACGGATCGGCCCAGACGCTGGAATTTCCGAGGTGCAACGAGACGAAAAATGTAAGAATATATAAATAATGACGCATATCCGACAAGTTTAAGAGAATCTCCTGTAATTTGATATTTTTTTTTCAGGTTGATGAGAGATTTGTTTTCCTTTTCGTCATGGCTTCCCTTACTTTAGGGAACTGAAATTTATTTAATTTAAGGATCCCGGTTTATGAATCTCTACGAATTGATGGAGCAATACGCGATAGAAAACAAACTGGCTCCCGATGAAGAGTCGGTGACACCCATTTTAGGAACCAGCCTGTCATTATTCCATGAAAGTCTGTTGGCTATGGGCCTTCCTCGTGATGAACAGTTTGGCGCACCGCATTTGAGTGCAGAGGCCGGAGCACTGAACGTTCTGCATATAAGTTACTTTGCGGTTTCATTTCTTCCATTCAACTCAGTGTATGAGCAAAAAGAGACCAACCAGATTTTGTTTGATCTGTACTCATTTTTTCGGTGGATGGATAAGCTCAAGGTGACCCATGGTCTGGAAGGTATTGATTTTGGGCAATTGATGCGCGACCTTTCGGCAATGCAGGCGCGATGCATGAAGTTGAGCCACCTCCTGGATGAAGAGACAGAGTTTGCTATGAAATCGCCACCTCCTATATGTAGAACCTGGAGTGATATCTTTGAAGTTGCAAGAATTGAGGGGGATTTTCTGGTGCTCACAGGTGCCGATGGCGGCGGGACCGTTCGTTTGAAACTTTCTCCCCAAACCCTGTCTGAAGCGAGGCCTTTCGATCAGCTCGATCTGGTTTTGGGAGACACCTCGGAAAAATGGATTTTGCTCGAAGCCGGGTCGGCTTATCCCAATCCGCAGGGTGAAGGAAAATAAACTTTTCTGTACAAATATTTGAAGAGAAACCATTGCGGGAGAAATCCTTTCCCGCCTATAGAAAATCTTTCGTTGACAGGGATAAGTGTGCTGATATAATCGCCCCTTCAATTACTTTCTGCCTCCAGAGGTGCATTTGTGCCAGAATTGGAGAAGGCAGATGTCAGGAGGATTGACGTTCAATGACTGAGTATATATTTATAGCTGTAGTGGCGGTTGTCGCCGCTGTTGTCATTGTTGGCCTGTTGGTTTTGTCTACGGTTCTGGGGCCTCGAAACCCAAGCAAAGACAAGATGATGCCTTATGAATGCGGTATCATTCCTCAGGAAGAGGCTAAAGGACGGTATCCCGTTCGTTTTGCTACATTGGCGATGTTGTTCATCATTTTTGATGTCGAAGTCATATTCATGTATCCATGGGCGGTGGCTCTGGATGAACTTAAATTGTTCGGATTGTTCGAGATGGCGGTGTTCATGGCCATCCTCGGCATTGCGTATGTATACATTTGGGGACGTGGAGGTCTGGAATGGGACTGATAGATTCAGCCGTTGACGCGTTAGAAACTGAAGTCAATAATCTCAAACTCAACGCGCAGGAAGCAATGGATGCGTTTGAGTATGACAGTGCGGGAGCTATCTACGATAGTATCTTGACCACTCAATTGGGTAAAGTGGTAGGCTGGGCGCAGAAAAATGCCCTTTGGCCTGCAACTTTTGGTCTGGCCTGCTGTGCCATAGAGATGATGGCGATGGCCAATTCGCGCTGGGATTCGGCCCGCTTTGGTGCCGAGGTATTTCGTGCCTCTCCCCGGCAGGCGGATTTGATGATCGTTTCGGGACGTGTGTCGCAGAAGATGGCCCCTGTGTTGAAACTGATTTACGATCAAATGCCTGAGCCCAAATGGGTGATTTCGATGGGAGCCTGTGCCTCTTGCGGTGGGATTTTTAATAATTACGCCATCGTACAGGGTGTTGATCGCGTGGTGCCTGTAGACGTGTATGTTCCGGGATGTCCTCCGGGGCCAGAAGCCCTGTTGTATGGTGTCATAAAACTTCAGGAAAAGATTCTGAACGAGGCGGGTACAAACTCTGCGAAAAAGAGGGTGGCGTGACCAGCGAGGAAATAGTTGAAAAGATAAAAAGCTCACTTGGTGACGATATTTTGTCCGTTGAAACTCCGCTCGGCGATGCGGTTGTTCATCTTGCGCCTGCGGTTCTGCCCAAGGTTTGCGAGTTTATTAAGAACGATCCCGATCTGGATTTTGATTATCTTTCAAATATAAGCGGTGTGGATTACCTCGATCAGGATCGCGAGCCCCGTTTTGAAGCGGTTTACGAATTTCATTCCTTAGATAAAAACCACAGTGTTCGTTTGCGTGTGGGCATGGAGGAGGAGAATCCTTCCGTCCCTACCATTTCGCATCTGTGGAAGAGTGCTGATTTCCCCGAACGCGAACTTTTCGATATGTTCGGGATGAATGTGGAAGGCCACCCCGATTTGCGCCGTTTGATCATGCCGGAGAATTGGGAAGGCCACCCTCTGCGACGTGACTATCCTTTGACGATAGAGGATGTGGCGTTTTCATTCAATCGAGATTACAAGAGCGAGCTTGTGAAAAACAAGCCGCAGACGAGATAGTTTATGAGCGTAACCGAAAACGGACTTCTGGAACGCGATAAAGACACCATGACTCTGAACATGGGTCCCAGTCATCCCAGCACGCACGGAGTTTTCCGGGCCATATTGGAGATGGATGGAGAAGTGGTGGGGTCTGCCAAGCCGGACATTGGTTATCTGCATACAGGCATCGAGAAAACTTCCGAAGCCAAACGCTATTCACATGTCATTCCGATGACAGATCGTCTGGATTATTTGAATCCTCCGGGCAACAATTTGGCTTTTTGTCTGAGTACGGAAAAATTGCTGGGCATCAAAATTCCGCTTCGTTCGCAGTATCTGCGTGTGATCCACTGTGAATTAGCGCGCATTGCCAGTCATTTGGTATGGCTTGCTACTCATGCGCTCGATATTGGAGCGATGACCGTTTTTCTCTATTGTTGGCGCGAGCGCGAAGAGATCCTTGATCTCAATGAAGAGATATCCGGTGTGCGTATGATGACCAGTTACATCCGTGTCGGCGGGGTTGCCAAGGACGCAACGGAGGACTGGTTGCGAGGTGTGCGCAAGTTTGTCGATCATTTTGCATCCAAAGTGGATGAGTATGAACAGTTGTTGACACGCAATCCGATCTGGCTCGACCGAACCGAAGGGGTTGGCGTGATGGATCGAGCCTCTGCCATCAATTATGGCATGAGTGGGCCTGCCTTGCGTGCCAGCGGTGTGGATTTTGATTTCCGCAAAAAACGACCGTATTCCGGTTACGGGAATTTTGAGTTCAACGTACCCACTCGCACCGAGGGCGATGTTTACGCCCGTTATCTGGTGCGGGTTGAAGAGATGCGCGAGAGCCGGGAAATTCTGGTTCAGGCTTTGCGCGATCTGCCCACAGGTGAATACAAGAATCCGAACAGCAAAGTGTCTTTGCCTGACCGGGACAAATTGAAATCGAGCATGGAGGTGTTGATCCATCATTTCAAGCTTGCGTCAGAGGGGTTCACGGTTCCCAAAGGGGAAACCTATGTGCCCATTGAAGGCCCGCGCGGTGAGGTGGGATTCTATATCGTCAGCGACGGATCGAATATTCCCTATCGGGTGAAATTAAGAGCACCGTCGTTCATGGCGATTCCCGGTATGTGCAAGATGATGGAGGGGAGTTTCATCGCCGATGTTGTGGCGGTGATAGGTAGCATTGACATCGTTATGGGAGAAGTGGACCGCTAATGTTTGAATTTTCGCCAGCGAATCAAAAAAGAATCCCTGAGATTCTTGCCAAATATCCGGACACGCAATCAGCACTGTTGCCCTTGTTGACCATGGCCCAAAGGCAGGAAGGTTATGTTGCGCCGCAAGCCATGGTTGAGATCGGAAAAATATTGAAGTTGTCGCCGGGCTATGTGCAGTCGGTCGCATCGTTCTATACGATGTACCACATGCATCCGACCGGGAAGTATATCATTTTGTTCTGCATCAACATCAGTTGTCAGTTGAACGGAGCCGACGAATTACTGGCGTACACAGCAAGTAAGTTGAATATCAAGGTGGGAGAGACGACCGCAGATAAAAAGTTTACTTTGCATCGTGAAGAATGTCTTGCCGCCTGTTCCAATGCTCCCATGATGCGTATCAATGATACCTATCATGAAGATCTGTCAAAAGAAAAAATCGATAAAATTCTGGATTCACTAGACTGATACCGCCATGCCCGAACTGAAACTGCTCACCAAAGACATAGACAAAAAAGATCTGCACAAGCTCTCGGTGTATGAAGAGACCGGCGGTTACGGCTCCCTCAAAAAGCTCTTCAAGAAAAAGCCGGATGAGGTCATCGAGATGGTCAAGGCCTCGGGTTTGCGAGGCAGAGGGGGAGCGGGTTTCCCTGCCGGACTCAAGTGGAGTTTTCTGGCCAAAGACGTTTTTCCGCGCTATCTGTGTTGCAATGCCGACGAGAGTGAGCCGGGAACCTGTAAAGATCGTCTTCTGCTGGAAAAAACCCCGCATCTGCTGATCGAGGGAATGATTGCCTGTGCCTATGCCTGTAAGATTGAAACCGGTTATATTTATTTTCGTGGAGAATTTCAACACGCATCAGATTTGATGGATGAGGCTTTGAAAGAAGCACGAGCCAAGAATTATCTTGGTAAAAACATCATGGGAAGCGGATTCGATTTTGAAATCCACACTCATCTCGGTGCCGGAGCTTATATTTGCGGTGAAGAATCGGCGTTGCTCAACTCGCTCGAAGGGCGACGTGGTGAACCGCGACTCAAGCCACCGTTTCCTGCTGTGGAAGGTCTGTATTCCAAGCCGACGGTCATCAACAACGTCGAAACCTTGTGTGTCGTGCCCTATATCATCAACGAAGGTCCTGAAAAATACGCTTCCTATGGAACTGAAAAGAGCAAGGGTTCCAAGTTGGTCAGCGTATCCGGGCATGTCAAAAAGCCGGGGAATTATGAAATTGAAATGGGAACGACTGTGCGCGAACTCATTTACGAACTCGCGGGCGGCATTCGCAATGATAATAAATTGAAAGCTTATATCCCCGGCGGTTCTTCGACGCCCATGTTGCCAGCGGATTTGGTTGACACGCCTTATGATTATGAATCTCTGGCGGCGGCAGGTTCCATGCTGGGATCGGGTGCGCTGATTGTCATTGACGATCAAGTCAACATTGTTGAATCCACTTTGAGACTGGCAAGTTTTTACAAGCACGAATCTTGTGGTAAATGCACCCCTTGTCGAGAAGGCACACGCTGGATGTGGCAGTTGCTGGATGGTATTCATAACGGCGAGGGAACCAATCAGCAGGTGGATAAGCTGGTTGATATTTGCGACAACATTTCTTTCAAAAGTTTTTGTCCGCTAGGTGATGCGGCGGTGGGCCCGGTAGCGAGCAGTATCAAATATTTCCGGGAAGATTACGAAGCTTTGCTTAAAAGAAACGCTGAAGGTACGGCGTAACCATACAGGACGTATTCATGGCGAATGATGAAGTCACTCTGACAATAGACGGAAAGACGGTTACGGCCCCCAAGGGGACCATGGTGGTTGATGCCGCAAAGCGGGTGGGCATCGAAATACCGGTCTTTTGTTATCACGAAAAGCTGGGACCTTTCGGCTGTTGCCGGATGTGTCTGGTAGAAGTTGAGAAGATGCCGAAGATGGCCACCGCCTGCACCTTGGCGGTTGCTCCTGATATGGTGGTCAAGACAAATACCGAGAAAGTTGAAAAAGCGCAAAAGGGTGTCCTGGAATTCACTCTGCTCAATCATCCGCTGGATTGTCCAGTGTGTGACAAGGGCGGCGAATGTCCATTGCAAGAGAATACCTTTAAATTTGGCTCCGACGATACGCGGATGGAGTTCAACCGCGCACATCAGGACAAAGCGACACCGCTCAGCCCGGTCATCACCATTGACCGCGAACGTTGTATTGCCTGTCAGCGTTGCACGCGTTACAGCGATATCATCGAACAAGAGCAGGCATTGGTGATGTTGAACCGTGGGTTCAATAATGAAGTGGGGACTTTCGATAATCAGGATTACGATACCAAATTTTCCGGCAACGTGATTGATATCTGTCCCGTTGGCGCATTGACCAATACCGATTTCCGTTTCAAAGCTCGCAATTGGGAGTTGAAAACGGCAGACACACTTTGTGCGCATTGCGCCTGCAATTGCAACATGACTTTCAGTTCGCGCTTGAACAAATTCATGCGGATTCAGACGCGAACCAATGATCATGTCGATGACGGCTGGATTTGTGACAAGGCACGGTTTGGGTACAGTTTTGTGGAGAGTAAGAACCGGATTCTGGAGGCGCGCAGTCGCTTCAACGACGAAGAAAGAGTTCTGGAGACGAAGGATGCAATCGCATTGACGGCGCAGACTTTGAAGAAAATCGCTGACGAGCACGGCCCCGAGAGCATCGGTTTGATTGGCTCACCCTACGCAACCAACGAAGAAGCCTATTTGTATCAATTGATGTTTCGGCAGGGATTGAAGACCAACAACATCGACCACAAGGCTTACGAAGATTTGCCCGGACTGCCCATCAATCATTACGATTTCGAGCAGGTCGAAAGCTCAAATCTGGTGTTGCTCATAGGTTCCGATCCGAGCGAAGAATTGCCCATACTGGATTTGCGAATTCGGAAAGCAGTCACCCGAAAAGGCGTCAAACTGGCATTTTTGAACGATCAGGTGACGGCTTTGGATCGCTTCGCAGAAACCGCTTTGCGCTACGATGTGGGCTCAGACGGAGATGCCATAGTCGCGCTTGCCGGTGGATTGGCCGAAGAGCTGGGCATCGAAAAGGGCAAAGGTAAGGGTAAAGGCAAAGAAAAAGAAAAGTCGAAGAACTCATGTGGCATTGCAGATAAGGATATGAAAGCTCTTGTCGAATTGGTGCGAACCAGCATGAAAATTTGTGTGATCTACAATCCGGCGGCTTTGAGCGCAGGGTCGATGGTCAAACTGCGACAGCTTTTACAAACCATCGGGAAGATCCCGACGGTGGAATGTGGCGCGATTCCGGCTGCTCCCGCGACCAACGCTTTGGGTGCGGTGGACATGGGGTTGTTGCCCAGTTATTATCCCGGCGGATTGGCTTTGACAGATGCGGATGAGATCAAAAAACGATTTGGTGAAGATTCACCTTTGCAGGCAGGACTCAGCGCGATGGATATGATTGCGAAAGCCGAGAGTGGTGAGTTGAAGGCTTTGCTTGTGCATCGATCGAATCCCGTTGCAGATTTCCCCGGCGGAGAGCGCGTCGCATCGGCATTGAAAAAATTGGAATTTCTCGCGGTCCACGACATGCTGGAGACAGAAACGACTCGTTTGGCAAGTGTTGTTCTGCCTTCCATAGGGCCGGGTTACGATGAGGGCACAACGACAAACATTGGAGCCCGAGTGCAGTATAGAAAACGTGGACTCGTTTCTGAAAGCCTTGCCGATTGGCAGATCATCTCGAAAATGGCAGGCGAACTTGGGATCGAGCGGAATTATCAAAGCTCCTTCAGTATAACGGCTGAAATTGCAGAAAAAGTTCGCGGCTACGAGGACATCAGCAAAAAGACGATCAAAAATGAAGGCCTCAGTCGCCAGGCGATTCCAGAAGTTTTGGGTGATCTGGATGGCAGTGTCTCCGACGAATCAAAATCGAAAAAAGGTGCCTTGCGTTTGCGGGTCGCGAGTTACCTGTTTGCGAATGACAAAATTTTGGATGCGAACACATCCTTGGCGCATCATTTCCGGTCATCGACCGTTCATTTGAACGACAAAGATGCCAAGAAGATGAAGCTGGAAGAGGGCGATGCGGTTACGGTGTCTTCAGCACATGGCAAGGTATCTGCAACCGTTGCGGTCGGCGATCGATGCAACTCCGGTTCGGTGGTGATTGAGAAAGTATCCGACGAGCAAGGGGTTTCTGCATTGCAAGAATCGGCAGGAATATCCTGGGTAGAAATCAGCAAGGAATAAGAAGCATCATTCAAAGGCGGGGATAGCGGAAGAGATAGAGTCGCCTGTCAGGATGAGTAGCAAGTCAGGGAAAATCACAGGATTTGGAATAGAGACACTCTAAAGTAAAAGAGGAAGCGTTTTGATTGACGGGATCTTTCAATTTATAGACGAAAACACCTACCTTCTGCTGGGAATCATCAAGGCAGTTGTGATTGCTTCTGCGCTTTTGGGCGTGGTACCGCTTCTGGTATGGCTGGAACGCCGACTCATGGGTCGGTTCCAGGTGCGTTTGGGGCCGAATCGAGTGGGGCCTTACGGATTGGGACAGCCCATTTCAGATTCCATCAAACTTCTGTTTAAAGAATCCATCATCCAGAATTCGGCTGACAAATTTTTGTTTCATCTGGCCCCTGTTGTTGTCGTTTTTACTGCCATTGTCAGCTTTGCCGTGATCCCCATGACAGGGCCTTTCGAATTGTTTGGCGAGAAAATGGGACTCTGGGCTTCGAACATCAACAGCGGCATTCTGTTTGTCTTCGCCATCTCCGGCATGGGTATTTACGGGATGGTGCTGGCGGGTCTTTCTTCCAACAATAAATATTCGCTGATGGGTGGCTTGCGGTCTTCCGCCCAGATGATCAGCTACGAGTTGACGCTGGGATTGGCGGCCCTTTGTGTGATCGTTCATACCGGTTCGTTAAACCTTGTTGATATGGTGGAGAGACAAAACTCCTGGCCCAACGCACTGAACCTTTTGAATCCCCCGCTGATGATCGCTTTCGTGCTGTTTTTCATCGCGGGCATTGCCGAAACCAATCGGGCACCTTTCGACTTGCCCGAAGCCGAACAGGAATTGGTTGCCGGGTTTCATACGGAATACACAGGAATGAAATTTGCCATGTTCTTCATGGGCGAATACATCAACATGGTAACGATGAGCGCACTCATCACCCTGATGTTTTTGGGGGGCTGGAACACCTACATTCTTCCAGACTGGGCGATCATCGGTTTTGTAGCGTTTGCGTTTAAAGTTTCTTTTTTGCTTTGTGTTTTTATATGGTTGAGGTCTACCTTCCCCCGCATCCGCTATGACAGGCTGATGACATTCGGATGGAAGTTTCTATTGCCCATTGCCATAGTCAACCTGTTTCTGGAGGCCGCTATCCGGGTTATTTAGCGTCCGTGTGATCGATATGTTGCAACGAATTGTAGAAGGCACAAAAAATTTATTGATCGGGATGGGAGTCACTTTTCGGAACATGCTTTCCGAGCCGGTGACCTTTCAATATCCCGATGTGAAACGAGACATGCCGGTACGGTATCGCGGTCGTCATTTTCTGAACCGTGATGAGGAAGGGCTGGAGAAATGTGTGGGTTGTAGTTTGTGTTCCGCCAATTGTCCTGTTGGTTGCATTCACGTTGTTGCCGCAGAGAACGATCCGGCAAACCCGGTTTCTGCGGGCGAACGCTACGCAGAAGTGTATGAAATCAATCTTTTGCGATGTATCTACTGTGGCTATTGCGAAGAAGCCTGTCCGGTGGATGCCGTTGTTCTGCGCGAACATTACGAACTCGCTGACTACGATCGCGATTGTTATATTGCAGAGAAAAGTGACCTTTTAGTGTATCCCGAACCCAACCGGTTCCGACACGATATATTGGGAAACACGATTCGAGAGAAATAAAAGCGGGATAATTTTTTTTTATAGGTTTTTTTAATGCTCATTGATCTTGGCTGGTTCAGTTTTGACCTGTTTAAAGTAACGTACGATGGGGTCGTTTTAGCCATTGGGGGCACCGCTGTTTTGGCGGCTCTGGGCGTCGTTCTATGCTCGTCTCCGATCTACAGTGCCCTGTATCTGATCGGTCATATGATTTGTCTGGCCCTGTTGTTTCTAATGTATGGAGCAGAGTTCATCGCGGCGGTGCAATTGATCGTCTATGCCGGCGCGGTCATGATCCTGTTTTTATTCATCATTGCCCTGCTGGGTGGAAAAAAAGAGAGCCAGTCTTTTGATTTTCATAAGTTCATGGCATTCAGTTTTATAGGTACGGTGTTGGCGGAACTGGCACTTTCCACACGTGTGGGCCCGACTCAACCCATCACCGGTATTTTCGATGAAAAAATGATAGCCAATGTCGGAAGCGCGAAGGCCATCGGGCTGGAGTTGTTTTCCAAGCACCTCATCCCCTTTGAACTGGCATCCATCCTGTTGCTGGTCGCTGGAGTGGGCATCATTTGTCTGGCTAAATTTGCTTACAAACCGGTACGGAGACGATCGAACTAGATATGGGACAAGAATTCATATTACTGGTCAGCGCGACCATATTTTGTATTGGTGCGTTTGGATTTATGGTTCGCAAGAACCCACTCATCATGTTCATGTCCGTTGAGTTGATGCTCAATTCGGTGAACTTTTTGCTGATTGGGTACTCCCACATATTAAAATCACTGGATGGACAGGTCTTCGCTTTGATGATCATGGCCGTCGCGGCGGCAGAAGTGGTTGTGGGCCTGGCAATTATATTGACGATTTTTCGTACTCGGCACGATCTCAACGTCGATCATCTCGACAGTTTGAAAGGATAACGCATTGTTTGGATACGGCTGGCTGGTCCTGATTTCACCGCTACTGGGGTTTTTGAGCCTGAGTTGCTTTGGTAAACGCATTCCGCGATCGATTGCGGGTTACGTTGCTTGTGCGACGGTGGGATTGTCTTTTTTCATCTCCCTGATTCTTCTTGTTCACTTATCCGTACTGGAACCAGAAAATCGTGTCGGTGGTGTGCAGGCAATGTATACCTGGATCGATTCCGGGCAATTCCAGTTGGATTTCGCCATTCTCATTGATCCGCTATCTGTTTTCATGTTTCTGATTGTAACCGGAGTTGGATTTTTTATTCATGTCTATTCTCTCGGATACATGGAGCACGACCCCGAATTCAAACGGTTTTTTGCTTATCTGAATCTGTTTATTTTTTCCATGTGTGTGCTGGTATCCGCCGCCGATTTCTTTTTCCTGATCGTGGGTTGGGCATTGGTCGGTCTGGCTTCCTATCTATTGATTGGATTCTGGAGAGACAAACCCAGTGCTGTGCTTGCGGCGCGCAAAGCATTTGTGATGAACGTGATCGGTGACGTGGGAATGTTGATCGCGGCGTTCATGATACTGGAAACCTTTGGTTCCCTGAGTTATCAGAAGGTGTTTGAATCCGCACCGGGAATGTTCCTTGCCAACGATATCAATGTGATTTTGATCACTCTGTTTTTACTGGTCGGTGCTTTTGCAAAGTCCGCACAACTGCCATTGCACACCTGGTTGCCCGATGCAATGGAAGGTCCGACACCTGTCAGTGCGCTGATCCACGCCGCGACGATGGTAACGGCAGGCGTGTATCTCGTTGCGCGATGCCATACCTTGTTTGAACTGGCTCCTTTCACCATGTATGTGATCGCAACCGTGGGCATCATCACCGCGACCTTTGCGGGAACCATTGCCATGGTACAGACCGACATCAAGCGCGTGATTGCTTATTCGACCATGAGTCAACTCGGTTATATGTTTCTGGCCGTTGGGCTGGGCATGTTCAGTTTTGGTATGTTTCATTTGATGACACACGCATTCTTCAAAGCACTTCTCTTCCTGGGGGCGGGTAGCGTCATTCATTCGATGAACGATGAACAGGACATTCGTAAAATGGGCGGCCTGGCGAAGGCGATGCCGATCACCTACATTACTTTTTTAATCGGTTCTCTGGCACTTGCAGGATTCCCACTCACCAGCGGATTCTTCAGTAAAGAAGCGATCATCATGGCGTCTTATCACTCCGCCATGGGGAATATTGCCTTCTGGGCGTTGGCCATTTTCACAGCAGGTATGACGGCTTTTTACAGTTTCCGTTTGTTCTTCACTGTTTTTCAGGGCGATTCGAGAACACCCGATGCGCATCCACATGAATCTCCAATCACCATGACCGGGCCTTTGATGATTCTGGCATTTTTTGCCCTCACCGCAGGCGTTCTCGGCCATTGGGTAGATGGTTTTTTGAGTCCGGTATTTGGCGGGCACGCAGAGCATTACGAAGACGGATTTTTGGAAACCATCGCCGTATTGGTTGGTTTCGGCGGTATTTTAACGGCAGGGTTGTTATACATGGTGCCAAGCGACCGGGTTGCACAGCTCCGGGAAGTGCTGGCTCCGATTCACGATATTCTTTTCCACAAATATTATGTGGATGAAATATACGATTTTCTGATTGTGAAACCCGTCAAAGCCATCAGCGTTTTTCTGGAAGATATGGGCGAAAAAAAGGGCGTCGATTTTGCCGTAGACCAAGTGGGCGTGCAGGTTCGAGAGGTCAGCAAATACGTCAGTATCTGGCAGTCGGGAAGGATCCGCGATTATGCCCTCAACATGGTTGCCGGAATGGCTCTGGTTTTAATATTTGTTGCGTTCTTGTAAGGGATTCTAGGCTAAATAATGCTATTTTTTATTGTATTCATACCGCTTGTAGCATCTGCGGCCTTATGGGCCATGGACAAAGATTCGACAGGAAGCGTGCGCAATATCGCCTTGAGCGGTGCTAGCCTGTGTTTTCTGTTCTCTCTCTTCCTTCTGTTCGGTTTCGAGTCAGAGAACAATGGAATGCAGTTTGTGGCTGGAATCACCTGGGTTGAGTCGCTGAATATCCATTTGAAGTTTGGTGTCGATGGCATCAGCCTGTGGCTTGTCATCCTGACTTCATTTCTCGGAGTGATATCAGTGATCTACTCAGGCTACTCAAGCAATCAGATCAATGCAAAACAACGCGAATTTCTGGCATTGCTGTTGGCTCTGGAAGCTGGAATCCTGGGTGTATTTGTATCCCTCGATACCATTTCCTTCTATGTGTTCTGGGAATTGATGTTGCTTCCTTCGTACTTCATCATTGGTTTGTGGGGTGAAGGGGACCGCATTTTCGCGACGACAAAATTCGTTCTTTTCACTCTCGTTGGCAGTTTGTTGATGCTGGTGGCTATATTGGCTCTGTCACTGGAATACCATACTGTGACGCATGAGTGGAGCTTTGATATTGATACCCTGTCGCACATGCACTTGTCCGATGGGACTCAGCTTTGGATGTTCCTGTGTTTCTTTTTGGCTTTTGCCATCAAGGTTCCCATGTTTCCCCTGCACAGCTGGTTGCCACATGCATACAAGTCTTGCCCCATTGCCGCTTTGATCCTGATCACAGGGGCCATGTCCAAAGCAGGTACTTATGGAATGGTTCGATTTTGCGTTCCCCTGTTCCCATCAGCTATAGAAAGTCTGGGACTCATTATCGGAGTCTGTGCCGCAAGTGGGATGGTCTATGGGGCCTGGATCGCTGTGATGCAAAAAGATTTGAAGAGTCTGGTTGCCTATTCCAGTATCAGTCATCTGGGTTTCATTGTACTCGGCATTTTTTCCTATAACAGTCAGGGTGTTGAGGGAAGCGTTTTGCAAATGGTCAACCATGGCATCATTGCATCTGCTATGTTCATCATCGTTGGCATCATTGAAGAAAAAATGGGCACCCGGCAGTTGGACAAACTCAAAGGGATGGGAACACCCATGCCGGTTCTTTACGGCATGTTCATGCTGTTGGCACTCGCCGCACTGGGACTCCCCGGCCTCAATGGTTTTGTGGGTGAATTCCTCATACTGGCAGGCGTCTGGACCTCGGTCACGCTCAGTGCGATGGCGGCGATTTTTGTATTGATGGGTGGAGCGGCCATCGTTTTTGCTTCGATCTATATGCTCTATATGTTCCAAGGGGCCATGCAGGAGAAAAACGCAGATTTGCCCAAAGATCTGCAAGACATCAACTGCGCGCAATTTGCCGTCCTGCTTCCCGCGTGCATACTGGTTGTTTTCATCGGACTCTATCCCAAACCCTTCATTGACAGAATCGGACCCTCGGTAGACAACGCATTGCATGCGGTGAAAACCGTTAATGTGCATACAGGAGAAAGCACCAGCCATCATTAGTCGCTATCCCGGCGATTGTATGACTTCGGCCCTTTAAGAAAATGCGTTTCGGAAAAAATATCGTCGATGGTATTTTTTTGGAGCGTCCCAATCGTTACCTTGCCCGTATTTTGGTAGACGGACAGGAAACCCTCGCACATGTCCCCGACCCGGGAAGACTTCCGGGTTTGATGATCCCTCAGCGTAAAGTTCGACTGATTCACAACCCCGGTCCCAAGAGAAAAACCGACTACACACTCGCACTGGTGCGTCATGGCGATATCTGGGTCAGCGTCTACCCCGTTTTTGCAAACGCATTGATTGAAGATGCCTTGTTGAGAAGAAATCTGCCCGAGTTCGAAGGTTTTATAAAGATCAAGCGTGAAGTCAAAATGGGCGACAGTCGATTCGATTTCAGAATCGATTTTGCAAGCGGACCGCTTTATCTCGAAGTCAAATCGGTCAGCCATGTGGAAGAATGCGTGGGGAAATTTCCCGACGCACCCACCAAGAGGGGATCGAAGCATTTGCAAGAGCTGATTGCGCTGAAACAGAGTGGATTGCGCAGTGCGGTTATGTTCGTGTCACAAAGATCGGACACCGTTTCTGTGAGTTCCAACGATGACATCGACCCAGAGTTTGGTATTTTGTTGCGACAGGCAAGAGACGAAGGGGTCGAACTCTACGCCTACAATTGTAGCGTTACCCGCAATGAGATATCGTTGAACCACCGCTTGCCTGTAGTGCTAAAGAACGCATAACAAACAGGCAGGAACTCACTTTCAGGACAGACCGGGTAACAGTTCTTTCAATTCATCGGCGATGATTCCCACGGCCAGACTCCCTAACAGCAGTCCCATGATTTGTGTGACGAATTTAATGCCGGTCCTGCCCAATACCCCAACCAATTTGCGGGCGAATTTCAGTGAAAGCCAAATGACCCCTCCGACGAGGACAAACTCTGCGATAGATATCAGTTTGTTAGACCACAGGGAAATTTCACTGGATCGAATAATAACAAAACTGATTGCGGCCGGTCCGATGAACAGGGGGAAGGTGAGGGGCATCAAGGCGATGTCGTCTTTGGTCGAATGATCTCCCCAAAGTGAATTAGTGGCTTTAGTATCGGCGAGCATGGTAAAGGCAATGTAGATCAAAAAAACGCCTCCCACCAGTTTGAACGCGGGCATTTGAATGCCAAAAAAAAGGACGATGAATTTACCGAATAAAAAGGACAGGGTCAATAAAACCACCGAGGCGCAGGAAGTTTTAAATATGATAGCATCGTGTTCTTTTGACGTTTTATCAGCCGTCAGAGAAATGTAAAGCGGCAGGTTGCCAATGGGATCGATGACCGCTAGCAGGATCACAAAAGCCTTGGTCAACTCAGTGATTTCGGGCACGTATTACACCGTGATAGAGAATTTTTTCAATCGTGAGTCGTTTGGATACAGGACGGGCATCGCCTGTTGGAAATACAGTCCCATTCAAAATGGCTGTGCGCGAAAAATTAAAAGTTTGGATTCATCGCCCCAATTCAAATGATGTCTGAAAATAATCTTTAGATATTTTCGATTGCGCACAGACCTGCATTGAATTTTTTTAAACGCAATTCCGCCCAGGCTGACGGTCAGTCGCGACGAACCAGGCGAACCGCGTGAGAAATGGTTTGATCGTTTTTTTCGTACCAATAGGGGAAACCGTTGACGTAAAAAAGGATTTGGGCTTCTTTGCCTCGGGTTTGGCTGGTCCAGGTACAGTTGCCACCTCCCGGTGCAAAAATGGAACTGATCTGGATATCCGATCCCGCTGAGTCTTTATTCAGAGATTCTTTCTCGTGAATGGACAGGGCTTCATGGATTGTTGGCATACGCCAATCGTCGTGCCCACCGAATTTCTTTTTGTTCATCTCTGCGGCAAATTCATTTGCCTCGTCCCAACTGACGGCTTTATCCAGATGAAGTTGTGAATCTTTGGCCATCCAACTGAGACTGGTGACAGAATCGTAAATGACGTCTTCGGAGCTTTTGAGATAACGGGATTTCTTTTCCATAGTATATGCGTAAATGGCAACGGTTGAAGTTGGTTAGTGAATGAGTTTATGAATTATAATTGCCTAAGCGTACCAGAATTCAGTCCTCTCTGTAAAGGTCTACACGTCGATCGGCGAAGAGATTATTTTGAGGGTTGATGGATTTGTTTCTGGCGTCCTGCGGGTTTATTTCTACAACAAGTATTTCTTCATGATCGGTCGAAGCCCGGGCCAGTATTTTCCCAGATGGATCGATGGCCTGACTTTGTCCGATGAATTTCATGGTTTGACCGGGGACACGCTCCTCTGCGCCCACACGGTCAGCGGTGATTGCAAAGACCCGGTTTTCCAGACAACGTGTGATCATCGATTGTGGGCAGTCCGGCAGGACAAGATTGGAGGGGTGGGCAACGATGTCGGCACCCTCCAGAGCCAGAGTACGCATGCTTTCCGGAAAACGCCAGTCAAAGCAGATCATGACGCCGACACGGGCAGAGCCTAAATCGTATACGGGGAAAGGGGTGTCGCCGGGAGAAAAACAGTTCTTCTCAGCACCAAAAAGATGCGCTTTGCGGTAGCGACCTATGAAACCTTCCGGTCCGACAACGATTGCGGAGTTGTAAACCTTGTCACCGCAACGCTCGGCCAAACCTGCGATGAGAAAGGCTTGGGCGGCCCGAGCGATCTCTAAAAGTTTCAGGGTCGAGGATCCATCAGGAATGCTCTCTGCCAGTTCCAGAACTTCTTCTCTATCCTTGAACTGGTAGCCGGTGGTGCATAATTCCGGGAGGACATACAGATCGGCAGGCTGACGGTTTATCAGGGCCTCAATCGTTTGCAGATTGCGCACGATATCGCCGAAGACAGGATGGGTCTGGACGATTCCAATTTTCATGGGGAGTCGGTCTTACAACTTGGAATGTTGCAGGCGCATCAAATGATCGATCAAAGTCAGGGCGGCCATCGCTTCACCAATGGGTACGGCTCGTGGAGCTACGCAAGGATCGTGTCTTCCTTCGACTCGAATTTTTGACTTCTTCCCGTTGCGATCGACGGTGTCTTGTTCCTGATTGATGGATGCAGTGGGTTTGACGACAAAACGCAGAACGATATCAGCTCCACTGGAGATGCCCCCGAGGATGCCTCCGGCATGGTTGGTTTTTACGCAGATTTTTTTACCCTTGGCGATGAACGGATCATTGCACTCCGATCCTGAAAGAGTCGCGGCAGAAAAACCAACACCGACTTCCACACCTTTAACAGCAGGAATGCACATCATGGCCTTGGCGAGATCGGCATCCAGGCGGTCGAAAACGGGTTCGCCCAAGCCTGCGGGAACACCTTTGGCAACGATTTCAATGATGCCACCGACCGAATCACCCCGTTTTCTTGCATCCAGAATATGGTCGATCATTTGTTTGGCAACTTTTTTGTCGGGACAGCGGACAATATTTTTCTCGATTTCCTTATAGTCGATTTTTTTTGCGATATAAGGTCCGATCTGCAGGGTGTAACCGATGATGGTGATTTTTTTGCGTAAAAGAAGTTTTCTGGCGATTGCACCTGCGGCGACTCTGCCTGCGGTTTCTCGTGCACTCGAACGACCGCCGCCACGATAATCCCGGAACCCGTATTTCATGTCATAGCTGAAATCGGCATGACCGGGTCGATAAAGGTCCTTGATCAATTCGTATTTGGAGGAATCAGCGTCCTGATTTTCTATCCAGAGGCCAATGGGAGTTCCCGTGGTCTTGCCCTGAAAGACTCCCGATAAGATGCGGACTTCGTCAGTTTCTTTGCGGGTGGTGGTGACTTTGCTTTGCCCTGTGCGCCGACGGTCAAGATCTTTTTGAATGTCAGCCACCGTCAACGGCAAACCTGCGGGACAACCATCGACGACAACGCCGATACCGGGTCCGTGGGACTCTCCCCAAGTGCTTACCTTAAAAAGTTGTCCGTACGAACTTCCCGACATATTGGAAACCGACTCCTGATAGTTTTTAGAGAGGAAAATTCTCTATTTAAATGGAGAGAGGAGGAATGCAGAACGGGGTATGAAATTGGATATTTCTGCTTAGCCCTGAAACAAACAGGGAGGTCTAATAAATTTTCAGACACAGCCCTTGCGAAAAGCTCATTGCGACAGACTATTCAGTTTCGCTTTCGCCATCCACAAGCTCGCGTAATTCCTTTCCAGCTTTGAAGAAAGGTACTCTCTTTGCTGGAACCTCGACGGTATCACCCGATTTCGGGTTGCGACCGGTACGTGCATTGCGTTCCCTGATTCTAAAGCTTCCAAAACCGCGCAACTCAACCTTTTTGCCTTCGCCCAAAGATTCTGTGATGCTTTGAAACACAGTGTTGACAACGACTTCTGTCTGCTTTTTTGTTAGATTGATCTGGCTGGCCACCTTTTCAACCAACTCGGCCTTTGTCATAAAACCATTCTCCCCCGGAAAAGCTTTATTAATGGTATTCTCATTTTCAGATGAGGAGGAGTATACCACTAAAGTCAAGTAAGTCAAGGGTATTGATTCATTCTACTTGTTTAAACCTGCGGCTTTTGATAGCAAGGCAGGGTTGCAACCAGGTGGTAGATTGGAATAAGGTGATAATGATTTATTGAAAGGGCGAAAAAGGGCTGGAAAAAATCGGACAACAGAGAACAAAACTGGAAAAAGGAATGTGTGCTTTCGGGGCACGCGCTTGGAAGGAACAATCACCAGCGAGTGAATTGCCCAAAACAAAACAGGTGCCTGTGTTTTTGCGGTTGCTAACAAAAATCCCCAGAAACAATCCTACGAGGCACCCTTGGGAGTGTTTCATGGCTCCCTGAGAATGGGAGCCATTTACTATTCAATTTTTGCGTTAGATAGCTCTTTGGCAATTCGTACAGCTTCCTTTACAAATTTCTGGTAAGACTGATCGGTATCCTTGTGTTGAGTTTGTTTGACGACTTTTTCACCGTCGGCGTCAATGGTGAGATCAAGCACGTTCACACCGGGAGTTACATGATGTTTGCGAATTTCAATTTTAATCGTATTGACTTCCATTAATCCGTCTCCATAAAGAAATTAAGAGTGTATATCACGTCGTTGTGTCGATCCAGATTTATAATGAATCGATCAACTACCTGTCCTCAACTGCAGGTGGGTGAATTTTACAGCTTTTCTTAATATCATTTCAGGCCGGGCGGGTCAAGCGCATTTCGAGCTTCTTTCATACCCTGGAAAGCAATTTCTGCAAAATAGCGAATACTTCATTGTTCATTGAGTGCTTTGTCAACCTCTGAGGATTGTCCGATGCTCAACTCTTTCTGGATGAAGGGCGTCCCCTGTCGACGCGATTCAGAATGATTTTTTAACAAACTATTTCGAAGATTGACAGGCAAGTGCTGGCGTTTCATTATATGATATGAGATTATTCGATCCATTTTAGCTTTGGAAGGACACTATGTCCCTGAAAGATAGAGAAAAGTGGGATAATAAGTACCAAGCACCCGATCGTGTTGTCGCGAGTAACCCCAGCTCTTGGTTGGAGTCCCATGCAGATTTGCTCCCGGGGTGTGGCAGGGCTCTGGATCTGGCTTCAGGAGAAGGGCGGAACGCTGTATTTGCCGCGCAATTGGGGTATGAGGTGGATGCGGTAGATATCTCTTCTGTAGGACTTGAGAAGGCTAAAAGACTGGCGGATGAAAAAAAAGTTAAAATTTCGACAATAAACGTCGATCTAGATAGTTACAGTCTGCAAAAGGAACATTACGACCTGATCCTTTGTTTTAATTTTCTGGAACGAAGATTGTTTCCAGAAATCATCCATGCTCTGAAGCCGGGAGGATTTGTATTTTACGAAACCTTCAGTACGGCGTATCTGAAATACAGTGGTTTTAAGCGAGAATGGGTTCTGGAAGAGAACGAGCTTTTAACTGCCTTTCGGGAATTGCATATCATAAACTACCGCGAAGTGGATTCTGCTGAGCAAGGGCAGGGATTTGCCTCACTCATCGCGAAAAAGAAATGAAAATCAACGAGCTGGATAACAGCTCTCGAATTTATTGAACTTCAAGCCTATGCCAGAAACCAAACCAGTAACTGCATTTTTTAGAGTGTTGATCTATCTATTGATCGCTTTCATCGCCAGTGCCTGCGCTACAAAAAAAGAAAGAAAGCTGGAACGTGGGGGACTGACTCTCAAATACTTCAACAAAGCGACTCGCGGTGCGGCAGTGGCAGAATATCAGATGAACCATCCCCTGAAAATTTCTGACGCCTCAGTACGCGCCCAATTGACGGTACTCATGTTTGAAGAACTTTCGTTGATGGGGAAGAAAAAGTTTATCTTTCAACCTGAAGAAATTGATGAAATAGGTGGATTGATCGCAAAAGGGATTCGTCATTTAAAACCGGACAACGTTTTATTTTTTGAATGGGATGGACCCAAAGGAACCACTTCGGCAGATGTTTTTGTTGTCGAGCAATACATCCATTGGCGTTTTAATTCGGTACATGGCATGACATATTTCAATACCAACATGCCGCTTTCCAATAATAATTTGAATCGCTGGAGCAGCTCGACATGGCGCATGGCTCCTGTGAAGGGGCAGGGATTTCATGTTTCGGATAAAGTGTTGGGAAGCAACTCCGACGGAAACTGGATTCTCTCTCCTGTGAACTTGCCAGCCCTCAAGAGACGGGTGAGTAAAGACAACGCAGACTCGACCGTACCTGATACTGCGCCTGCGCAAAGTTCTAAAGAAAAGGGATTGAGTACGAGTGATAAAGGTGCACTGGAAAAGAAATTGGAATTTTTAAAAGATTTACGCAGTAAAGATTTGATCGACGAAAAAGAATATCAACTCAAGCGGCAGGAACTGCTGGACACTCTACTCTAGGCGACGAACCGTAAACCCCCAGCCAACGATTGCTGACTAGCAGAGTTGGAAGAGGGGGCGCACTTCGAATCATTCCCTGCATTCCATTAAGTTCGGATTATTTTTTAAACAGTTGGCTTACTTTTCCCAGTGATTGAGATTTTCGAGAGCGTTTCTTCTGTTTTTGTTCGGGTGAATTTGACCCATTCTTTTCTGTTTCTACTTTTTCACTGTCCTTAAAAAAATCCGTTTCAAATTGTGAGTCGCTTTGCGCTGTGGTCTCAGGTTCTTTTTTCTGATTTTGCGCAGGAGCGGCAGGTTTCGTTGATCCACCGTCTCCCCAGACATTATTGAAAGCCTCCAGTTTCAAATCCTGATAGGCATTCCCTGGACTTTCTGCAATTTCCACAAAGTTTTCTCGCTTGGAGAATACATCTTCTGAAAAACGATTGTTCAGTCCGGGTAGTTTCTCCGCTACCGTTTTCCCTCCCGATCCGCTTTGCTTGTTCGTAAAGTTGGTGCTGAAATTTCTGTCCAGAAAGGCTCCCAGATTATTGGTTCGTTCCTGAGCAATGTCACCAACTGTTTTCCCAGTTCCGGCAAGAGGTAATAAGGCTATATTGAGAATTTTTCTCTGGTTGAGAGAGATGAGACCAAAACTATCGGCGACGGTAGGGGTTGCGCCCGAAAGACTTCCATTGTAGGAGACGATCACATTACCTTCAGTTCCATTCACGTTGCCGGGTGCGTTTTGTGTGATGGCGGTGATGGCCAGATCATCGCTCTCAAAAATATGGATATTCCCGCTGGAGCCGTTAACGATATTCACTGAAGCGACCTGAGTTTCAATGCCATCATCCGTGGTGCCAAATCCACCCGATGAGGTGCTCGTCAACCCCCCATTGGGAGCGTATACATTCAAAGTATCTCCGTTGGCATCGGTCACCGCGCCTCCGGAGGTTATGGTTACGGCACTTGTTGTGCTATCCGTGGTCCTCACTTGTCCCAATGCGATGGCTCCACCGGCACTCAGTGCGACGGTTCCTGAACCCGCATCAAAGACCGTTCCGTCCGCCATGGTCAATACGCCGCTAGTGGCGGTGACTGACAGAGCTCCCGAGGAGGTCAGGTCTGCGGCGGCAGTAAAGGTTGCCGCGTTGGCCGCGGTCAAAGTCATCGTCCCGCCTGAGGTCAAAGCACCACTGTTAGTGAGTGAATTGCTTCCACCCACGGTAACGCCAATCGTTCCACCCGCGCTGGATGTTCCCAAGCTGAGCGCATTATTGGTCGTCAGGGTTACGTTACCCGCAGATCCTGTGGTCGTGAAGGTAGTGACTCCCCCGAATGAATTGGAGGTGTTGTCAAGCGTGATCGCCGAATTCGCGACATTGGTCACGAAGTTGGAAGTTCCTGTGATCGCCAGCGTTCCGGTGTCGGTGATGGCTCCGCCTGCAGTCACAGCCAGGTTTCCAGTTGCAGTCAGATTTTGATCAAATGAAAGCGCACTTGCCGAGGTGACTGTCAAGCCTTGAAAAGTGGAAGCATTGTTAGAGAAGTTGACCGCGCTCCCTGATTTCGAGGCAACGAGAGCGACAGTGGAAACGTTGGCACTGTTCGCCGATGAAATATTATCGACCGTGATCGTACCGTTGGTAGCGTCGCCGAGGGTCATAGTTCCTGTGGTGGTGATCCGTTGCAGTTCTGCACCGCCTAGGGTTAAACCGCCGGTGGTATCGCCCAGACCGATGGTTCCACCGTTAGAAGTCAGGATGCTTATATCCCCCGAACCGCCAGCGATGGCACTGGTCGTATTCAAGACAATATCATTTGCGGTGATGGACAGGGCATTGCTTCCGGTCGTAAGCGTGATGCCCGAGGCAAGCGTAAAATCACCGCTTCCGTTGTCATCAGAATCCGCATCAAAAGTAGCCGTGGTTCCCGTTCCAGTCAGGCTGGAGTCTGCGCTGAAAGTGATACCGCTTGTCGAAGACATCGCCAAGGCTCCGGTACTGACGGTCAAGCCGCCATTGACGGCAATCGCACCATTGGCACTAACGGTCAGTTCCTTAAAACTGGAGGAATTGGAAAATGTGACGGCACTGCCCGATTTCGTTGCGTTCAAGGTGGTGGTCCCAGAAATTCCGGTATTGTTGGTGCTTGAAATATTATCAACCGTAATCGAACCGTTTGTGCTGTCTCCCAGAGTGAAACCCGTTGCAGTGATACGTTCCAGCTCGCTGCCCGTGAGAGTGTAATTTCCTGCGGTACTCCCAAATCCTATCGTTCCAGCATCGGAGACAAGCAGAGTGGTGGCGGCGGTTCCTGTATTGATGGCACTGGTCGTGGCAAGTGTAATATCATTCGCAGTGATTGATAAAGTGTTGTTCGTGGTTGACAGGGTAGATGATGCGCCGATCGTAAAATCACCGTCGCCGCCATTATTCAAATCAGCATCGATAACCGTTGCGCCTGCCGTGGTCACATTGCCCGCAATGGTCACGCCGGTATCGGCGGTCAGGTTGAAGGTTCCTGAAATGGTAGAGGCTCCCATCGTGATGGTGTTTGTGTCGACCAGAGACACATCCTTACCCGTCGTGATGATAACCGTTCCGAAATCGTTGGTCGCGGTGTCCAGAGTGATATTGTTGGTCGCACCAGCGGCAATGGTAGTGACTCCAGTGATGGCGAGTGTTCCCGAATCCGTGACGGCTCCGGCGGCGGTCAATCCAAAGGTTCCCGAGATGGTAGAAGTACCGAGATCAATGGCACCTGTGTCCACAAGCGTGACGTTGTTGCCGCTGGTGATGCCGATGGTACTAAAATTGTTGGCGGCACTATCGAGCGTGATGTTGTTGCCAGAGCCAGCGGCAATGGTTGCGGCTCCCGTGATGGCGAGTGTTCCCGAATCGGTGACGGCTCCGGCGGCGGTCAATCCAAAGGTTCCTGAAATGGTAGACGCGCCGAGATCAATGGCACCTGTGTCCACGAGCGTGACGTTGTTTCCGCTGGTGATGCCGATGGTACTAAAATTGTTTGACGAATCATCGAGCGTGATGTTGTTGCCAGAGCCAGCGGCAATGGTAGTGACTCCCGTGATGGCGAGTGTTCCCGAATCGGTGACGGCTCCGGCGGCGGTCAATCCAAAGGTTCCAGAGATGGTAGACGCGCCGAGATCAATCGCACCTGCGTCCACGAGCGTGACGTTGTTTCCGCTGGTGATTCCGATCGTTCCGAAATTGTTGGCGGCACTATCGAGCGTGATGTTGTTGCCAGAGCCAGCGGCAATGGTTGCGGCTCCGGAGATGGCGAGTGTTCCCGAATCGGTGACGGCTCCGGCGGCGGTCAATCCAAAGGTTCCTGAAATGGTAGACGCGCCGAGATCAATCGCACCTGCGTCCACGAGCGTGACGTTGTTTCCGCTGGTGATTCCGAT